>OGPG01000906.1_pt1 | contig 24841 bp, 17 predicted proteins | sample 1552851 | NCBI WGS metagenome assembly OGPG01 (sample SAMEA2579909, study PRJEB22360) | human gut metagenome | biome: human gut; feature: human-associated habitat; material: faeces | place: Denmark | collected 2008/2010 | reverse complement strand
CAAACTCAATGCAGAAAAATACTTACTTGATACTGTCCAAAATGCGTATATTCTTCGTCCGCCGTATTTTTACGGTATGTATGAAAATTTGTACAGAGAAGCATTTCCCTTTGATTGTGCTATTCTAGACAGAAAATTTTACATTCCTGAAAACGGAGATATGAAATTGCAATTTTTCAATGTGTCAGACCTTTGTAAATTTATTGAGATAATAATAGAAAAGCACCCAAGTAATCATATTTTTAATGTTGGAAACAAAGAAACCGTTACAATAAAAGAATGGGTTGAGCTTTGCTACAAAGTGGCAGGCAGAGAAGTTGAATTTGTAAGCGTGTCGAAAGATATTCCGCAAAGAGATTATTTTTGCTTCTACGATTACGAATATGTGCTTGATGTAAGAAAACAAAATGAATTAATGCCAAATACAGTATCTTTGTATGATGGATTGAAAGAAGAATTTGAATGGTATAAAAATCACCAAGACAGCATTTATAATCGCAAACCGTACATAGAATATATAGATACAAAATTAAAGTAATAAGTAAAAAATTAACAAAAGCAATGTTCCCGAACAAATGGAAACATTGCTTTTTTACCCTCATTACGAAAAAATGTGGGATAGTCAAAAGTAAGTATTGAAAAAGAGCACAGGAAGCTCCAGAATTGTAGTTAGCAAGACAAACAATGGAGGAAAGAAAGCTATGCTCTATTTAGATGATATCAAATCAGGACCGGCAAGTTCGAAGGTTTCAACAACAAGATCGGCTACGGTTACCGTGATGATGACTTCTTCTTTACCTTGATCCGCTATCTATTTCTTCTGTCCGTTCACCATCCCACAAAAAATCGTGATGAACCGTTTATTTTGTATTGTGATTTAAACAAATAACAGTACCGCCCCGACAGTAAAAATCAAAACAGCAAAATGCGCTTGATTGTGCGGGGCGGCTCTTAGATAAACTTATTAAATTTTACTTGGAGTATTTACTCCACTGTCCGTTTGAGTAAATCATATTTACATCGGGGATTTTTAAGTCACCTGTCTGTGTTGAACCGTTATTGAATATAGCATAATCTGCACCATTCGGAAGTTCAAATCTGTATGTGTTATTACCTATACTTTCCATAGCCATGCCGGGCCAGCTCATATAAGTCGAATCTTTTGAACTCCATACATAGACATTTACTGTTGACCAGTTTTCCGTATTATTGAAATAAACATAATTCTTCGTCTGAATTGAAGTCGGTTCGGTTGTTGGCTCTGTGACATTTGTTGTAGGCTGGGTGGGTGCAACATTTTCTGTGTAAGTACCGCAGTATGAGTCTTCAACAATAAGCTTAACGATATAAGCCTGAATCATAGTTGCGTCTTTTACAGAAATAACAGAATCCTTGTTTACATCTGCCGCAATGAGAGCCTCATCGCTTAAAGTCGATATGCAAGCAATGTATCTTTGAACCTCAGTTGAATCACAGACTGTAATTGTTCCGTTTAAATCAACATCACCGATAAGAATTCTGTTTGAAGGCTCTGTTACCGGCTGAGTTGTAGCAGGCTGTGTTGTAGCAGGCTGTGATGTGGTAGGCTGTGATGTGGTAGGCTGAGTTGCGATTGTAGTAGGACGGACTGTCGTGGAAGGAGCTGTTGTCGGCTGAGTGGGTTTTACAGTCGAATAGTTCTGCCAAGAACCGTTGCTGTAAATTTTATTACCGTCTGCAATCCTGAGGTCATCTGTCTGACTGTCACCGTTGTTGAAGATTACATATTTTGCACCGTCAGGCACTTCAATATCAAAAATATTATTACCCTTGTCGGTCATTTTCTTGCCCGGCCACGATGTCATTTCTTTATTATCATCACTCCAGAAATATGCATTGACCTTAGACCACTTGGTTGATGAGTTATCATAAGCAACAACCTTTACGGCATTCGGGTCTACCTTTGTGTATGTATATGTTTCCGGATCGGATGTTGTCTTGCCGTCGCTTGCTTTTACTGTTACTGTGGTTACAGTATCGTAAGCAAGGTTTGTACCGATTGTAATTTGCTGACCGTTTGTGTAGTTTACAAATGCACCGTCATCAATTGAATACTGAGCATTTTTTGCATTCTTGCAATTGAGCGTAAGTGTGAGCTCATCTGTATTGTAGTTTGTTGAACCAGGATTTACTGACGCTGAAGGTCCTTCGGGTTCGGCATCATAGACTACTGCTATACCTGATGAACCTATTGTACCTGAAATGGTGCTTGATGTAATTGTAAATGTATTGCCTGAAACAGCGTCCGTATATGTACCGGGTTTTGCGTAACCGCCGCCGTTTTCTACCGATACCTCGCCGCTTCCGCTGCCTTTTACGATAACAGCACCGCCGTCTTTACGGGTAATTACAGAACAACCGTCTGACACGGTGTAGTAATCGGCTTTGCCGTCCATTGCATTATGGAACTTATTAATTTGGGCAACCTCACTGCTGGTGAAATGAGTTGAGCCTTTTTCTCCCATTTTGATACTTTCTTTGTTAGTTGAAGAAGGACGGGAAAAATAAAGAGCAGTAACTTTATTACGGCTTGCCGCAACCGCATATGCACGGTCAATAACATTCTGACTCATTTCATTTGAAAAGCCCCAGTCTTTGTTGTTTGACCATGTATCATGGCTTTCACCCCAATAAAGAAGCTTATCGTTTGAAATGCCTTTTTCACTCCAGTTTCCGCTTGAAGTAGGAGCTTTGCCCGAATTAAACGAATCACGGAGTTCTTTACCGTAGTTACTGTCTGTGACAGAAATATAATCGGTATACTCTTTCATAATGTCTTCATTGCCTGTCGAACGGTCATCGGGACCACCGAGAATTTCGCCGTAGTTATAAAGGCCGTACTGTGTTACCGATTTCCAGAAATCGTCGCCCTCACTCGGAACGCCAATGTGTTTTGCAGCGTCCCAACGAAGTCCGTCAACACCTACCGACTTGAGTTCCTGAACATAGTTGCAGACTTTTTGCTGAACATATGGATTTTCGGTTGCAATGTCCGGCATACCAATCGAGCCGTGTGTTACCTGCCAACGGTTTTTCCAGTCAATACCTCCGCCGAAGGTATGCCAATACTCGGATGGCTTTAAATCGTTGTCTATGTTGTTGTGATCGCCTCTCAAATGGTTAGCGACAACATCGACAATAATCTTAATCCCGTACTTTTCTGCCTCATCACAAAGCGACTGAAGTTCAGCCTTTGTGCCGACACCATTTGTTCCGATACTGAAGGAAATTGGCTGATATAACCAATACCAAGTACCTGTTCCGTTTGGCTGTGCCGGAGAAGTCTGTATACTTGTAAATCCGGCTTTTGCAATTTTAGGCAATTCAGCCTTAATATCGTTATAAGTCCAGTCAAAACAATGTAAAATTACACCGTCCTGAATATTATCTTTGAGTTTGTACTTATTAGCCGATACGGTTGGCGAGCTTTCTGCCGCCTGAACACCGAGTGAACCGGATACAAAGGCAGATAGACTTGCCGACAGGATGCTCACGCTCAATATTGCGCTGAGTATTTTTGATTTTGTTTTCAAATTTTTACACACCTTTCAAATTAATTTCAAAACTCTACTACGTGTCGAATCAGTCGACTGAAACTAATCAAATTAAATCAATTTCAATAGATTTCAGCATAAAGCAAAGTACAATAAAGAGCAGCATAAATGCAATTGCATTTTTTAAATTAATTGCAAATGTGCATAACATTTGTACAAATTGCTAAAATTCGACAATAATATTAAAGCACCCATAAAAGGTGCCTTAATATGCGACTGTGTCTGTAAGCCGGGTTTTGTCGTGAACAGCCATCTATCTTGGCAGACCGTTACCGAATCTGCTCGATGCCACCTCCTAAGGACACGCCGAGCAAGCGTATAATGTCCTACCACGGTGTTGCTTCAAATAGGGTTTACACGGCAGAGCAGTCTCCTGCCCTCCGGTGAGCTCTTACCTCACCTTTCCATCCTTACCATATAATGGCGGTAATTTTCTGTTGCACTATCCCTGGAGTCGCCTCCGGCGGCCGTTAGCCGTTATTATTGCTCTGTGAAGCCCGGACTTTCCTCGCACAGTACCTTTCGGCAGCTGCTCGCAGCTGTTCAACACACTCGCACATTTATTTTATACCTTTTTTGTACAAAAGTCAAATGAATTTTGTGATTTTTACTTGATATAACGGCTTTTTAGGGGTATAATGGAAAGGAATTAATTATAAGGAGTTACCGATATGGATATCAGAAAAGAATCACTCAAAAAACACTATGAGTGGAACGGTAAGATTGAAGTTGTTTCAAGAGTTCCGATTAACTCGGCTGAAGACCTCTCTCTTGCCTATACTCCGGGTGTTGCAGAACCGTGTCTTGAAATTCAGAAGGACTATGACAAGTCTTTTGAACTCACAAGAAGAAACAACCTTGTTGCCGTTGTAACCGACGGTACAGCTGTTCTCGGTCTTGGTGACATAGGTCCTGAGGCAGGTATGCCTGTTATGGAGGGCAAATGTGCGCTTTTTAAGGAATTCGGCGACGTTGACGCATTTCCTATTTGCGTAAGAAGTAAGGATGTTGACGAAATTGTAAACGCAATTTACCTTATCAGCGGTTCATTCGGCGGAATCAATCTTGAGGATATTGCCGCTCCGAGATGTTTTGAAATTGAAAAGAAGCTCAAAGAGAAGTGCGATATTCCGATTTTCCACGATGACCAGCACGGTACTGCCGTTATTGTTGCCGCAGGTCTTATCAACTCACTCAAGCTTGTTCACAAGAAGCTTGACGAAATCAAGGTTGTTATGAACGGTGCAGGTGCGGCAGGTATTGCAATTGCAAAGCACCTTCTCAATATGGGTGTAAAGGACATTACACTTTGCGACAGTAAGGGTATTATCTGCAAGGGTGATCCGAGACTTAACGCTGTTAAACAGGAAATGGCTGAAATTACTAACCTTTCTCACCTTGAGGGCTCGCTTGCAGATGCAATGAAGGGTGCTGATGTATTCCTCGGAATTTCTGCCGCAGGTTGCGTAAGCGAAGAAATGGTTAAGTCAATGGCTAAGGATCCTATTCTTTTTGCTATGGCTAATCCGACTCCTGAGATTATGCCTGACATTGCTAAAAAGGCAGGTGCGGCTGTTGTAGGTACAGGCAGAAGTGACTTTCCTAACCAGATTAATAATGTACTTGCTTTTCCGGGTATTTTCAGAGGTGCTCTCGACTGCCGTGCAAGCGATATTAACGAAGAAATGAAAGTTGCCGCATCTTTTGCAATTGCTTCACTCGTGAGCGATGAAGAGCTTAATGCAAATTATATTCTTCCCGAGGCATTTGACAAGAGAATCGGCAAAACTGTTGCTGAGGCTGTTAAGAAGGCTGCAATTGAATCAGGCGTTGCAAGAATCTGATAAAGATTTGCAAATAAATATTTTAAGAGAAAGAAAAAGAGGAAAACAATGAAAAAGACAGTTACTTTATTGGTACTGATTTCAATGCTGTTCTCCACTGTTTTTCTGTTCACCGGATGCGGTGATTCATCGGTTAAGGAAATTAAGACCGCCGATGATATCAAAGGAGCGTCCGTAGGTGTTCAGACAGGTACAACCGGCGATACTTTTGTATCAGACTATGAGGCTGACGGCACCAAGGTTATGCGTTACAGCAAGGGTGCCGACGCAATCGTAGCTCTTACACAGAATAAAATCGACTGTGTTGTAATTGACAGTGAACCGGCAAAGGAATTTGTAAAAGCAAATGCAGGACTAAAAATTCTTGATGAACCTTTTGCGGAAGAGCAGTATGCAATCTGCATTTCAAAGGAAAATCATGAACTCACCGAAAAAATCGACAAAGCTCTTGCAGAGCTTAAAGACGAGGGCGTTCTGGACAAAATCAAAAGCTATTACATAGAGGGTAATACTGATACCGTACCCTATGAATCACCTAAGGATATCAAGTATGACGGTGAACTTCATATGGCTACGAACGCTGCTTTTCCACCGTATGAATATGTTGAGGGCGGTGAAATTGTCGGTCTTGATCCGATGATGGCTACAGCAATCTGTGACAAGCTCGGTAAAAAACTTGTTATTGATGATATGGAATTTGATTCTGTTATCACTGCTGTTCAGACCGGCAAAGACGATTTCGGTATGGCAGGTATGACCGACACACCGGAAAGAAGAAAAAATATCGACTTTTCAACTTCATATGCAAACACAACTCAGGTTATTATCGTAAACGACAGTGCGTCGGGCAGTTTGTTCGGCAATCTCGGCGAAAGCTTTAAAAACACATTCATCACAGATAACAGATGGCAGCAGCTTTTAATCGGTTTGCTTGTAACCCTTGAAATCACATTGTTTGCAGCTATTATCGGTGTTATTATCGGTTTTGTCATTGCTCTTGTAAGAGCTACTCACGATATTCAACTTGACAAGAGAAAATGCAGGAGCTTCGGTGATTGTGTTCTGAAATTCTTTAATGCGATTTGCAATATCTACATTACTGTTATCAGAGGCACACCTGTTGTAGTTCAGTTGATGATTATGTATTACATTATTCTTGCATCTGTAAGAAACGGTATCTTTGCCGCAATCATTGCATTTGGTATGAACTCTGCCGCTTATGTTGCAGAAATTGTTCGTTCGGGCATTATGGCTGTTGACATCGGTCAGACTGAGGCAAGCCGTTCACTCGGTTTTAACAACAGACAGACAATGACAATGGTCGTTCTTCCGCAGGCAATTAAAAATGTTCTTCCTGCACTCGGCAATGAAATTATTACACTTCTCAAAGAAACTTCGGTTGCAGGTTATGTTGCACTTGCAGATATCACATATATTGGTAATATGATTCGTTCAAGAACTTACGAGGCATTCTTCCCGCTTATTACGGTTGCATTGATTTACCTTGTAATTGTACTTGTGCTTTCGTACATCCTCAGAAGATTTGAAAGGAGATTGAAAAAGAGTGAAAGATAACGCATTAATCTCCGTAAGAGGACTTGAAAAATCATTCGGTAAGGATATTCAGGTTCTTAAAGGTATTGATATTGACATTTTCAAAGGCGATGTAGTTGTTGTTCTCGGTCCTTCAGGCTCGGGTAAATCAACTTTTCTCCGTTGCCTTAACAGACTTGAAGAACCGACAGGCGGTCACATTTTCTTTGAGGGTACCGATATTACGGATCCAAAGGTTAATATAAATGTTCACCGTCAAAAAATGGGAATGGTGTTCCAGCAGTTTAACCTTTTCCCCCACAAGACTGTTATTGACAACCTTACAATGGCTCCCGTCAAGCTTCTTGGCAAGAGCAAAGATGAGGCTAAAAAAGACGCTATGGATCTTTTGGAGCGTGTAGGACTTGCCGAAAAGGCAAACGCATATCCAAATCAGCTTTCAGGCGGTCAGAAACAGCGTATTGCAATTGTAAGAGCGCTTGCGATGAATCCCGATGTTCTCCTTTTTGACGAGCCGACATCTGCACTTGACCCCGAAATGGTCGGCGAAGTTCTTGATGTTATGAAAGAGCTTGCCAAGGCAGGTATGACAATGGTTGTTGTTACTCACGAAATCGGCTTTGCAAAGGAAGTTGCAACCGATGTTGTATTTATTGACGACGGTGTTATCAAAGAAAAGAACAATCCGCAGGAGTTCTTCAATAATCCGCAGGACGACCGTTTAAAGGAATTTTTATCAAAGGTTCTTTAATTTTAAACAAAAATCAGAGGATTTCAGTTTTCGCTGAAATCCTCTTTTTTAATTACTTATTTATTTGATTACCATAAATATATTCTTTGGCTTTTGATATGAGTATTGATTTTTTGTTTGGAACATTTGCATCTACTACAAGCATTAGCAGATAATCGAGAATATTTCCGACATCTCTTCCCTCTTTTACGCCAAGGTTTAAAACATCTTTACCGTTGATATCAAGCTGACTCAGCTTAAAACATTCGTTATCTTTGATTATTTCATTAAGATGTGTTTTAGCCGTTTTAAGATATCCGAGCTTTTCTTCTCGCTGATATTCAGACTGGGCAGATATATCGGCATATTCGACCTCTAACAACTGCTTTGTAAGGTCTGTACCGAGTACATTCATAACCTTTTTCATAAGCTTTTTACTGCCGTTAAAACGGACATCATGATATTCAATAAGCAGAAGAGTTTTATTAATAAAATCAGACGGTAATCTTAGTCTGTGCAGAATTCTGTCTGCAATTTTTTTACTTTCAAGCTGATGTCCCTGAAAATGCGATTGACCGCTGTTGTCGGTGGTTTTAACAGAAGGCTTGCCGATGTCATGCAGGAGCATTGTCATACGAAGTATGGGATTCGGCTCAATTGTACCGAGTGCAGTCAGGGTATGTTGCCACAAATCATACGAATGATGAATGTTGTTCTGATTGAAATTGAACATAACGGTAATTTCAGGGATAATAACAGCAATTGTTTCTCGGTAAGCGTCAAGAATTTTTACGGCATCCTTACCGCAGATGAGCTTTAGAAATTCCGAAATCACACGCTCTGTTGCAATGTTTTTTAGCAAGTCTGCATTTTTAAATATAGACTTTGATGTGTTCTCTTCAATTGAAAATCCGTAAACAGAGGCAAAGCGTAATGCCCGCAAAATCCGCAGAGCATCCTCATTAAAGCGTGTATCGGGATTTCCGACACAACGGATAATTTTATCTTTAAGATCATTTTTACCGCCGTATGGATCGACAAGACCGTATTCAGCGTTATATGCCATTGCATTTACCGTAAAGTCACGGCGTTGCAAATCTTCGTTTATGTTTCGTGTAAAGCTTACGCTGTCCGGATGACGGTTATCGGAATAATCACCGTCAATACGGTAGGTTGTGATTTCATAGACTTCACCGCCGCATACAACGGAAATTGTGCCGTGTTTGATACCTGTATCAAACGTACGATAAGCCTCAAAGCATTTTTTTGTCTGCTCGGGCAAAGCGTTTGTACAAATATCTGTATCATGCGGAGTCAATCCGAGAAGATAATCACGAACACAACCGCCCACTATAAAAGCCTCATAGCCTTGATTATTCAGTTGTCTGATTAATTTTTCAGCGTTTTTGTTTATTTGCATTTCTTTTTGCAGTCAGTTTAAGATGACTTTCCTTTTTGAATTTTTCTATATAGTGCTGTGCTATATTGTAGAGTATATTAAATACAACAAATGTGCCTGCAGCAAAGATTACAAGCAATATGATGTTTTCAAATGTAAGCGGTGCAAGTGAGAACAATCCGCCGAAGAAGATTGAACCGATTATTATTCCCGCGGAACATCCGATGACCATAACGGCTCTGAGCGGATTGAACGGGATTGATAATCTGATTACAAGCAACATACATGAAAATGCAGTAAGATATACGCAGAGAGTTGAAAACTGTGCCTGTGGCATATCTGTCATATACTTTAAAATTGCGAGTAATATTGTATCTGCCGAAATACAAAAAGCTGTTGGGAGTGATCTTGCTATTATATTTACGGTGAAATTACCTTTTACTATATCTTTATTCGGTTGAAGTGCGAGAACAAATGATGGCAGTCCAACTGTTAATGCACCGACAAGCGTAAGCTGTATCGGTTCAAAGGGATATCCTGTGCGGAAGAATATGAAGAAAATTGAAAGTATAACCGAATAAATCGTCTTTACAAGATAGAGTGCAGAGCTTCGTTCAAGGTTATTGATTGTTCGTCTGCCCTCTGCCACAACGCTTGGCATTGCGCCAAAGTCATTATTGACAAGTACAAGCTGTGACACATTTCGTGCGGCATCACTGCCCGACGCCATAGCTACTGAGCAATCCGCCTCTTTGAGTGCGAGAACATCATTTACTCCGTCACCTGTCATAGCAACCGAATGTCCGTGCTTTTTAAGGGCAACCACAAGCTTTTTCTTTTGAGCCGGAGTTACTCTGCCAAACACATTACAACGCTCTGCCGCATCTTCAAGCTCTTTATCTGTTGTCACAGTTGACATATCGATTGCATTTTCTGCACCCTCGATCCCTGTGTCAAGCGCAATATTTTTAACAGTTTTAACGCTGTCGCCTGAAATGACCTTTAAGGTGACCCCTTGTTCCTTAAAATATTTTACCGTTTCATTTACATTATCACGAAGTTTATCCTTGATAAGAATGAGTGCAAGCGGTTTTAAATCATCAGGCAATGAGTCTTTGTCCGGTTCACTATCGCTTTCGGTAAGAACAAGGATTCTGACGGTTTGATTTATCTTTTCAATCTCAGAATACACCTCGGAATACTTTTCTCTGCTTTTTAAAATACATTCAGTCGCACCGACTATGTAGGTCTTGCCGTTTTCAAATGTACCGCCCGACCATTTTGTTTCGGACGAAAAATCGCAGAATTTACTGCACTCATACGGTGAAACGGAATCCGAATAGTCACGCAGTGCATACAAAGTTGCATTTAGTTCATCGGACGCTTTTACAATTGAAGAAAGTGCTTTCTTGATTTTATTTTCATCAGCCCCAAACGGAATGACACCTGTTACCGTCATTTCGTCTGTTGTAAGCGTTCCCGTTTTATCAAGACAAAGCACATCGACTCTTGCAAGTGTTTCAATGCAATACATTTCTTGTACAAGCACCTTTTTAGATGAAAGCCTGATAATTGATACTGCAAGAACAGAACTTGTAAGAAGAATCATTCCCTTTGGAATCATACCGACAAGCGACGCAACAGTGCTGATTACAGCAGACTGCAATGTTGCATCGGGCAGGGTGAATTGTCGAATGAAAAATGCAATGCCAATCGGGAAAAGTACAAATGTACAGATTTTGATAATGAAATTGAATGACTCCATAATCTGAGAATTTACTTTTTTAATATATTTGGCTTCGTTATTTATCTTAGCGGCATAGCAATCGGCTCCGACCTTTACAGCCTGAGCATAGCATTTTCCTGCCGCAATAAAACTGCCCGAGAGCAGTTCATCTCCGACATTTTTTTCAATGAGATTTGATTCGCCTGTAAAGCAAACTTTCGTTGACTCTGCAGTTGCCGTCGCATACAATGCAGTCGGCAGGAATCTGGCTTCCTCTTGAAAGCACAAGAATATCATCAAGAACAATCTCATCTTTACTTATTTCTGCAATTTTACCGTTTCTGAGAACATTGATTTTTTTCTCAGACAAAATAGTCAGCTTGTCAACGCTTATTTTGGAACGAATTTCCTGAACTATACCTATAATTATATTTGCGATAACAACACCGATAAAAAGCATATTCTTGTGTGAACCCACAAAAATCAGTGCCGCAAGCAAAATTACATTTATAAGATTGAAAAGCGTAAAAATGTTATCACAAAATATTCTTTTGATTGATTTAGTTTTAATATTAGTTGAAATATTTACCTTTCCCTCATCTATACGCTTTTGAACTTCGGAATCGGTAAGACCGACAAGGTTAGAATTTATGTTTTCCATATATACCTCATAATAAGAAAATGATATAATTTCAGAAAATAATTTACAATGCACGGCTGTTTATCGCCTTTTCGGAAAATCCTCTGCCAGTAACATTTTTAATATTTTCATCAACGCACTAATTTATATTATAAATGCAAATCATAATAAAGGCAACGGAAAGAAGGTGAATTTTTTGCGAAAATTTAAAGAAATTATATCAGTTGCCCTGATTTTCACATTATTATTTACTGTTTCGACTTTTTCGCCTTATGCCGCTGATGATAAAAATGAGGTTTACATTGGCGGTGAGGCTTTCGGAGTTAAATTTTATGCTAACGGAGCAATGATAATCAAGCTTGAAAGCTACTACGACGGTGAAAAATATGTTTGCCCCGCAAAAGACGGCGGACTTAAAGTAAACGATATTATAAAGAAAGTAAATAATACAAAGATCAGCACAAATGAAGAATTAAAGTCTGAAATTGAAAAATCAAACGGCAATGAAATTACTGTTGAAATTGACAGAAACGGCAAAACCGAAAATAAAACCGTTTTGCCGATTAAAAATACCGTGGGAGTATATCTCCTCGGTGCGTGGGTTCGTGACAGCTGTGCAGGCATCGGAACTATGACCTATTATGATGACAGCAATAATTATTTTGCCGCACTCGGTCATGGAATATGCGACTGTGACACGGCTGCTTTGTTACCGTTAAAATCGGGAGAAGCGGTTCGGGCTGAAATCAGCGGCATTGAAAAAAGCGTCTGCGGTAAAGCCGGCAGTTTCTGCGGATATTTTACCGATGTAAAGTTTGGTAATTTGAGCGTAAACTCCCCTTTAGGAATTTTCGGAGATTTAACGAATGGAAATTATAAAAGAAACAAGAAATATCTGATTGCAAATAACGATGAGGTAAAAACAGGAAAGGCTGTTATGGTAACAACGCCTGTCGGAGATACGCCGCAGGAATATGATATTGAAATCAAAAGAATATGCAACCGTGATATGACATCAAATGAAAATTTTGTCATAAAAATAACCGACAGCAGATTGCTCGAAAATTGCGGCGGTATTGTACAGGGTATGAGCGGCAGTCCGATAGTTCAAAACGGCAAAATTATTGGCGCTGTTACCCATGTTTTTCTGAATAATCCAAAAGAGGGTTACGGTGTATTTGCACAATATATGGCAAATCGCTACAATAATCAACACTAAATATATGATGGTTTGTTCATTTTTGATTTACTAACGCAAAATATAAAACTTTTTTCTCAATTTTTTAAAAAAGTTTTATGGAAGGTATTGCCATCTTTACCATTTTGTGGTAATATTAGTACAACAAAAATTACTGGGGGAAATCACAATGAACAACAAAATAAAACTAATCGTAACCGATGACGCTTCCGAATTTACGCAGGAAAATCTTAATATCTTACAGGGTAAGAATATTTCCGTGATTTTCTGCGCAAAAGACGGAGAAGAATTGTGCGATAAAATTAAAAGAGAAAGCCCTGATGTTGTACTGATGGATTCTTTTATGACAAGGCTTGACGCAATCGGTGTTATGAGAAGCATTACACGAGAAAGCACGAAAGTGCCTGTTTTTATGGTATATTCCTCTTTTCACAGTCCTGTTCTGGAGCGTGAAATTATGAATTCTGGCGCATCGTATTTTGTGTTGAAGCCGTATAACATTTCCGAATTAAGCACTATTATCAGCGATTTATCGGATTTGAGCAAGAAAAACAATTTTGGCAGAGGCAGAGTTATCGACGCTTTCGGAATTGAAATGAAAGTGACCGATATTCTCCATGAAATAGGAGTTCCGGCTCACATCAAAGGCTATCACTATCTGCGTGATTCAATCATTATGTCTGTTGAGCATCCTGAAATTATCAATGCCGTGACAAAACAGCTCTATCCGTCGGTTGCCAAAAAGTACGAAACAACCTCTTCACGGGTTGAAAGAGCTATAAGACACGCAATTGAGGTTGCATGGGATCGAGGTGACATTGATGTTCTGAACTCATATTTCGGATATACAATTCACAACGACAGAGGTAAGCCCACAAACAGCGAATTTATTGCCATGATTTCTGACAAATTAAGACTGCAGATTAAAAATGCAGGCTGAAAAAAGAGCCGCTCGTAATGAGTGGCTCTTAATATATTATTTAGTTTTGCCGATATCGTGTCTGTAATGAGCGCCTTCAAAGGAAATTTTTTCTACTGCTGCATATGCCTTTTCAAGTGCCTCATCAAGTGTATCCGCTGTTGCAGTAACACCGAGAACTCGACCGCCGTTTGTATAGAACTTTCCGTTTTCGTACTTAGTGCCGGCATGATAAACGATTGCGCCATCGACACCGCCGTTATCATTAAGACCGAACATCTCTATACCCTTTTTGTATGAAACAGGATATCCGCCGCTTGCCATAACAACACAAGCCGCAGCACCGTTGTCCCATTCAATGTCAAGGTCGGAAAGCTTTTCGTCAATAACAGCCTCACAGATATCTACAAGGTCAGTTTTAAGTCTTGGAAGAACAACCTGAGCCTCAGGATCGCCGAAACGGGCATTGTATTCAATAACCTTTGGACCGTTCGGTGTAATCATAAGTCCAAAGTACAGACAACCCTTAAAAGGTCTTCCCTCTTTATTCATCGCCTCAATTGTAGGGATAAAGATTGTATCCATACATTCCTTGGCAATCTCATCTGTATAATACGGGTTCGGGCTGATTGTACCCATACCGCCTGTGTTAAGGCCTTCGTCATTATCAAAAGCACGCTTGTGGTCTTTTGAGCTGACCATAGGTTTTACGCACTTACCGTCTGTAAATGCAAGAACAGAAACCTCGGGACCTGTAAGAAACTCTTCGATAACGATATTGTTACCTGAGTCGCCAAACTTCTTGTCCTCCATAATTTCTTTGACTGCTTCAATTGCCTCATCAACAGATTGAGCAATAATTACACCCTTGCCGAGTGCAAGACCGTCAGCCTTTACAACAACGGGAGCGGTATTTTCGTTCTTTATATAGTCAATTGCTTTCTGAGCGTCATTGAATACTTCATACTTTGCAGTAGGTATGCCGTATTTCTTCATAAGATTTTTTGAGAAAACCTTTGACGCCTCAATAATAGCGGCATTTGCATTAGGACCGAATGCTCTGATTCCAGCCTCCTGCATAGCGTCAACCATACCGTCAGCAAGCGGATCATCAGGAGCTACAAAAACGAGATCAATTGCATTGTCCTTTGCAAACTTAACCATATTTTCTTTATCCATAACTCCGATATTAACAAGCTCGGCATCTCTTGAAATACCGCCGTTGCCGGGAGCACAATAAAGCTTTGTGCATTTAGGACTTTCAAGAAGCTTTTTAATTAAAGCGTGCTCTCTGCCGCCCGAACCAATCATTAAAATTTTCATAACCGCACCTCTATCAGTGATGGAAAAGACGAATACCCGTAAATGACATTGTCATATTGTACTTATTGCAGGTTTCAATAACATTATCATCACGAATTGAACCGCCGGGCTGTGCAACAAATTTAACACCTGAACGCTTTGCTCTTTCAATGTTGTCCCCGAATGGGAAGAATGCGTCAGAACCGAGTGAAACACCGTCAAATGTTGCAAGCCAAGCCTTTTTCTCTTCCTTTGTAAGAGGTTCGGGCTTAGTTTTGAAGAACTGCTGCCATATACCGTCAGCAAGCACATCCTCATAATCATCAGAGATGTAAACATCAATAGTGTTATCTCTGTCGGGACGGCGGATGTTGTCAACAAACTGAAGGTTCATAACCTTCGGATGCTGTCTGAGATACCAGATATCAGCCTTATTGCCTGCAAGTCTTGTGCAGTGAATTCTTGACTGCTGACCTGCGCCTACACCGATTGCCTGACCGCCCTTTGCGTAGCAAACAGAATTAGACTGAGTATATTTAAGAGTAATAAGAGCAACAAGAAGGTCACGCTTAGCTTCCTCTGTAAAATTCTTATTATCTGTTACAATGTTCTGAAGGAGCATTTCTTCGTCAATTTTGAGTTCATTTCTGCCCTGTTCAAATGTAATGCCGAAAACATCCTTATGCTCAATAGGAGCAGGAACATAGTTCGGGTCGATTTTTACGACATTATAGTTGCCTTTCTTTTTTGACTTGAGGACTTCAAGAGCCTCGGGAGTATAGTCAGGAGCAATAATACCGTCAGAAACCTCTCTCTTGAGGAGGATTGCAGTCTGAACATCGCAAGTATCGGAAAGAGCCACCCAGTCACCGTATGACGACATTCTGTCTGCACCTCTTGCCATTGCATATGCGCTTGCAATCGGAGAAAGCTCAAGGTCATCTACAAAGTAGATTTTCTTGAGTGTGTCAGAAAGCTCTGTTGCAACTGCCGCACCGGCAGGACTTACATGCTTGAATGACGCAGCTGCAGGAAGACCTGTTGCCGCTTTGAGTTCCTTTACGAGCTGCCATGAGTTAAATGCATCAAGAAAGTTGATGTAACCGGGTTTGCCGTTGAGAACCTCAACAGGAAGATCTTTGCCGTCCTGCATGAAAATTCTCGAAGGCTTCTGATTCGGGTTACAGCCGTATTTTAAAGCAAGTTCGTTCATTGGATTCATCCTTTCCGAAAAATAAATTACTTGTTTTTATTGATAATTCTTGACTCTGCCTTATTTGAAGCAATGTCAATATAGCGTACAAAAAGTGAAACCTTGTTATCCTCATTGAGAGAATTCCAGATTTTCTCGGCAAATGTGTCAATATCATCGTTACCGATTTCTACGAGTGTAGGTTCACCCTCAAAGCTCGGAAGCGGATTGCCGTCACTCATATATGTGTGAATGAATCTGCCAAGACCGTTTATCGGCTTGTCATATGTAAATGTGTATCTTTCGCAGCAATCGGGATTGCCGTCTGCACTTTTGAGAATTGACATTGCATAGTTCATCTTGCCGTTTTCACACTCAACAATACCAGAAATTCGTGGAGTGTAGTTAGGACCGTCAGGCTCAAATTCCCTTGTTGTGAGTGACTGTTCAAATGTCTGACCTTCATTCATAAGGTCATAAACAGTATCTGTCTGGTCACCGTTAGTAACGATAGTTTTGTTGCCGAGAACTCTTACGGGAGAATAGATGATAAGTGACGGATCAACAAGCTTTGACGGATCAAAAGCCTGAGTTTTGATGCCGTCCTCGGTTTCTGCAAACACTCTGTTTCTGCTGTTTTCGCTTCTGCCCATAATGAAGTATGCAATAACAGCCTTTGAGCCGTCTGCACTTTTGCCGATTACAATGCCTCTGCCCGGATATGAAGTTGAAGCAATGTCATTGTAAAGTGATACAGGTTTCATATTTTTCCTCCGTTAGTCAAGAATTTCGGTTTTATTGTCTTTTACTATAATTTTATCTTCGCAGAAAAGCGAAACCGCCCTTGGAAGAATCTTCCATTCAGCCTGTTCCATAACTCTTTTCTGAAGAATCTCAGGCGTATCGCCCTCTTTAACTTCAACTGCTTTCTGGAATATAATCTCGCCCGTATCCATTCCCTCATCAACATAGTGAACAGTAGCACCTGTCACCTTTACGCCTTTTGCAAGTGCAGCCTCATGAACATGAAGTCCATAAAAACCGACTCCGCAAAATGATGGTATGAGTGATGGATGTATATTAATAATTCTGTGTGAATACTGATGTACCATTTCTTCAGGAATCTTAACAAGAAATCCTGCAAGAACAACAAGGTCAACATTAAGTGAATTAACCTTCTCAAGAAGAGCCTTGTTAAACTCGTCTCTTGTCTCGTATGACTTAGGAGAAACGCATATTGCTTCTATTCCATTATCTTTTGCTCTTGTAAGTGCGTAAGCATCTGCATTATTGCTTATTACAGCAGCAATCTCCGTATTGGTAATTGTCTTATCCTTAATACCATCAATAATTGCCTGGAGATTAGTTCCGCCTCCGGATACCATCACCGCAATTCTTAGCATACTGTAACTCCCTTCTCGCCAGCCTTTACTTCACCGATTACATAACCTGTCTCACCGGCTGCTTTTACTGCTGCAAGAACCTTATCAACATCTGCACTGTCAACTGCAAGTACCATACCGATACCCATGTTGAATGTGTTATACATCATCTTTTCTTCAATCTCACCGTCATTCTGAAGCATCTTAAAGATTGGTGGTACTTCATAGCTGTCTTTCTTAATTACAGCATGTGCACCTTCTGGTAACATTCTAGGAACATTTTCATAGAAACCGCCGCCTGTGATATGGCTGCATCCCTTGATACGAACACCTGCATTCTTGATTTCCTTTAATGTCTTAACATAAATCTTTGTCGGAGCAAGTAATGCTTCACCGAGAGTCTTTCCAAGTGAATCATAATATGTATTAAGTGATTCTTCTGTTATAGTAAATACACTTCTTACAAGTGAAAATCCATTACTGTGGACACCGCTTGACGCAATACCGATAAGAGTGTCTCCTGCTTTGATATCTTTGCCTGTTATAAGATCTTTCTCATCAACAACGCCTACTGCAAAACCGGCAAGGTCATATTCCTCAACAGGATAAAAACCAGGCATCTCTGCTGTCTCGCCACCTATTAACGCACATTCTGACTGAATACATCCGTCAGCAACACCCTTAACAATCTGAGCAATTTTCTCAGGCTCATTCTTGCCACAGGCAATATAGTCAAGGAAGAATAAAGGTTCGCCACCGGCACATGCAATATCATTTACACACATGGCAACACAGTCTATACCTACTGTATCATGCTTGTCCATTGTAAATGCAATCTTTAACTTTGTACCAACACCATCAGTACCTGAAACAAGTGTAGGCTTTTCCATGCCTTTGAACTTTTCCATAGAAAACGCACCTGAAAATCCACCAAGATTTGTAAGTACCTCAGGTCTCATTGTCTTTGCAACATGTTCCTTCATTAACTCTACCGATTTGTAACCTGCCTCAATATCAACACCAGCTTTTTTGTAATCCATTTTTTCCTCCATATTATGCATTTCATGCAAAAATTTATTTTATTTTTAATTAAAATTAATTAACACATAAAGAAATTAATAATTCTTATATCCTACTTCCTGAAGACGGGCGTCCTTCTTCTGTACGCTCTCTTTTAAGCCCTTGCTGTAATCCTTTAACTTAACAAGGAGTTCCGGGTCTGATGTTGCAAGAATCTTTGCTGCTAAAAGTCCTGCATTGGCACCACCGTTAATTGCAACTGTTGCAACAGGAATACCTGATGGCATCTGTACTATTGAATAAAGTGAATCCCTGCCTCCGAGAGATGTTGTATGCATCGGGATACCGATAACCGGCATAGGGAATATTGCTGCACACATACCCGGAAGATGTGCTGCCATACCTGCACCTGCAATAATAACCTTAAATCCCTTTTCCTCTGCTGTCTTTGCATACTCAAAGAACACATCCGGTTCTCTGTGTGCAGAGATAATAGTCATCTCATAAGAAATACCCAACTGTTCAAGGATGTCTGCTGCTTTTGCCATAACAGGCATATCAGAGTCACTTCCCATAACAATACCAACTTTAGCCATAATTTCCTCCATTCCTGTTTTGATTCAATGCCGCCTTAATGGTGCAAAGAAAAAAAGCTAAAAATTCTTCTTTCTATTTTACTTTATCTTGTTAAACTCGTCAACCTCAAGCCGCTTTTTTTCTTTTTTGCTTTCTATTACATGTTTTATTGCAAGATATGGATGGTAAAAAATCATTCTCGGACCGGAAAAACGCATAACTTCACGTATTTTTTCTCTCATTTCCGGCTTGTAACAATGAACTTTACAGTTAGAACAAAATGTCTTTGTCTCCATAAACGGGCATTTGTCACTTCTTAACTTTGCATAATCGTCAAGCTTTTTACACTCATCACAAAGCACGCCTTTTGTTTTATGTTTCTTTTTACAGTACAAACCAATCATAAGGGAGACAACCTCTTTTTCCTGCTCCCTTTTTGACTGTATTTTTTCTGCTGACATTTTACTTTCTTTATCTTTCATCAACTCATCCTTCCGTTTTCCACGCTGTATACACGGTCAACCATACGCATGCTTGATTTTCTGTGCGATACAAGCACAATTGTCTTTCCATTTCTCTCTTCATGAAGAGATTTAAGAATTACAGCTTCATTAAGGCTGTCAAGATTACTTGTCGGTTCATCAAGAAGCATCATATCCGCATTATGTAAAAATGCTCTTGCAAGCCCGATTCGCTGTTTTTCGCCACCTGAAAGCGTTCCGCCAAGTTCTCCCACAGGTGTGTCATATCCTTTTGGAAGTCCCATTATAAAATCATGCACAGACGCTTTTTTACATGCCTCATAAACTTCCATATCTGTTGCATCAAGTTTTGCTATTTTAATATTATTTTTAATGCTGTCCGCAAAAAGATGTGTCTCCTGTGTAACAAAGCTCTCCATATCTCGAAGATTTGAAGTATTTACATCATTAATATTTTTCCCGGAAATATTAATGCTTCCGTTATCCACATTCCAGAAATGCATAAAAAGCTTCAAAAATGTCGATTTTCCGCTTCCGCTTCGTCCTGCAATTCCTATAACAGAATTTTTCGGTATATCAACTGACACATTATCAAGAATTGTTTCATCTCCATATGCAAATGTAACATTTTCTGATGATGCCCCATTGAATTCTATATTCTGCTTTCCGCTGACCTCTTCTACAACCGGCTTTTCCTCAAGAATATCAAGGACTCTGTTTCCTGCTGCAAATGTGTTCTGTAATGTGCTTCCAAGTGCCGCAAGTGCAACAACAGGTCCAAAAGAACTCATAAGTGCAATAACAGGAATCAGCACACCATCAAATCCAACCGCTCCGTTTACAAATAACATTCCGCTTGCAAAAAGCATTAATACGTCAAAAAACAAAATCACTGTATTAGTAACCGCCGTATTCCTTCCCGAAAAACACTTCATCTTTGCTTCATTTTCGCTGAGTTCTTCCATTTTTTCATTCATCTGTGCAAGACGTTTTCTGCCTGTTCCAAACTGCTGTATCTGCGGCAGTCCTCTGAGACTGTCAAACACAAATGCTGATAATTCACCTGATTTTGTACGAAAAACCAGTCCCATGTCACCACTTAACTTTGAAACTGCAAGTGGAATTATAACACCTACTGTAATATAAGCTGCAAGTGCAATAACACCGAGCAGAGGATTATAGCTTCCGATAAAAATACACATTATCACCGTAAAAAGTACTGCTATCGCAACAGGTGAAATCGTATGTGCATAGAATACTTCAAGAAGTTCTATATCAGATGTAATTACAGAAATCAAATCACCTTTGTCTCGTCCTTCAAGCTTCGCCGGACAGAGCTTTCTCAATGCTCCAAATACCTTATCTCTTATTAATGCAAGAAGCTTAAATGCAATAAACTGATTGCATGACTGTTCCGCATATCTTAACACAGCTCTGAGGACCGCCATTCCTGCCATTCCTGCAAATATAACAGCCAGATGCAGACTATTTTTTTCTAAGACACTTAATATTGCAAATCCGCCCGAAATCGTTATAAATGATGCACAAAGATGTCCCATAAGTCCCATCAGAATTGCAAGAATCATATATCCTGTCATCGGTTTAACAAGTCCGATAAGACTTGTCATGACTTTAAATCCGCTTCTTTTTTTATGTGTATTCATGCTGTCTCCTTTCCAAAACTTTCAAGTTCCTGCTGTGCATTCCAGAGTTTCTCATAAACTCCGTGTCTGTCAAGGAGTTCTTCATGTGTTCCGCACTCTGCCACATTGCCGCTTTCAAGAACATAAATATTATCTGCTCCTGTTACGTTGGCAAGTCTGTGTGAAATAAGAATTACTGTCTTTGACTTTGCAAGTTCGTATATTCTTTCCATTATTTCATTTTCACTTTCAACATCAATATTAGACGTTGCCTCATCAAAAATGTATACAGGACTGTCATGCAGCAATGCTCTTGCAAGTGCAAGTCTCTGGCACTGCCCGCCGGAAAAATTAGATGCTTTTTCAAGAAGCTTAGTATCAAGTCCATCCTCGCCTTTAAGGAAATCTGCAAGATTAACTTCTTTAAGCACTTCCCATAGTTTGTCATCTTTGGCATCCGGACTTCCCATAAGAAGATTCTGCCTTACTGTTCCTTTAAAAAGATAGCTGTTATGCCCTACATATGTAATATGCTTCATAAGGCTTGCTTCGCTTATCTGCGAGAGTGAATTGCCGCCTATTGTCACATTTCCTGTATAATTTTTCATATGTCCCATAATAATTCCCGCAGTTGTTGACTTTCCGCAGCCGCTCTCACCGACAACAGCTGTAAAGCTGCCACTTTTAAATACCATGTCAATTCCATGCAATATTTCCCTGTCATCATCATATGAAAATGCGAGATTTTTGCACACTATATCTCCATCCTTCGGACACTCTTTTCCGTTTTCATTATTATCTTCCGGCAAATCAAGAAGTTTAAATATCTTATCGCTTGATGCCATACCATTCATTGCAATATGAAAGAAGCTTCCGAGCTGTCTCATCGGTATGAAAAAGTCAGCCGAAAGAAGTATTATAAAAATCGCCCCGGCAAGACCGATATGCCCTGCCTTAAACTGAGTAACAGACATTACAATTCCAAGTGCCGCACCGCCATATGCGATTAAATCCATTATCGTAATCGAATTAAGCTGCATTGTGAGCACTTTCATAGTAATTTTACGGAATTCTTCAGATGCCTCATTCATCTGTTTGTGTTTGAATTCATCTGCCTGATAGATTTTTAATGTTGTAAGTCCCTGAAGATTTTCAAGGAAAGTATCGCCGAGTGCCGTATATCTGCCCCAGTATTTACTGAGAAGTTTTTTTGCCCATGTCTGCACAGCCGCTATCGCAACAGGTATAAGCGGAACGCATATAAGAAGCACAACCGCAGACGGAACATTTATAAAACATAAAATCACAAATAAAGTAAGCGGTGCAATCATTGCATAGAAAAACTGCGGCAGATACGCACCAAAATATGTCTCAAGCTGGTCAACACCCTCTACCGCAACCTGTACAACTTCTGATGTCTGAACCTTTTCCTGATAAGAAGTTCCAAGCTTTAATAACTTTTCATATATCTTTTCACGCAGTGTTTTCTTTACTGCCTTTGATGAAAGATAACTCATCTTGGACATCCCGACCGCACACAGAAATCTTATGACAACCGCTGCCACCGCTATTATTATAGTTGTATAGATTCTTGTCCTTGTGACATTTTTTTCTGCCATAGATGCAAGAAGTACGGATATTGCCGCCATCATGACAACATTGGCAGCAAGAGAGCACCACTGTATCGCAACATTGAGTGCTATATACTTTTTACTTTCTTTGACTGTACCAATCAGCCTTTTATTAATCATCATAAATGTAAGTTTCCTTTCTTCTTTTGCAGCGAACTATTGTTAGTTTGCACTAATAAATATATCATATAACTTACATCTGTTCAAATTAATATTTTACAAAAATGGGTGGGAATTTTAGGGAAAAACTAATAAAAATATTTTTGTATTTCTTCCGGCAAGTACTTTGCTAATTCTTCTGCCAGTTCATACACCTTTGTTCCCGGTGCAATCTGTGCAGGTGTTTTTCCCACTCCATTCTCAATAATTCTTTTAGCATATCGAATTGCCAATTTCGGATTTCCTGACTTCATCAATATTTCAAATATATTATTCATATTTTTCTCATACTTACCGATCCCAAGTTCCTGAAATTTTTCATTTAAAAATTTCACATACTCTGATCTGTGATTATTTGATGTATAATATGCAAAATGCAACATAAACCAAAACTCAATACACTCATTGCTCCATGCTGCATGATACTGAATATTGGGATTTTTCTGATTTAATGCTTTTGTTCTCTGAACGACTCCATTAACATCACTTGAAGGAAAGCTATCTTTATCATAAACACACCATATCTCCCCTTTGGCAATTTTATTATCACTTACATACTCTTCGGCTCTTCCAATTACCCGCATTGTCTCAGCCTGACATCCTTCAATTTCAATCAAAACCATATCCCGATAAATTGGATTATCTTCAATATACCTTTTAAACCCCTGAAAATACTTAGGTTCTGTTGCTTGACCTTCACAGAAGATATAATATCTAAACTCCTTCTTTTCCAAATATTCCTGTTTTCGCTTTTTCTTCCAATTTTCTTTTTTCTGTCCACCTCTCTTAGCCATTTACCTTCCCCCAGTCTATAATTTTTTTCAAGTAAGGATCGGCACCATATTTTCCTTCAAGATACTGCTTATCAAACTTAGCGTCTTTTCGTACTGATTCTCCTTTTTTATTCTTAAATTCTACAAGAGAATACAATTTTGAATTCTGACGTTGGCCTTTAGCAACAAACCATATTTCATCTCTTCTGAATACTTCGCTGTTCATAGTAGATAAATCATGTGATGTAAAAATCAGTTGTGCACCATTTTTATTCTTTTCCATATCGCTAAAAGTCATAATAAGATATCTCAACAATACCGGATGTATCTTTGCATCTAGTTCATCAATCACAAGCGTTGTTCCTTTCAAAAGACTTTTTGCAATAAAAGGAAGCAGACCAAATAATTTCTTTGTTCCACTTGACTCATCAAATAAATTCAATTCAGCTTCATAGTCATTTACTATATGCTTTGTAAAAACCTCAATTCGGTCATTTTCATTTTCTTCAACACGAAAATCTATAATATCCAAATCCATTTCCTGAATCATCTGAAGCATTAGTCTTTTTACATCTTCAGATTTTGATACAGCCATACGCAATTCCTGCATAGGATTTCCATAATTTAAAAAAGCAATTCCTTCATCAAACCAGCCCAACACATCCCGAACTACATCATTTTTACTATAAGTTATTCCCAGATAAGATAACAATGGCAATGTGTCTGATAATTCATCACTTGTTTTTAACTTTGCAAATGTACCTTTTAATCTAATTTCTTTTTTATCCCGTTCAAAAAGTGCAGATTTTCGCCCTGTTTCTAATTTTATACGATCCAATCTTTCATATTCGATTACTTCTTTTTTTACAATTAATTCATATCTATACTCAGCCAATGCAGTTCTAAAGAACAATTCAAATTCTGTAGGCTCATTAATTGTCTCTTTATCAAAAGCAAATGGCTCTATAATAAGCTTCTTCATCCTTATTGCAATATCTTCATTATTACTTGTCGCATATAATGGTCTCAACACTTTCATAACCAGACTATGCAATGCTTCCAAAACATTTGATTTGCC
>OGPG01000889.1_pt1 | contig 25042 bp, 16 predicted proteins | sample 1552851 | NCBI WGS metagenome assembly OGPG01 (sample SAMEA2579909, study PRJEB22360) | human gut metagenome | biome: human gut; feature: human-associated habitat; material: faeces | place: Denmark | collected 2008/2010 | reverse complement strand
TTGTCTGAACGACAAATAGATTAAGGAGGTTATCGGCTTTTTATGTTTTTTCAGGGAAATGAAAAATACAACTGCGCCACATATCTTCGTTTGTCGCGTTCGGATGGCGACCAGCAGGAGAGCAACAGCATTAAAAATCAAAGAGCGTTGCTGAACGATTACATGGGTAAGCACCCGGAATTGCACAAGTTCGACGAGTATGTGGACGATGGTTACAGCGGCACAAATTTTGAACGCCCGGATTTTAAGCGGATGATGCAGGACATTGAGAAAAGGAACGTCAACTGCATCATCGTCAAGGATTTATCTCGTTTCGGCAGAAACTACATTGAAACGGGTCGTTATCTGGAAAGAATCTTTCCATTCATGGGTGTGCGCTTCATCGCCATCAACGATCATTATGACAGTGCAGAGGAAAACGATGATAAGGGTCGTATTCTGATTCCATTCAACAACCTTATCAATGACACCTACTGCCGGGATATTTCGCTGCGCGTCCGTAGTCACCTGGATGTGAAACGAAAAGAAGGCCAGTTCATTGGTAGTTTTGCAGGGTATGGGTATCGCAAAGATCCCAAGAACAAAAATCATCTGATTATAGATGAATACGCTGCGGGCATTGTGCAGGAAATATTCAAGCAGAAATTGAACGGAATGAGTTCACAGCGCATTGCCAGTCACTTGAACGAACTGGGTGTCCTGCCGCCAAACGAGTATAAGAGAGCCAATGGATTCAACTATACCTGCGGTTTTCAGGCTGGGCTGAATCAGAAGTGGACAGTGGTTTCCGTCAATCGTATTTTGAAAAATGAATCCTATACGGGAACATTGATTCAGGGTAAACGCAGGAAAATCAATTACAAAGTAAAAAAGAGCCATGATGTTGGAAGTGAAAACTGGATTCGGGTGGAAGATGCGCATGATGCCATTATCAGCAAAGGCGAGTTCCAGCAAGTACAACAGTTGTTGGAACTGGACACTCGTACCGCACCATCGCAGACAACAGTTTATCCATTATCAGGTTTTCTGCGCTGTGCAGACTGCGGGCAGAATATGATTCGCCGTACGGTGACGAAAAACGGGAAGAAGTATCAATACTATCACTGCTCTACCTATAAGAATGGCGGCGGCTGCACACCGCACATGATAAACAGTGAGAAGTTGACGGAAAGTGTTCTGGCTGCGATCCGGCATCAAGTGACACTTCTTGTAGAAGCGGAAAAGGTACTCTCCAATGCAGAGTTGGCAAGCGGCGAACAGATTGGCATAAAGATTCTGGACAGCCAGATCACTGCACTGGAAGCTGAATTAGAACGGTACAGTAATTTAAAAATCCGTCTGTATCAGGACTTATGCGATGATGTTGTCAGTCGGGAAGAGTACGGAGAAATGAATACTCGCTTTGCGCAGAAGATAAAAGAGGCACAGGATAAGATTCAGGAAATCCGCGAAAAGAAGCAGGAGGCATTAAAGCACGACACACTGCTTCCTACTTGGTTGGAAGAATTTAAGCAGTACGAACATATCAAAACGCTCGAACGCAGGGTCGTGGTGGAACTGATCGACCACATAGATGTTCATAGCAAAACAGAGATTGAAATTCATTTCTGCTTCGAGGATGAACTGCACAGTATCACAGAAAAATTTATGGAATATCAAGCACATCATGGAAATGAGGTGGCAGAGGAATGAAATGGGTCAGTTATACAAGGTCGATTTCCAGCAGGATCGGAGAAGAAAATCCATCCAATACGATTGCGGAACAGAATGAGCGCATTGCACGGTATCTAAAAAAGTGCGGGTGCAGCGTATCCGAAAAATACAGTGACCGCAGGAGAACAGCAGAAGCCACGGAGGGCTTTGACAAATTGGTACAGGATGGGATGGCTCGGAAATTTGATGCAGTTGTTGTGGATTCTATCTTCCGCTGTGGAAGAACCCTTCCGTTTGCCATTGAAGCACTGCAGAGGACGTTCTATCCGCTTGGTATCCAATTTGCAGTTGTGGAAGATGACTTTTGCAGCATAGACAAAACTGCCGAAGAGGTTGCAGAGTATTTCAATGGAAAGACCATTGATAAGATTCGTTCGGAATTTATTACCAATCGCCAGAATCACTTTGAAGAAGGTACATTGACCCATCGACAGGCTAAATATGGTTATGCGCTGTCGGAAGATCGCAGAAGCCTTGTTCTTAATCCTGAAAGCGCACAGGTTGTAAAGCTGATTTTTCAGATGTATCTGGAAGATATGAAAATCCCGGAAATCGCAAGAGCATTGGAGGCACAGGGCGTTCCATCTCCACAAATCCAGATGGCAAAGAAAAAAAGATCAAGAACAAAAATCAAGTGGCCGGATTCAACAATTCGCTCGATTTTGAAAAATCCACTCTATATCGGAAAGTGTACGCTGACACTGGCAAAGGCAAAGCGAGAATTGGAGGTTCCGGCGATTGTTTCAAAGACGGAATTTCAGAAAGCTCAGAAAAAGTTGGAATCTACGAGGTTGGCTTCGAGAAAAAAGGCTCGAAAAAAACCAAATCTGCTCTTCAAAAAAATCTATGACAAGGAAAGTGGAAAAGGTCTGCTGTGCAGAACATCAGAAGATGAAAGCCAGCAAATCTATTCGTTTGACAAGGGGTATAGATGCTTCTCTGGAAAAGCCCCTTTCATCGAAAGCGAGAAAATCTTTCGAGAGATTCTTTCAGCTTTGGAAAAAGAAAAAATGCAAGCTGCGCATATTGATAGGGTGCTGGACTTGAATCCTGAGAAAGTCAAGCAGTGCATGGATGCTGGACTGTTGCAGTACAGAAAAAGAGCAAATGAGATCGTTGCGCACTTGATGGCCAAGGACGATGAACGAACAGCAGTTTATCGGCAATACGAGCAGGGATCAATTTTACTAGAACAGGTAGAGGAGTATGAACATCAGTATCAGGTGGCGGTCCAGAAGCAGGAAGCGGCTTTTAAAAAAGTAATGCTGGCTGTTAATGACATAGAAAAAGCATTTAGCCATGGAAATCCCTGGTTGATGAAGTTCCGAGCGATTTCAATTCCTGAAAAATTGGAGCGCACACATCTTAAAGAATGGCTTGACCATGTATGGATCGTAGATTTTGAACAGGTAGAAGTGATCCTACAAGAAAGTGAGTGGAAGAGATTCTTCCCGGAAGAATGGCTGAACAACGGAGAGGAAGATTGTAATGGCAAGAAAGAGTAGAAAGAATATGATGCCGCAGGCTGCTGTGCAGGAGGCCGTACAGCAAAACGAAAAAGAACTTCTGCGCACGGCAGCGTATGCGCGGCTGTCGGTTGAGAACGGTGGGCATGAAACAGAAGATTCCCTGCACACACAGATTTTGCAAATTCATAATTATATCAGGGAAAACCCGGAACTGACGCTGACCGATACCTATGCAGACAATGGTTTTACGGGAACACGTTTTGACCGACCAGAATTTGAGCGTATGATGCAGGATATACGGACAGGCAAAATTCAGTGCATCGTAGTGAAGGACTTATCTCGATTTGGTCGTGACTATATCGAAACGGGAAGCTATCTGGAAACTATTTTCCCGATGCTCCATGTTCGTTTTATCGCCATCAACGATGATTTTGACAACATCCGGCAGTCGGATGTGGATAGTCTTGCGGTTCCCATCAAGAACATGGTAAACAGCTTGTACGCGAAGGACATTTCAAAGAAAATCAGCCTTAGTTACCAGATGCGCCGCGAGAAGGGAATCCCTACATCGTGGTGTACACCGTATGGCTATCAGTTGAACCAACAGGGAAATAAGCTTGAAGCGACTGAGGATGCGAAGTGGGTCAAACTGATCTATCAATGGTATCTTGCAGGAGTGAGTACAAACGAAATTGCCCGCAGGTTGGAATTTTTAGAAGTAGCAAGGCCGAACGAACGGCTGAATCGCAAATTACATGAGGGAGATGACCCTACCTATAATAAATGGCACCCCAGTACGGTTCTTCGTATTTTAAACAGCAGTGCCTATATTGGAGAACTGGTATCTGGAAAAACGCAAACTGCATCATACAAAGGGATTGGCCTCCATCCAGTGGAAAAGAAGGAATGGCATATTGTTGAAAACGCGCATGAAGCAATCATTCTGAAATCGGATTTTGAAAAAGTGCAGGCACGGCGGGAACAGAATAAGGAAAAACGGGAAATGGCGATGGCTCGTTCCAAGGCAACCAGAGAAAAGTGTTATAACCATCTCTCAGGAATGGTTTACTGTGGCTGTTGCAGACGCAACATGACGTTTGAACGGAGAGTGCATGGTACGGTGAAAGAAACGCACTATGGAGTGTTCATTTGCAAAAGAAAGAAGAACACGACTCCCTGCGCCTATCATGCGGTGCCGGAGAAAATGCTGATGATGGTGGCGATGGATCAGATTCATCATCTGGTGTCTACCATGTGTGAAGAAGAAAAGCTGGTAAAAGACATGATGCGCAGCAGCAATCTGGATTCGGCTCGTTCCATCAAAATGAAAGAAAACTCTATCCTGTTTCGGATTCAGGAAGCTGAAGAACGGCGGTTGCGCTTATATGAGGACTATAAAGCTGAAATTCTGGACGAAGATGAATACAGTCAGCTAAAGGAACACTACATAGCAGAAAAGCAGCGGTTGGAACATGAACTGCAAAAGCAGCGTCAACGTGCATTGGAACTGGAAAAAAGAATCAAAATCTGCGATGCGCAGATGGAGCGGATGCGCGGGATTCTGAATCAAAATGAATTTGATGAAGAACTGGTGCATGAACTTATCAAGAGAATCTATGTAGGAATGGACAATTCTGTGGAGGTCGAATTTAAGTGTAGCGACCCCTATCAGGAAGTGCTTGCAATCATGTCGGAGGTTCAGAATGAATGATAAAATTGCAATCTATCTCCGCTTATCATTGGCAGACGGAGATTTGAAAAAAGGCAGCAAGGATGAAAGTAACAGCATTGAGAACCAACGGATGCTGCTCCACGATTACATTGGGAAGCAGGAAGATTTGTTTGGCGAGATTGTAGAATATGTAGATGATGGCTATACTGGAACAAATTTTAATCGTCCGGCTTTTCAGAAAATGATCGTGGATTTGAAGCAGGGCGATATAAAAGTCATCATGGTAAAGGATTTATCCCGCCTTGGTCGTGACTATATCGGTGTTGGCGATTACATTGAACAGATTTTTCCGTTGATGGGAGTTCGGTTTATTGCTGTGAATAATTCCTTTGACAGCATGAAACTGAACAACGGAACACCGGGAATCGAAGTGGCGGTCAGCAATCTGGTGAATAATATGTATAGCCGGGATATTGCGAAAAAGATTCGGGCTGCTCTGGAAACGAACTGGAAGAACGGGAAAGCCACCTGCACGAATGTCCCTTTTGGATATGTGTGGAACAAGAAAGGTGGGCAGCGGTGGGAGATTGACCCGGAGGCAGCACCCTGCGTGAAAAAAGTATTTGAATTAGCATTGTCCGGCCGCAATACAACGCAGATCGCCTACGGCATGAACGAATTAAATCTTCCTACGCCGGGATTGTATGCGAAACGAAAGAATCTGCTGATGGGCAGCAATCCTATTATTGCCCCGGACAGTGAAATGTTATGGAATGCGGCAATCGTGTGGAGAATCCTTAGACGGTATGAATACACTGGTGCGTTGGTTATGGGGAGAAGAAAGAAAATTGATGTGAATACTACCTCTGTTCGGACGCTCCCGGAGGATAAGTGGATCATCGCAGAAAACGCTCATGAGGCCATCGTGACAAAAGATGAATACTACCAGGCACAGAAAGCAATCCGTAACGTAACTCCAATTCAATATAAGGTGGATGATGATTTTGCGTTAAAAGGAAAAATCTGCTGCGGAAACTGTAATCGGCAGCTTCGCCACGAAAGGCAATATGGGGAAATGGTTTTCTATTGCGGCTATAAACGGTCAGCCGGAAAGTTCTCTAAATGCTACGGCGGCTATTACAGAGAATATTCGGTGAATGCAAAAGTGGCTCGTGCGATAAAAACAGTATTCTATGCGCTGGATGTGGTAAATCAGGGAATGCAGGAAAAGCAGTCTATCACGGTGCGCTGCGTGGACATTGAGGACTTGGAAAAGCAAGCAGAAGCCATTCGGGTAGAGCAAATCAAACTATATGAATCGTATGCGGACGGTGTGCTGCGGCGAGATGCTTACATAGAAAAGAAAAAGGCTCTTTCGGAAAAACTGGCTGCATTGCAGGATAGCATACGGACAGAAAAGGAAGAACAGGAGTGTGCCGATGAACTGGATGAAGAAATCCGCAACCTGACAAAGCAGGCAAGTCAAAAAACATACATAGGCGGTCTGACCAAGGAATGTGTAGATGCTTTTGTCAGCATGGTTTATCTGTATGACGATCAGACGATGAAAGTTGAGTTTAACTGTGAGGATGTGATTCGGAGAGCATTGGAAAAGTATGGCGCATAACTGCATAGAAACAGCAAGGTGAGCAAAAAGAATGCCCGTCTGGTTGAGAGGATTCGTAAATCTTCTCGATCAGGCGGGCATTTCATTCCGTAGGAATGACTTTGACCGCATAAGCCACAGACAGCACCCCGGTGTAATCCGAAGTGCAGCTGTGTCTTATGCGGGCTTTTTTGTTATATGATCAGCGGGCTACAAAATCAGATTCCCAAACCGTACAGTATGGCTTTCATCTCTCTTACCATCCGAGTGAGAATTTCCTGTTCGATTTCATTGCAGTCCAAGAGAAGACGGTGAATTTCGGAATTTGAGGTTGAAGTCGAGTGCATCAAACTATCTACCAGCAAATCATCAGTCGATACGTCAAGAGCATTGGCAATATCAACCAGTGCATCAAGACTTGGGCGTTTGATAGCGGATTCGATTACGCTAATATGTTTTCGTGTCATGTTAAGCTGCTCTCCAAGGGCCTCTTGCGTGATACCAGCTTGTTTTCGGGCATTTGAAATGCGCTTGCCCAAAGCTTTATAATCAGTAGCCATGTGCTTTTCTCCTTATGATTCCCCGCATAAGGCAGTACAATTATCTCGCATGATGGTAGGCAGAGCAACTCTATATCAAAGGTTCTAAGACCGCAAAGGGACACACTGCTAGCTGCTCTGTGGTCTTAGGCTGTTTTGCTACCTACTGGGTAGCAAAAGGCAACTCATGCTACCTGATGGGTAGCAGTCAAAACGCAACGAATGCTTTATAATAGAGGTAGGAAAAGACTGCAAATAGGAAGGAAAGACGATGGCGGACAAGGTAGAAAAAAGAATTCTTACATTATATAGTGATGTGCAGGCAACTTCTGTTCACTGGTTGTGGTATCCATTCATTGCAGTGGGAAAGATAACATTGCTACAAGGCGATCCCGGCGATGGAAAGTCAACCATGATGATGAATCTGATTGCGGAACTTTCTAAGGGTGGGAAAACACCGGATGGAAAGCCTGTTGGGACGCCGCAGAGGGTTATCTACCAGTGTTCGGAAGATGGAGTATCAGATACCATTAAACCCAGACTGGAAAGATGTGGCGCAGATTGTAGAAAAGTAGCTTTTATCAATGAAGAAACATACAGTGGTCTAACACTGGATGATGAGCGTATCCGTCAGGCAATCATTGAATTTCGCCCACGGCTTGTAGTTATAGACCCGATTCAGGCGTATTTAGGAAGTGATTCTGACCTCCAGATTGCAGGGAGAGCCAGAAAACTGATGCAGCGTCTCGGAATGTGGGCTTCAGTATATGATTGTGCCATTGTGCTGATTGGTCATCTCAATAAGAAAGAGGGAACGAAAGGTTTGTACCGAAGCCTTGGCAGCATAGATGTGGTTGCTGCTGCGCGAAGTGTTTTGCAGGTGGAGCGTGACCAGAAAGATACAGATATTCGTATTGTTCGGCAGATAAAAAACAGTTTGGCTCCGTCTGATGGAGAAATTCGGTTTTCTATAACAGCGGAGATGGGTTTTCAATGGTTGGAGTGCAAGAGCACATTCGTTTCATCGGAACAACCGAAAGTGCCGGAATTTGAGTCAAAAACAGAAAAGGCAGCATATCTGATAAAAAAGTTGCTTTCTGATGGCGATATGAGAGCAAGAGAAATCTATATGCGGATGAAAGATGAAGGAATCAGCCGCAGAACCGCAGAAAATACGAAGAAAGAACTCGGTATCCGAAGTTATCGGAAGATGCGACAGTGGTATTGGAGCATCCATACGGGAGAATGAGGAAAAGCACATGATTACCGGTGAAGTAGAAGCAGTAGACCGTAAGCAAAAAATCAGAGACCGCTATAAGGGCGTAGATATATCGGAATTGGAAGTCATTCCCGCCAAAATCATAGAGGATTTGGAAACAAGTTCTGTGATTCGGCGTGTGGCAGCATATATCCGTGTTTCCACGGATAATGATGAACAGACTTCTTCGTATGAACTTCAGAAAAACTATTATACGGATTATATTCAGGCACAGCCGGGATGGGTATTTGTTGGAATCTATGCGGATGAGGGCATCAGCGGCACATCTCTGGAACACCGAAAAGGGATGCAGCAGTTGATTGAGGACTGCAAGGCAGGCAAGATTGACCTTGTTCTTACAAAATCCATTGCCCGTTTTGCTCGAAATATCGTTGACTGCCTTTCTGTGATTGAACTTCTGAAAAATCTGAATCCGCCTGTGGGTGTGAAATTTGAAGCAGATAATATCTATACGCTGGACAGCAATGGACGCATGATTCTGACGATTCTGGCATCTGTGGCAGAGGAAGAATCGCATTCCAAATCTATCATTATGAACTGGTCGATTGATCGGCGGTTCAGCCGTGGCCTGTTCCTGACCCCTGCATTGCTTGGATACGATAAAGACGAGGAAGGCAACCTTGTAATTAACCCGGAGGAAGCACAGACGGTAAAGGTGATTTACTACCTGTACCTGAATGGATATTCGCTTACGGAGATTGCAACTCTTTTGATGGAGTATAGCCGTAAGACGAAGTTGGGACGTGTGGAGTGGAATCCCGGTACACTTGCAGGTGTTCTGGCAAATGAGCGCCATTGTGGTGATGTACTGGCAAGAAAGACCTTTACACCGAACTTTTTGACGCATAAATCAAAGAAAAACAACAATGATCGGACACAGTACAGGCAGAAGAATCACCATGAAGCCATTGTTTCCAGAGAAGTTTTTAATGCAGCCAATCATCTGCGGGCATCCCGCAATTATTCAAAGAAAAACAGACCCTTGCCCGTGTTGAGCGTGGTTGAAGATGGGATTTTGCGAGGATATGTGCCTTTTGATAAGGATTGGACAGGTTTTTCGGCAGAAGAATACAGGGAAGCCTCTGAAAGCGTGATGAAAGAACCGGATGTCACTGTTACTGCGGATGTGAAAAAGCGTCTTGATCTGACGGGCTATGAAATAGTCAGGGTACAGTATTTTTCTACTATGCAGAATCCGGCTATGACGATTTCTAATGGACGATTGCGCTTTAACACCGCTTGCTTGAAAAAGTTTGAAAATGTTGAATATGTGGAGCTGCTGCTAAATTCTGTTGAACGCTGCATTGCCATTCGCCCCTGTGACAAGAATAATCCAAACGCGATCCGTTGGGGCAGACTGAAAGAGGGACGTTGGTGTGCAAGCACTTTGGGCTGTCGTGGACTTGCAAAGACTTTATTTGACATTATGGAATGGGATGAGGATTTGCGTTATCGGTTCCGTGGCCAGTTTTTGGAGCAGGGCGATAACAAAATGATGCTGTTCGCATTTGATGAGCCTGAAATGATTAAGGTGGAAGAAATCGTTCTGCCTCCAAAGGAAAACACCGAAGAAGATGAGGGCGAAACGGTCAAAAAGAAGATTTACATTTTTCCACCAGAGTGGGCTGGAACATTTGGACAGCCGATTACAAGTATAGCACAGGTGGGTATCTTACGGCAGGAGCATTATGCCGGAAACTGGGATGTATTTCGTCCTGCGACGGAGATAGAGGAAATGAACATATTTACGGCAGAAAGTCTAAATGAGTTGCTCCGTGAAGCGGAGAAGATAATGGAAGGATGGACTGATTATAGATGAATGAAGAAAACACAACAATCATGCCGCCAGAGAAGCAGATTGTGCAGGATGATAGAGACGCACGGGCGGAAGAACTGGAAAGTGCCTTTTCGTATGATGGCTACCAGGTCGTGCGAAAGGAATTGTTTGCCCATCTGCGTGACCCGGCAATCGTGATTCGTAAAGATAGTATCACATTCAATACAGCCTGTATCACAGGGCTGGAGGATGTGGTCTACGTTCATGTCATGTTCAACAATGATTTGAAGCGTATCGTTGTTCGTGGGTGTGATGAAAATGACAAGGACGCTCTGCGTTGGTGCGTGGCAAAACCGGATAAGCGCAAAAGCCGGAAGATGTCCTGCAAGCCATTTGCGACTTTAGTTTATCAGAAAATGGGATGGGACAGCGAGTGCCGATATAAAATGCTGGGGTACAGGATTACCTTTGAGGGTGAAACTCTGTATGTTTTTGATCTGCTTGTGCCAGAAATTTTTCATGAAGGACAGAGAAAAAAGAACGCAGTCGATTCGCAGGATAATGCTGCGTCAACAAAACCTGTGAACAGCCGAAAGGGATTTTACCTGGATGATATTGTGGGAACTTTTGGTGTGCCTGTGGAAGAACACCGGAAAGAATCTGAAGTCAAGCAAATGGATGGGTATGTGTCAATGGGGATTCTGACAGGAAAGATTGCTCCTGAAGCTGGAAAGGACTAATTGACAGGTTGTACAAGGGGAGGGTCTGTCCATTTGTGGGAGGTGAGCAATATGCAAAAAACAGAACAGAAAACGGAGCAACAGGCAGGACTTGGCATGAGTTTCTGCGAGGAAGAGGGACGAATCACGGTCTTCAGAAAAACGCTGGAAGCGTTAGAATGGCCGTCACACTATCGGTTTCTGTATAATCGTAAAATGAAACAGATAGCTGTACAGGCGTGTGGAGCAGAAGAATCAGGAGCGCATCGTGTGGGAAAACCAGACGAATCTAATAGCGGCGAAATCAAGTGTATGGCATTGGTTCGCATGATTTACGGGGATTCTGGGTGGGACAAGAAAATGTCCTATCGGCTGATCGGAAGAGCTTTTCCACAGCAGCGACTTGTTTCGTTTAAGATAACGGATGCGATGCAGATAGAAAACGGGAGAGTACTGACTGAAATGTGAATCTCACATTAGTGGGTTCTGAAATAATTAGTTGCCTATGATATAACAGTGGCGAAGAATGCAATAATATGGACAACTCCGTGCAAGGAAAGTTTACAGTTGGTTGCTTGATATGGGCGGTGAATTATGGTAAGATGGAAGTACGATAGGAGAGTTTACGCTCTTGTTGAATCTACTGCGAGGAAGTGAATGCCGATGGAAAAACAAGGCACGGTGGAAAATCAGCTTGCCCACACGATAGATCAGACAGAGTATGATTCGAGGTATGACAGAACAGCGAAAAAGCTGTTGGCAAACAAACAGATTCTGGCACAGATCATGAAAGGCTGTGTGAATGAATACAGCGATTGCACCGTAGATGATATTGTTGAGAAATACATCGAGGGAACCCCGGAGGTTGGCTCTGTTGGTGTTCATGTCGATGATACGAACAGACCCAAAAAGTCAACAGATGTAATCAAGGGTAGTAACAACGAGGACTCTACGCTGACCGAGGGAACATTGTTCTACGATGTTCGCTTTGACGCAATCGCACCGAAATCTGCGGACAGTGCAGAACAGGAAGAAGTCATTCGTCTGATTATCAATGTGGAAGCACAGACAAAATTCAAGCCGGGATACCCATTGACGAAACGGGCAATCTATTATTGTAGCAGAATGATTTCTGCACAGCACGGTCCGATTTTTACAAAATCTGAATATGGGAAGATTCGTAAGGTCTACTCCATCTGGATTTGTACTCAGCCGTCAGATGGTTTTGAAAATACGCTTACCCGGTACTCCATCAAACCCGAACAGTTGATTGGAGAAGCGCAGGAAGAAACCGAAAACTACGATTTGATGAGTGTCGTAATGATTTGTTTAGGCAAGCCAGGGACGGAGAATCATAAGGGAATCCTGAAATTTATGGAAGTGCTGTTATCTTCCACAAGATCAGGTTCGGAGAAAAAGAAGATTCTGGAAGAAGAGTTTGGCGTTGCAATGAGCGAAGAACTGGAAAGAGAGGTGCTTGAAGTGTGCAATCTTAGTCAAGGCGTAAGAGCCGAAGGCCGTGAAGAAGGCCGTCAGGAAGGCAGAATCGAAGGCATCGGAATTGGCGAGATTCGGATGCTGGTTCAGCTTGTTCGAGAGGGTGATTTACCGCTGGAGCGTGCTGCGGCAAAAGCAAAGATGACAGTTGAGCAGTTTAAGGAAACAATGGAGAACACCCCATTACAGGCAGTGTGAAAATAAAATAGCATAAGATAACGGATAGCCCTACAAGGCCCTGATGATTCAAAGAATTGTCAGAAAAGCCTTGTGGGGCTTATTTTTTTGCTTTTTTTGAGAATTTTTTTGTCCCTATCTTGACATCAGGGGGACTTGCAGCGGTAAGCTCTTCCTTTTTCGCAGCACTTTGTAGTGCATTTGGAAGATACGATGTGGTGCATATCCATGCAGAAGGTCCTGCCTTTTTCTGTTGGATACCAAAACTTTTTGGCAAGCGTGTAATCTGCACTATCCACGGTTTGGACTGGGATCGCGAGAAGTGGCGCGGAAGCGTTGCATCCAAGTTCATTCGTGGCGGCGAAAAGAATGCTGTGAAATATGCGGACGAGATCATTGTTCTAAGCAAAGACGTGCAGAAGTATTTCTTGGAGACCTACGGAACTGTTATCAATGTCAATACGCTAGAATTGAAAGATCTGGTGATATTACACTTGGGGATTCATGGGGAAGTGACCTTGAAAAAAGCATCCAGGATAAAGGTGTTTCTTTGGTGCTTTGCCAAAATGAAAAGGGAAAAGAACTTATAAATCAAACAGATTTAACACTTGTGGATGTTGATTTGAAAAAGGCGATAGAATATAATCATCAGTTATATCAGCCCTCTCAGAAACCTAAGCAACGGGAAGTGTTTTTTAAAGAAATAAGAAAGGGCTATACCATCGTTGAACTGGACGATAGAGAGTTCCGTGTGGATTCGGTCAACTTTGAACAGGGAACGGTCAGCTTGCAGGACATGACCCTTGCAAAAGAAGCCCGGTATCCGATTTTCCGAACGGAACCGCTGGAGTACATTCGGCATCTGTACGAACAGGCAGATGTACCGATGGAAGAAGCGGTTGAAATCACAGTCTTTACGGCTCTGCACAATGCGGGTGTGGCCTACGAGGATTTCTCCCCGGAGCAGATGGATGTGATCTATTCGGTGGCAGAAGCAGGCGGCGAGTTGGAAGAACTGCTGAATCCTGACTTCCCGCCAGAACAGATGCAGCTGATCGCAGATGTGCAGAACCGAACGGATGCCATCAGCCGTGCAGCAGCAGAGGAAGCCCTTGAACCGCTGACCCAGCAGCCTATGACCCCGGCAGAGGTCAACCATGCACGGCGGCAGCACAATCTTCCGCTGGACAGTGGAGCAGAAACAGAACAGCCTGCACAGCCCAAACAGAAACCTATTAACTTCCGCATTACGGACGATGATCTCGGCGCAGGAGGGCCGAAAACAAAGTATAAAGCCAATGTGGAAGCCATTCGGGTGCTGCAGACACTGGATGCAGAGCAGCGGCAGGCTACCGCAGAAGAGCAGGAGATACTTTCCCGGTATGTGGGCTGGGGCGGCATTCCGCAGGCGTTCGATGAAAACAACGCGGAATGGTCGAAAGAGTATGCCGAACTGCAGTCCCTGCTCACGGCAGATGAGTATAAGGAAGCCCGTGCCAGTACCCTGAATGCGTTTTACACTTCTCCTACGGTCATCAAGGCAATGTATGAAGCCCTGGGCAATATGGGATTGTCCAAAGGCAACGTGCTGGAACCATCCTGTGGTGTCGGCAATTTCATGGGTCTGGTGCCGGACAGCATGGAGAAGATTCGGATGTATGGTGTGGAGCTGGACAGCATTTCGGGCCGCATTGCACAGCAGTTGTACCAGAAAAACAAGATTGCGGTGCAGGGCTTTGAAACAATGCAGTTCCCGGACAGCTTCTTTGACTGTGTTGTGGGTAACGTACCGTTTGGTAATTACAAAGTACCGGATAAGCGGTATGACCGCCACAATTTTCTCATCCACGATTATTTTATCGCCAAGAGCCTTGACCTTGTGCGTCCGGGTGGTGTGGTGGCGGTGGTAACGTCCAGCGGTACGATGGATAAGAAGGATTCCTCTGTCCGTGAGTACCTTGCCAACCGCGCCGATCTGGTAGGTGCGATTCGACTGCCGAACAATGCGTTTCAGCGCAATGCCAACACGGGCGTGGTTGCTGACATTCTGTTCCTGCAGAAGCGTGACCGCGCAGCGGTGGAGCGGGCTGACTGGGTAGACCTTGGCGAAACACCGGAAGGCTACTCCATCAACCAGTATTTTGCGCAGCATCCTGAGATGGTGCTGGGGGAGATCACCACGGAAAGCACCCAGTACGGCAAGCAGGAAACTACGGTCAAACCCATCGAGGGCGCAGACCTTGCGCAGCAGTTGAAAGAAGCGATCAGCAGCATCCATGCCACCATCACAGAGCCGGAAATCTCCGACGATGAACTGGATGTGCAGGAAGAACCCATTCCGGCAGACCCAAGTGTGAAGAATTTCAGCTTCACGAACGTGGATGGGCAGATTTACTACCGCGAAAACTCCTTTATGAACAAGGTGGAACTGCCTGCCGTAACTGCAGAGCGAGTGCTGGGCATGATCGCTCTGCGGGAAACCACCCGGAAGCTGTTGGATTGTCAGCTGCATGATGGTTCGGATGCGGAAGTGCAGCTTTTGCAGAATGAACTGAAACAGCAGTACACCGCATTTAAGGCGCAGTATGGCCTTATCAACAGCACTGCCAATAAGAGGGCTTTCCGACAGGACAGCAGTTATTGTCTGCTGGCATCACTGGAAATTCTGGATGAGGAGAAGAATCTCAAACGGCTGGCCGATATTTTCACCAAGCGCACCATCCGTAAGCCGGAACCCGTCACCTCGGTGGATACTCCCAGTGAAGCCTTGGCACTTTCCATTGGAGAAAAAGCAAAGGTGGATGTGCCGTTTATGGTGCAGCTTTGCGGTAAACCGGAACAGGAGATCACGGATGAACTGGCAGGTGCGATTTTCCGAAATCCTGTGACACAGCAGTGGGAAACTTCGGATGAATATCTGTCCGGCAACGTTCGTGAAAAACTGGCCACTGCAGAAACCTTTGCGGCGAACCATGCAGAGTACCAGATCAATGTGGATTACCTAAAAAAGGTACAGCCCAAAGATTTGGATGCTTCGGAAATTGAAGTGCGGCTGGGTGCAAACTGGGTAAAACCGGAGTACATCACGCAGTTTATGAAGGAAGTGTTCAAAACCCCGAACTACTATGCCGGGATTGACATTAAGGCAACCTATTCCGAAATTTCAGGTGCATGGAACATTTCGGGTAAGTCGCTGGATCGCGGCAATCCGCTTGTTACCAATACTTACGGAACGATGCGAGTCAATGCCTACAAGCTGCTGGAAGATGCACTGAACCTCCGGGATACCAAAATCTACGATACGATTCACGATGCGGATGGAGATCACCGTGTACTGAATAAGCAGGAAACCATGCTTGCACAGCAGGCACAGGAATCCATTCGGGAAGCGTTTAAGCAGTGGATTTTCAAAGATTTAGATCGCCGCGAGGATTTGTGTGCGACCTATAACCGGATTTTCAATGCGATTCGTCCCCGTGAGTACGATGGCAGTCATATTCGTTTTGAGGGCATGACCCCGGAAATCTCTCTGATGCCGCACCAGAAAAATGCCGTGGCGCACATTCTGTACGGTAACAATACGCTGCTGGCTCATTGTGTGGGCGCAGGCAAGACCTTCCAGATGATTGCTGCCGGCATGGAAAGCCGCAGACTGGGCCTGTCGCAGAAAAACCTCTATGTGGTGCCGAACCACCTCACAGAGCAGTGGGGCGCAGACTTCCTGCGGCTCTATCCCAATGCCAATGTGTTGGTGGCAACGAAAAAGGATTTTGAACCCAGCAATCGAAAACAGTTCTGCTCCCGTATTGCAACAGGTGATTACGATGCCATTGTGATCGGACACTCGCAGTTTGAACGAGTGCCGCTTTCCCCGGAACGGCAGAAAGCTATTATCGAGCGTCAGATCGACGACATTACGCTGGCCCTAGCCGATGCCCGGAGTGAGGACAGCCGCAGTTTTACGGTCAAGCAGATGGAGAAAACAAAGAAAACGCTGGAAGCAAAGCTGCAAAAGCTGAACGACCAGACGAGAAAGGATGATGTGGTTACATTTGAGGAACTGGGTGTTGACCGTCTGTTTGTGGACGAGTCACATTTCTATAAAAATATGTTCCTCTACACAAAAATGCGGAACATCGCAGGTATCGCCCAGACCGATGCACAGAAGTCCAGTGATATGTTTGCAAAGTGTCAGTATCTGGACGAGCTGACAGGCGGCAAGGGCGTGACCTTTGCAACCGGAACCCCGGTCAGCAACTCGATGGTGGAACTGTACACTATTATGCGGTATCTCCAGTATGACACCTTGCAGAAGATGGGGCTGAGCCACTTCGATGATTGGGCGGCATCCTTTGGTGAAACCGTCACGGCAATCGAGCTTTCCCCGGAAGGAACGGGCTACCGTGCAAAAACGCGCTTTGCCCGGTTCTTTAATCTGCCGGAACTGATTTCTCTGTTCAAGGAATCCGCAGATGTGCAGACAGCGGATATGCTGAATCTGCCTGTGCCGCAAGCGGAGTACATCAACGAAGTGCTGAAACCCAGCGAAACACAGGAAGAAATGGTCAGTTCCTTTGCAGACCGTGCCGAGGCTGTACGCAACGGTAATGTGAATCCCAAATTCGATAATATGCTCAAAATCACCAACGATGGCAGAAAACTGGCACTCGACCAGCGGCTTATGAATGATATGCTGCCGGATGAGCCGGAAAGCAAGGTAAATCGCTGTGTGGACAATGCGTTCAAGGTCTGGGAAGAATCTGCCCCGGATAGGGGAACACAGTTGATTTTCTGCGATTTATCGACACCAAAAGCTGATGGTACATTCAACGTCTACGATGATGTGCGGGAGAAGCTGGTGGCGAAAGGTGTTCCTCGTGAAGAAGTGGCGTTCATTCACGAGTATAACACGGAAACCAAAAAGGCTGACCTGTTTGCAAAGGTGCGCGCCGGACAGGTTCGTATCCTGATGGGGTCTACGCCGAAACTTGGCGCAGGAACCAATATTCAGGATCGGCTGATTGCCCTGCATCATCTGGATTGCCCGTGGAAGCCGTCTGACCTAGAACAGCAGGAAGGACGTATTCTCCGGCAGGGAAACCGGAATAAGCAGGTGAAAATCTATCGTTACGTCACTGAAAATACGTTTGATTCGTATATGTGGCAAATTCTGGAAAATAAGCAGAAGTTCATTTCTCAGATCATGACATCCAAATCTCCTGTCCGTGCCTGCGATGATGTGGACGATACCGCACTGTCCTATGCCGAAATCAAGGCACTGGCAACGGGCAATCCCTACATCAAGGAAAAGATGGATCTGGATATTCAGGTCAGTAAGCTGAAACTGCTGAAAGCCAATCACACCAGTCAGATTTATAGCTTGGAATCGGATATTGCGCGCCGCTATCCGCGAGAAATCGCTGTGGCACAGGGTCAGATCGAAGCCCTGCAAATCGATATGGAAGCGGCAAAACCGCTTCTGGCGCAGGACAAAGACCACTTCTTTATGGAAATCAGCGGTAAGGTGTACAGCGAACGCAAGGAAGCAGGTGCAGCCATTATCGAGGCTTGCAAGGCTTTGAAAGCAGCAGGCACCGAGGGCAGAATCGGCAGCTACGGTGCGTTTGAACTGCATTCCCGGTTTGATAATTTCGATAAGGTGTTCCGCTTGTCCATCAAGGGCGCATGGAACTACTCTATGGAAGTCGGCAAAGACCCGCAGGGCAACATTCTGCGTGTTACCAATGCACTGGCAGGCATCGAAAGAGCATTGCCACAGGTGGAACGCAGACTGGAAACCTTGGAACAGCAGTTGGCGCAGGCAAAGGAAGAAGCCAAACGTCCTTTTGCGCAGGAAGCGGAATTGGCTGAAAAATCTGCGCGCCTTGCGGAGCTGAACTCTTTGCTCAACATGGATGAAAAAGGCAGCGAGGATGCCCTGGGCGTGGACGAGGATGCCACTGAAACCGAGGTTGCAGACAGGCCGCGCCAGCCTGTGAACTATGCAGGCCGCGTTGCAGAGCGAACTGCGGACAATGTGCGGAAACCTTCTGTGCTGGTACAGCTTCATGCAAAGCAGGCAGAGCGTACTGCAGAACCGCAGAAATTCCAGAAGCGGAAAAGTCACGATATTGAACTGTAAATAGGATAACCCCGTTAGATCTCTGCAAGGAATCTAACGGGGTATTTTTGAAAAAGGAGGGCATTTGCTGACATTAACACCAATCAATCTGAAAACGGCTAACGCGTTTGTGCAGCAGTATCACCGCCACCATAAACCGACGCGAGGGCATAAGTTCTCCATCGGCGTATCGGATAATGGTGCGCTGGTGGGCGTTGCTATCTGCGGCAGACCTGTGGCGCGGAGGCTGGACGATGGCTATACGCTGGAAGTCAATCGCCTGTGTACAGATGGAACGCCAAACGCCTGCAGCATCCTGTATGCGGCGGCATACCGTGCAGCACGGGCCATGGGCTACAACAAAGTTGTTACCTACATTCTGGACACGGAGAATGGCAGCTCCCTGAAAGCTGCCGGCTACACCTGTGAGGGCAGAGCCGGAGGATTGGAATGGAACGGTGCAAAAGCACCGAAACAGGCCGACCAATATCCGCGCCAGATGAAAACACGATGGGTCAAGAAAAAGGAGGGCTTGCATGGCAGTTGACCGCAAACAGCAGATGAAAGAAATCACGGAACGGCTGGAGCAGGGCGTAAAGGATATTTTTACATCGGAAATGTACACGACATACCTGCGCACGATGGCAAAATTCCACAATTACAGCTTCAACAATACGCTGCTGATCGCTATGCAGCGGCCTGATGCCACACTGGTGGCAGGGTTTAACGCATGGAAGAATAAGTTCAACCGCTACGTCAAAAAAGGCGAAAAGGGCATCCAGATCATTGCTCCAGCTCCCATTAAGGAGGTCGAGGAACGCGAGAAAATCGACAAGGATACGGGCCTGGCTGTGCTGAACGAAAACGGTAAGCCTGAAATGGAACGTGTGGAGTATGTGATTCCGCGTTTCCGCGTAACAACGGTCTTCGATGTTTCGCAGACCGATGGGGAACCGATTCCGTCGTTGGAAGTGAATGAACTGACTGCCCGTGTCAAGGATTATACCCTGCTGAAAGAGGCAATCGAACAGGTATCTCCTGTGCCGATGCGGTTTGATGAAATCAAAGGGGATGCCAAAGGCTATTACAGTGATGCAGACAAAGAAATCTGCATTCAGGTCGGCATGGGCGAGAGCCAGACCATAAAAACGATGATCCACGAGGTTGCTCATGCGATGCTGCATAACAGCGATTCGATGAAGCAGCGCGGCGAAGAAAAAGACAGGCTTACAAAGGAAACCGAAGCGGAGAGTATTGCATTTACGGTCTGCTCGGCTCTGGGCATTGATACGTCTGATTATTCATTTCCTTATGTAGCAAGCTGGGCCAGCGGCAAGGAGATGAAGGAACTGAAAGATTCGATGGATACGATTCGATTGACCGCAGCTGATTTTCTGGAAAAGCTGGAAGCGGCAATCGCGGAAAGGAGTGCAGAGCGCATGACCGCGATGCAGTATGCGGAAAAGCTGATTGCCAATAAGGAGCAGGAAAAAACGATTTTCGATGATGAGCAGCGAAACCTCATCGTGAATTTTGCTTTCAAGCTGGATGACCGGGCTGCAACGGAAGAACTGGTGAACGGTCTGGCGGCGGCACTGGCCGAGGATGACAAAGAAGAAGCCAACCGCCTGATGTACGATGCGCAGGAGAAAATCGAAAATCTCCCGGATGGGATGATTGGTCTTTCGGAAATGCACGACTACGGCTACCGGAAAGATGATGTGCTGCCGCTGACGAAAGAGGGCGCACGGGAGTGGCATCGGCTGGGTGAGAGGATTTATCCGCTGTTCCGTGATGGTACGGCAGGTGATTATGTAAGCCAAGAGGAAATCGAGCTGCACGATGGCATTTTCGGCATAAAGGCTGACGCATGGGATGCGATTTTGTTAGAACAACGGGAAGATTATGCTGAGGACGAGTACGCGCGTCCAGACTTTCAGTTGACAGTAATAAACCGTGAACAGGCTCTGCGGCTGTATGACGAGGGAAAGCAGATTTATCTCGTCCGCGTCAGCCCGTGGCCGATTCTTGTCACGGCACGAGAGGAAATCGAGCGCGGAAGTGATACCTTCCAGATTGCAATAGCAGATTTGGAGCAGGAGCGGAACATGACAGAACAGGAAAATGTGCTGCTGTATGGCAACGAAAAGCAGTTCGGTATTTATCAGATCACAGAGCGTGACCCGGAACATAACTATCGTTTCATGGGGCTGGACTATGTGCAGAAAAAAGGCATGACGGTTGCCCGCGCAGACTACGACCTGATTTATACCGCGCCGCTTACGGAAAAGGACACGCTGGATGGCATTTATGAACGGTTCAATATCCAGCGTCCGGCAGACTTTACGGGACATTCGCTGTCGGTCAGTGATGTGGTGGTACTCAATGATGGCAGTACAGTCAAAGCCTACTATGTGGACAGCATTGGATTTGCAGAACTGCCGGATTTTTTCAAGGAAAGGAATATGGATTTGCAGAAAGAAAACCTTCTGAACGAGGAATTGCAGGAAATCGAAATCTTTGATAAGCCGGGTCTTTTCAGCAATGGCCGACTGCGGGATGAAGATGTGCCGGAGGGCTTATATCGCTATGATCTGCGCGGCTCAGACTATGACCCAGGCCAGCCCATTACAGTGGAGAAAACTGTGGTGGTGAACCATGCGGCATCTGTCCTGATGGCCGAAGAACTTGACCTTGGCGCAGATGGGCGGCTGGAACTTGGCGAGGATGGGCTGAATTTTACAGGTGCAGAACTGACCGTGCGGGAGTTCATGGAGGAACAGCAGCAGAAAAGAAACGGACTGATCCACGGCGATTCCGACCATATCGCAGTCGAAGGGCATATCGGCACATGGTACGCCATTGATGAAACGGAAGTTGGCGGCGAGAAGTTCTTCCTGCTGGAACATGAGGAACATGGTGACATGGCGGCCTGTGTTGCAGTCAATGAGCAGGGCAAGCTGGTGGCAGAGGACTTGTGGAACGGCTTCGATGAGGATTTTCAGGAGGCCGTGCAGAAATATTTCTCTGAAAAATGGAATATGCCGAAAAAAGAAGATGTGGTATCGGAGATCATTGAAAAGGCTGTGCCTGTGCCGGACAACAGCACGCAGGACTATTCGGATGTGCCTGTCTACTATGAGCCGTTCAGCTATGCCAAAGAAAATGACGAGGTGGATTTATACCGTACCTCCTATCGGCTGAACGGCGAGTGCAAGCAGGCGATCCATGAAGCGATTGCGGACAATTATGACGGAATGTACCTTGGCGATGATGCAGTCGATCAGGTGGTGAAGCAGTATGGTATGGAGCGTGTGGGGTACATTCTTGCGAATACCTTGCGCTACAAAAACTATGATGACCGCTTTTCTCACAGCAATAAGGAATGGGCAGAGCAGGTCGGCACCCCGGAGAATAATGCGAGAATCATTAAATTTCGAGCAGATTGGGTAGTTACCAGCCATTCAGCTGTGCTGGATGGCTTTGTGACGATGTACCGAGAGAAACTGGAGAAGCAGAAGGAATTGGAACAGCCATTCGTAAAGCGATTCTATGTGGTCGAGAACCGGCAGGCTGTTCCGCTTGAAATTAAGCGGTTTGGCAATCTCGACGATGCAGTGTCGCAGTATCAGGCACTTCCGAACCATTACATGAAAGCCTTGGGTGTGGAGAAAAATCCTGATCCTCTGCCGGGTTCACTGGATATTTTGCAGTGCAGGAACGGCATTGACACCATTGTGGAGGACTACAAAACGGTTCCGGGCTGGGATAACCCGTATATCAAGAACCATGTTGTCCAGCCGTTGCAGGAGACGTTAGCCGTGCAGGATGTGGAGTTGGCATACGAATTGCCGGATGCCTATTTTCACATTCAGACCTGTGACGATGGTTTCGACTATACCTTATATAATAAGGACTTCACGGGACGGGATGGCGGCATCCTTGAAACGGACGGAGATAAGTCTGTGCAGGAGGCTATGACGGAGCTGTTGGGAGAGTTCGGCTGCGATGCGGCAGAGGGTAAAGTCATGGACGCGGCAGAACTGCGGGAACAGGTTGATGCGGTGGCTGAACAGCAGGCAGAGGTTTTGAAAGAAAAGCTTGCCGCAGAAAGACCTGCGCCGGAAGAAACGCTCAGCTTTTATGTTGCGGAGTGTTTAGAGTTTACGTTTGCAGGAGAGTTCCACGACCATCTGACGATGGAAGAAGCGTTGGAAGTCTACGACAAGATTCCGTCCGAACGGATGAACGCCGACAAGTGCATTGGATTCTGCATCGAGGAAGATGGCGGCTTTGTTGGAATGTATGAGTTGGTCGTGAACGATAAAGTCCAGCGCGAGAACATCAACTCCATCAACTATTTCAGGGATGATAAGTTGGTGCAGCAGGCTATTTCCGACATGGAAAAGCTGATGGCGGAACGGCAGCAGAGTAAGGAGCAGGAACGCAGTAGTACGAAAAAGTCTGTTCTGGATGCTCTGCGCAATCTGAAAGCCAAGAAACAGGAGCAGTCTGCACAGGAACAGGACAAGCCGAAGAAAGCAAAAACGAAAGGAATGGAGTTATGAGCAATGTACGCTTTGATGAACTGGAATTGATGCTGATGGCGATGTTTGAGCAGCCGACGCTTAGGGATACGATTCAGGTGTTGACGGAGATCCAGCCGCTTGTGGCAGAGGATGCAGAGATGGCTGCGCTCGTTCAGCAGACCATCCCGAAGATGCAGCAGTTGAATGAGCAGCAGTTCAAGGGGCTGGAGTTGGAGTGGCATAGGCCGGAGGATGATGCAGGAAAATGAGTTCAGATATATTTGTGATTTACCAGATCGACAATTCCGAGAAAAATCGTGAGTATCGCTGCCGCAGCTACGAATACCAGATTCAGCATGGCTTTATGATAACCGCAGACAATTATGGTACGGGCTATTCTGGTACGGCTACGCGAGGAATGGGCGCGGAAGCGATTCGTAAAAAGATGGAAAGCATTAACCCGGACAAATTCAAAATTAGAAAATTTGGGGTCAGTGATGTAATCGGATTGACTGAGGCAGGCAAAACCTCTTTTTTCTATGTTGATAAGGATAGGCTGGTGAGATTCAACGGCTTTTTCCCAAAGCCCCAGAGTGGCACATACCTGATTCTTGATGAGGGCGGCTATCAGGTGGCAGGACAAAAAGGCACATGGATGGTATCGGATGAAGTAGAGGTCGATGGTCAGCGGTTTGTTCAGATGAGAAGTGAACAAACGAAGAATCCACCGCCGAGCATTATTCTTCACGAGAGTGGAGCCTTTGTGACGCAGACAGCTTTAGGTTTCGATGGAGAAGCTACCAGAAAGATGAGTGCTTTTTTACAAGGCCCAAAGCCTGAACTGCTGCACCATCAGAAGTTCTTTGAAAACGGTACAGCGGAACGCGCCAAAGAATCCGGCACAGAGCAAAACTACAATATGATAGATGGCTGCGTCAACAATGCACCGAAAAAGCCCCGGCGCATTGGCGGCAGGTGGTCGGTGCTTGATCGGCTGCATATTAAGCAGGCTGAGCGGAGACAAAAAGACAATACGCCGCAGCAGGAACAGGAAAGAAGCCGAAAAAGTTAAAATACCGTAATATCGTTGAGATGGCTTCCCCAAAAAGGAGGCCATCTTTTATGCACGAGTTGAGCCAGAGAAGCTATCCATCTGATGGAATCCTCAGCGTATACGATTTGATTCTGATACCAAAGTGGGTAATGGAGGAAATTGAGGATTCTACATACAGAAGCACCTATGTTGAGCAGCTTCAAGCACAAGGTATCCTATTCGTTGGATTGATAAAACAAAGTAAGAGTAATATGGTAGAAAAGGGTCAGCCCTAGTCTTTCGCAGGAAAGACCAGGGCTGGCTTTTTGTTTTATAGAGAGTGTTCGTTCTTTCGGGATTGCTGCTGTTCGCGCTGTGCTTCTCGTTCTGTTCCTAGAATATTATCTACATTGGCGCATAAAGTCTGGAGTTCCTTGTAGTAATCTCTGAAATAGTGGTAAGTACCATACTGGGCATCTTTCTGAACGGTAAGCTGCTCCTTTTCGGCCCGGAGGTCTTTCATAGTCGGGAACTTTCCATCTGGGGAGTGCTGCTTTAGGATGCGAAGGGCTTCTTCATATTTGGCAATATCTTCTGCATGGGCCTGACGGAAAGACTTCTTATGGCTGGATTTCAAAAAATCACCATAGACTGATTTGGTAGAAAGATACTGACCTAAATAACGAATCTGTTCGTTGACCTTTTTCAGTTTAGCTTCGGTGAATTTGGCATCACTTCGAGCCTTTGCCATTTTAGATTGAATAGTATCGGTGGCATCAGAAAGTTTTTCATAAGAATCGTATCCATGCTCCTGCACATAAGCGACTGTCCGTGCCATCTGCTGCAAATTGGAAATCTTGACTTTTTGCGCATAAGCGCGGCTCTGCTGTGCTTTTACACAGGTCTGCAAG
>OGPG01000874.1_pt1 | contig 25427 bp, 10 predicted proteins | sample 1552851 | NCBI WGS metagenome assembly OGPG01 (sample SAMEA2579909, study PRJEB22360) | human gut metagenome | biome: human gut; feature: human-associated habitat; material: faeces | place: Denmark | collected 2008/2010 | reverse complement strand
TGGCAGGCGGCCAATATCGGGAAAATGGACGCCGCACATGCCGCCGACTATGCCCGCTTCCGACTCCAACGACAGATTCTCGACGGCATGGAGACGGGCGATGCCGAGGGCGAAGCGCTCCATACCGCCGTACAAACCGCCGAGCGGTGGGCCTACAAAGGACTTGACGGCAAAACGGCGACCGAAGAAATCATAACGGCCCGACGTGCGGACGGGAAAACCTATGTCGTACTTTCGGGCGACACCGACGAAGCGGCTACGGACGGAACCTTATTCGTCCTCGACCCCGAAACTGGCCAGCCCGGACAGATCGACCGGACGGAACTCGAACATATCGAACGAACGCCGCTGGCGGAATTTTCAGCACGGCAGGCTCAAATCATCGAACAGCAGGCCGAAGCTGAGAATCGGGCCAAGCAGGAACAATACGACATGGAAACCGGCACCGAAGCGGGCATTGCCCCAGAGGAAGTCGCACGAATCGTTACCCCCGAAGCCGTACAATACGCCAACGGCGACGAAGTAATTACCGCAGACGGGGTACAAGGGCGCATCACAGGGAAGCAAGGCGGCAGTTACGTCGTACAGTTGGATACCGGACAATTCGTCCTTACACCGGCCCATGCGCTCACCCCGAAATCCGAGGCACCACCACCGACCGAAACGACCACCGCCATCGCACCTGCGCAGCACAATGAAGCCACGGATACCGACACGACGAACAATGAACCGATCGCCCGGCAACTCGCCGAGGCGATTCGGGCAGCCGCAGGAGAGCAGGATGCACAACGAATCATACAACGTATGCTCGACGGAGCGGCCGATGCCGGACAACGGCAAATGTATTCGGACGCCTTGCAGTTTTTACAGCAGCACGCCACGGCAACGGTTCCCGTTGAAGAGCACCCGACACCGGTCCCGGCCGTGCCGCCCCCGGCGGCACCCGCCCGCACAGAAATACCCCGAATCCGCAAAGAGCGAACGACACCCTACACCCAATCTGCGGCCGAGTTAGGTGATTTCGTATCTATCGAGGACGTGATCCTGCGCGACATCGCCAGCGGGTTGAGGTTCGCATGGAAAGACAGCGGCAATCGTCGGGGGTTGGCCCGAGAACTCGGATTTACGGGCAATGAAAACGAACGCCGCTCGCGGTTCAGCATCCTATCTTCGGACGGTATCACTCCCGAACAATACGCCGAGCGGCTTTATTTCCAATACGGCGGCGGGAATACGGAGCAGGCACATTGGGACATGGACGACAAGACGATCAAAGATGCCGTGCTGGAAGTACTCTCCCGAATACATTCGCCACGACAGGCTTACAACGCTGCCGTAAGGTTGCACAACGACACTCCGAATCCATACGACGATATGGACGAAGAGGATTACGCCCGGATGCAGGAGTATGAAGCCGAACAGGAGCGCGTCCGCACGGAATTATTATATGACGACGCCTTCGCACAATGGGCCGGACAGACGTCGCAGGATCAATGGGCAGAAATAGATAATTTATTCATTGAGGATGCGTCCGAATCTTCAAAAAACACTAACTTTGAAGCGACAGAGACAGCACCTCCCAATCCAGCAAATTATGACGACGAAACCGAAAACGGAAACGGGATTGACACCTCAGCGTTTGGAGCGACTGGCAACGATCGTAGCGAGACTGTCGATGGAGAACAACGTAACGCCCCAGCAGGTGATGATGCGTATCTCGGACAACAGGGCGGCGGGTCGGCCGCAGTTCGACATGGAGGCGGACTGGACGCAATATCCGGCCCCCTCACCGACGACGAACGACGAATAGCGGCCGAGACCGCCGCCGAGATCGAAGCCCGTCTCGACCAATACAGGGCCGAACTGCACACGCTTCGCACCCGCTATGCTGCCGAAAAACGCAATATCGGAACCGCTTACGAAGAGGATAACCAAACAACGTTGTTCGGGCCGTCTCACGAACCTTCCGACGGCGATCTGTTCGACGTGCCGCGCGATTTCTCCGACCGTAATCTCAACGACATTTTAGCTCCCCTGCAAGCGGAAATAGGCCGTTTGCAGGAACGTATCGCCCGTACCGAAGCCTCGAAAAGCAAAGTTATTGCCGAGGCGGTGGAGGCTTATCATGCGCAGGGGACTTTACCGCTCCGAGAAGAACGGCAAAAGGAAATCCCGCAAAACAGCACATCGGCCGAGGATACGTTTCCGCCTGCAATTACCCAAGAATACGACAGATACCTGCATCATGCCGTCGCGTCGTTTCCCGATAAGGTTTTCAGCGTGCTGAACAATGACCTTATCAAAGCCGGATTCATCCGCGACGTGCGGCGGCTGGCCAAGAAAGACGTTCGCGCCGCAATCAAGTTGGTTGCGGAAGCCAACGCTGCGGCTCAAAAATATGCGGGCAAACCGATCCTTACGCCTCGCCACAGCATCCATGCGGAGCTGGCAACCCTTGCCGAAAGTCAGCATCGAACGAAAACCGCGACATCCGACACATCGGCCGAAACCGGACTTTTCAGCCCTACGGAACAAACCCGCCACTCCAAGACCGGCGCTACTCTTTACTCTGTCAAATTGGCAGAACGGATCGAACGAAATGCATTTCAAAGTTTGAAAAAGAGGGCCAAAGAACACGACGGATATTACAGCTCCTTCACTCGCAGTTTTCTATTCGACACCCCGGAAGACGCCGAGGCATTTCGGGGGACAGCACCAACATCCGACGCCACCCGCCCGACATCGGAAGAACAGCCCGCCATCCAACATCCGCTATTTGATAAAGCGGCATTGGTTCCGGTAGATTCATACTCTCCGAAGGCATATAATATGTACCGTTTTTATTCGGCAAGGGCCCGTGAGGGACTGGGATATAAAAAACAAAGTATCGTTCAAAATGACGAAGCCCGCGAACGATTCATCGACCATATCCGTAAATTGGCTGAACAAAGTGCAGACGCCGCTATCCGGTTAGTGGTGGAAATCAATAAGGCAGCAGAACAAGAAGAAGGAAAACCCGTATTTCCGCTCCAACACAGCATCTATGCGGAATTAGAGGAGGTACACGCCCGACAGACAGCGGAAAAACAACAATCGGAAACAGCCGACGATTCCGCTTCATCGGCCGGCACAGCTCCCGAATACGGGGCGCAGAACAAATTGGTAACGACTGAGCAATACGAGGAACTGAAACGACGGATGCGCGAGAAACTCGGACAACTCAACGCCGGCTTCGACCCCGAAATACTCTCCATAGGTGCACAAATGGCCGCTTACCATGTTGAGGCCGGAGCGCGTCGATTCGCCGACTTCTCCCGCCGGATGATCGCCGATCTGGGCGACGTGATCCGCCCCTATCTGAAACCTATTTACACCGCCGCCCGCCAAATGCCCGGCATGGAGGAATATGCCGCGCAAATGGACAGCTACGAGCAGGTGGAGGCGTTCGACATGGCCGATCTCGACAAGGCCGAGAAAACATCCCAGCCGACAGGAACGGGAGCACAATACCGATTGGCAGGAATATACGACATGACGGGGGCTGTCGAGAAAGACACAAACGAGACTGGCAATCTACGCCCCGAAAAGAACTTCCGCAAGGATTTGGAGCGATTCAGCCGTGCTTTCGCCGATGAATTGGGCTGGGAGCACGAAACGGATCGCAAGGGTAAAACCATCTATGCCCAGACCAATATAGCACCGGCCGGCGGCGACGGCTCGTTTACACTTTGGGCACCCGAAACGGATTTGGGCATTTATGTCAGTGTACCCGTCGCACCACAAAGCTACGACAACCGATACGGGTATTCTAATAACTTGAAAATAAAAGATATTATGGGCTTCGGAGAGCCAATATTATGGCGACTGCGAAACAAAGAACAAACCTTTTTACCCAATGGACACAATCGTTATGCCCCGGCAGATATTACCGTCGGCGAGCTGGCCGAACTTGCAAAAAAAGAATTAAATGCTTATCTTGACAACATAACAGCGGCCAAGACGCTCGACCATATATTACAAGAGAATCAAAATACACGAAACGATGAACGACGGGAAAACAGTAGCGAGAAAGACTATCCCGCTTATGGAGACGGAAGCCGCAAAGACGGCGCTTTGGGAACTGGCATTTTATCAGCCGAGAAGCCTGTTGCAACAGTATCGGGAGAATCCGGCGGAATTGCTCGATTCGATAGACCAGACCGTAACACGGGCGATGCGGTGGCGGCAGGCAGCACTCGAACGGGACGAAGATCCGGTAGTAGTGGACGAGTATTACTATCAACTCCTCCGACCGTGTTACTGTCCGGAGGAGCCGGAACAAATACCCATCAGCGAAAAAATGATGCGGGAGATCATCGCCACGTTGAAAAAGGTGGAGAAAGCGAAGTCGCAAAAAACACCTCGTACAAAAACCATGTAATCGAACGAGGACACGACCTCGCTCCGAGAGGCGAGGTTGGCAAGATCAAAGCCAATCTCGCCGCAATCCGGCTCATTAAAGAAATCGAAGCCGAAGGCCGCGAAGCCACCCCGGAAGAAAAAGCTGTATTGGAGCAATTCTCCGGCTGGGGCGGTATTCCAGCAATCTTCAAAATAGCCCATCCCTACCACAACGAACTGCGCGAACTACTGACAGCCGATGAATACGAAGCGGCACGCGCATCCACAACCACCGCATTTTATACTCCACCCGAAGTCATATCGTCGATATGGGATATGGTGGAACGCCTCGGATTCGACGGTGGCCGCATCCTCGAACCATCGGCCGGCATCGGACATTTTTTCGGTCTGATGCCTCTTTCGATACGGTCGAAATCGGATTTGACAGGAATCGAACTCGACGATCTGTCCGGCCACATCCTTCGTGCGCTCTATCCCGAAGCGCATATCCACATCGAAGGTTTCGAGCAGCAGCGCATACCTAACAACAGCTATTCGCTGGTGATCAGCAATGTACCGTTCGGAACGTTCAAAGTACACGATACGTTCGACCGCGATTTATCCTCACGTTTCGAGATTCACGACTATTTCATCGCCAAAAGCATCCGGAAGCTCAAACCCGGCGGATTGGGCGTATTCATTACCTCGACAGCAACGCTCGATCGGAGTGCAAATTTGCGGAATTGGGTCGTAAACGACGGTAATGCAGACTTCATCGGGGCAGTCCGTCTGAATACCGGTACATTCAAAAATACGGCCGGCACCGAAACCTCGGCCGACATCATTATCGTCCGCAAACGCGACGAAGCCGGGCCGGCACCCTATGCCGTAAATATGCAATCGACCATTACGGAACGCGAGGCGCCCTACGAACGAATTATCAAACTGTCGAACGGGAAGGTAAAGACCGAAGCAGCAACGGCACACATGAACTATAACAAGTATTTTCACGACAATCCGCAGTTCATGGCCGGCCAGATGCGCTTCGGATTCGAAAGTGGCGTGGAAATACGCCCCACAGAACAGCGCTGCGTCCCCACAAGCGACATAGACCAGTCCCGCACGCTCGACAGTTTCATATCCGCACTCCCCGAAAATATCTACACATCGGCCCCGGCACCCGCAACGGAGCGAATACCGCAAGCGGTCGAGGCCCCCAACAGTACAAAAGAGAGAGGACTTACGATCATCGACGGAAAACCATATATCGTGCGGTTCGGACAAGCCGTACCCGCCGACTGGAACTCGTTGAAAATCCGCAACCGCAGTAAAGTCGAAGCGTTAGGCGATTACCTGCGGCTGAAAAGTGCGATCACAGAGCTGCTCGATGCCGAACGCAATGATCTGCCGAACATCGAGCAACTGCGAGCCGAGCTTAACGACGCCTACGCTACCTTCACCCGTCGTTACGGGACATTATCAAGAAACACGCGTATTTCATTCCTGCGCGACGACGTGGATTTTCCCTCCATCGCAGCCATCGAAAACGACAAGGAAATCGTAACTCCCGACGGAAAGAAACGACATGACATCCAAAGGTCGGACATCTTCTTTCGCCGGATGCTGGAACCGACACGCGAACTGAAAGCCGACACGCCGAAAGACGCGATCGCCGTATCGCTCTACCGCTACGGACGGCTCGATATGCCCTATATCGCAGAATTGCTCCACATACCACAAGAGGATACAGAAAAAGAACTGCTCGCACAGGAACTTATCTATGTCAATCCGGTAACGGGTCTTTATGAGGAGCGCAACGAATACCTCTCGGGAAATGTCCGCGAGAAACTCGAACAGGCCGAGCAAGCCAATGAAAACGGACAGTTCGACGCCAACATCCGTGCGCTCGTGAAAATTATTCCGATGGATATTCCGCTGCCGCTGATTAAAGTATCGCTCGGCAGCACATGGATACCCATCGCCCTATACGAACAGTTTTTCAAAGAGACGTTCAACGTAACGGCCCATATCGCCAAAACATCGGCCAACAAGTATATCGCCAAAATCTCGAACGAAGGGAATACGGTCGATACCAATATGGGGATTCCGCAAGCGCCGGGGAGCAAACTCGCACTCGACCGGATGAACAAGACGCAGACCTACATCAGTCGCAGCGAATACGACCCTTTGGCTCAGAAAGAAAAGCGTGTCAAAGACCCCGAAGCGATGACGCAGGCCGCCATGAAACAGACCGAGCTGGAAGAACGATTCGAACAATGGATTAAAGGACAAGATAAAACAACGACCGATAAGCTCGTCGAAATATATAACAGAACCTTCAACAGCACCGTCGAAAGACAAATCGACGTTTCATCGTTCGATTATTTTCCCAACGCCACACACACGAAGAAGCCGCGCGAGCATCAGAAAATCGGTGTCATGCGAGGTTTGCAAGGAGCAACGCTGCTGGCACACGAAGTCGGCACGGGAAAAACCCTGACCCTCATAACTACGGCAATGGAGATGCGGCGGCTCGGTATCGCCCAGAAGCCGTGCATCGTCGTACAACGCTCGACATTCAACCAATTCGCCTCCGAAATAAAATCCCTCTATCCGGCCGCCCGTGTCCTCGTTCCGTCCGAAAAAGACCTCACGGCATCGCAGCGGCAGGAATTATTCGCAAAGATCGCCTATAACGATTGGGATATTGTCGTACTCTATCACAGCTATCTGGATGCCATACCGGATGCCCCGGAGCGTGTCAATGAATATATCGACACGCTGATCGCAGAGAAGATGCAACAGCTCGAAGAAATCGAAGCCAATTCTCCGGACAATGCCAAACGGCAGGCTTATGCAATCAAGAAACAGATCGAAGGACTGGAAAACAAGAAAATAACGGATAAAACAGTCAAAGAGGAAGAAAAACTCAAAGCACAGGCCCGTACTCGTGCATTACGTCTGCTCGACCGCCGCACGGACGAGACGATGACCTTTGAACAGTTGGGAATCGACGCTTTGCTGGTAGATGAAGCACATGCCTACAAGAAGCTCGGTTTTACCACCAACCTGCAAAATATCAAAGGTATAGACCCTGCGGCGTCGCAACGGGCGCAGAGCATGAGGCTGAAAACATCTTATATTCTGGCAAATAAACAGAACAAAAACGTCGTATTCGCCACCGGAACACCCATATCCAATACAATGGCCGAGATGTGGACGTTCCTGCGCTATCTGCTGCCCAAACACGAACTTGAACAGTACGAGATCGCCGATTTCGATTCCTTTGCGAACAATTTCGGAAATATCGAGGAATCGGCCGAGTTTGCCACAAACGGCAAATTCCGCGTAGTCGAACGCTTCGCCAGTTACTCCAACGTGCCGGAACTGCTGGCGATCTGGAAGAAAGTCGCGCACACCGTACTCACGGAGGATGTACCGGATCTGCGCGAAGGTGTAGGAACGCCGCGCATTGAGGGAGGCAAACCGAAGGATATACTGCTCGACCAAACGCCTGCGCTGCGGGCAATCATGCGCAGCATACGGGAAATACTGACTCAATACGACGCTATGTCCGGTAAGGAAAAACGTCGTAACTCCCATATCCCGCTGGTCATGTTCGGACTGGCCAAACGTGCGGCAATCGACGTGCGGCTGGTTAATCCCGCTCTACCGGACGATCCCAACAGCAAAGTCAATCATGCCGTGCGCGAAGTCGTAGAAGATTTGAAAGCAACGGCCGATTACAACGGCACCGTTGCTGTTTTCTGCGACGCCTACCAAAGCCGCGACCACAGCTTCAATCTTTTCGTGGATATGAAGCGTAAATTCATCGACGCCGGCATACCGGCCCAGCAGGTCGCTATCATCCACGACTACATAACGGACGCGAAACGCGAGGCGCTCTACAAGCAAATAAACAACGGCGAAGTACGGATCGTACTCGGCACGACCGAGAAATTAGGTATCGGAGTAAATATGCAGGAGCGTCTGCACATGCTCGTCAATCTGGACGTACCCATACGTCCTATGGACTACCTGCAACGCATCGGCCGCATTGTGCGGCAGGGCAATCTGCACCTGCAAATGGACAAACCCGTGCGTATTCTGCGCCTCGGAGTAAAACAAACGCTTGATGTTACGGGCTACCAACGGCTGAAAATCAAGGAATCGTTCATTAAGCAGGCAATGAAGGGCGAGGTTACGGAACGCTCGCTCGAAGAACCCGAAACCGACAGCAGCGACAGCACGAATTTCGGGCAGATGATGGCCTCACTCTCCGGCAGCGCTGCGGCGCTCGCCCTGTCGCTCGAACAGAATAAACTACGCAAGCTGAGAAACGCACGCGACTACTACAATCAACATCAAATATACGTCGCACATGAACTCAAACGACTGCAAAACGTCCTTCAAACAACCCCGCAAATAATTGCTCAAATCCGTAAGAAAAAAGATTTCCTGCGAAGCCTGTTTCCGGACGATAAAGTGGTATCGGTGGAAGTGGGAAAACTCAAAGCCTCCGAGCCGGAAAAAATCGAAGACCTGTTCGTTCCGCTCTCGAAACGCATCGAAGCCGAAGCGGATGCCCTCCGCCAATCACCCGACCGTACACAATCGGACATGACACTCCGCATCGGAATCAACGGCAAAGAGTTCGACATTATAATTGTTTTACGACGGAATTACCTTTCCAATGAAAAGGAGCGCATCAACCGCACGATTTATTACCAATGCAACGAATGGCGCGACCTGCAAGGCGAAGCCGGAGCTAAGATGATTAACGTCATCAGCCAAGTCGAAAAAGTGCTCTCCGGTGAGGAGTACGACGCCGAAATACAGAAGCGGCAGCTCGGAATGGAAACGGCACAACAAGCCATCGAATATTTACAGACGCAGGTCGGCAATGGATTTCCCAAACAAGCAGAGTTGGAGGCGGCAGAAGAACGCATCGCCGAGCTGGAAGAGCAGATGAAAGTGGAACTGGCAGCGATCGAAGCACAGGAGGAAACCGACAAGTCCGGAACCGCAACCATAGACATCGACCCTGACGAATTGATTGACGACAATGCAGGAAACGGCCTCCGCTTCCGCGACGGTGGCAATCCGTTCGGTTCCGACGCCCCGGCAAGCGATGCGGAGTTGGCTCGCCGCGTTCGCCGGATCGCCCGCACGCTGAACACTCCGGTCGAGATTATCGACGACCTCGATGCAATTACCGATTCCGACCCGCTCGTGCAACGTCGTAAACGACACTCAAAAGGTTTTTACGACCCGCAAACGGGACAAACGTTCATTGTCCTGCCCAATATTACGACACTCGCCGATGCCGAAGCGACCGTATTGCATGAAATTGTCGGACACATGGGCTTACGCTCGCTGATGGGCGACCGTTTCGGCGACTTTCTCGATAAGGTTTACAATGGTCTCGATACCGAAGGGCGCAGCCGTGTGGCCGACATTGCCCGCGAGCAGGAGCACCAATCCTCCGGCGCCAAGCACCGCCAGGCAAATACCCGCCGTCTGGCAACGGAAGAATACCTCGCACATTTGGCGGAAGGCGACATCACGCCGAGCCGCTTTGCCCGGATCATCGGCCGTATCCGCTCGCTGCTACGCGACATATTGCGACTTCCGCTGCGTATCGGCGACCGCGACATCGCTTATTTGTTGTGGTTGTCGAAACACCGCCTGCAAAAAACACGCACGGCCGCCGAAGCCGTCGCCGCAACAGCGACCGAACGACGCATCCGTAAACAGCTTTTCGGTCGTTCTGAAAACGTGCGTTACCGTGCGATATTCGACGACGCTACACCTGAAAATATCGAACGGTATAGCATCGAACGCTACATCCGCGAGCATCATATCACCGGAGTTTTACTCGGCGAACATAATGCCGATGACTTCGCTATGCGTGTATATGGACTGCTTGATGACATGGGCCGAGCCATCATTGACCGCATGGGCAATGATCGTTTGAAGGCCATGCGCAAATACCTCGCATTATTCGACCTCCAAAAGCTCACCGATCAAGAAAGCTATCGCAGCATCATCGACGAACTGGTGAAAACCTTACCCCAAGAGACGAAAGAGCAAATCGTGCGCTCCATGCGCAAACACCTCGATTTCGTCCTCTCCGACAACTACCGCACTCCGTTGCGGCGACGCACGATGAAAAGCGAACGACCTCTACCGGAGAATTTCAAATATGCGAGCGAGTATGTCGAAGAATTGCTTAAAAAGAAACGGGCACAGCCCGAAATGGCTCCGCCGGCCGGAATCGAACCGACTGTGATTTACGACAAGCGGAATTGGAAAAGCCGTCAGCAACTCCGGTTCATAGATAGCACTTTACCCGTCGAAAGATTACAGGAAGAAGTCGTGCGGCGCGGAGGCAGCATCGACGACCTCACGGACATACACAAACATTTGAACCACTTGACAAGCATCGCCAAAGTCGCAATCGACAAATACACGAAAGAGTATTTAGACCCCATACTCGACCAAATCGCAGCCATAGCCCGTGAAACAGGCATGACGGAAACACACATCATCGACTACATCACGGCCGAATCGTCGCTCGAACGGCAGGCAACGGGGATTGCGGCCCTATCCCTCGACCCGCGCGATGCGTGGAACGAAACGCTGGCCCGAAGTATCGTCGCAGATTTCCGCCGCCGGGCCGGAGAGATTCCGACACAGCGATTATGGCAGCGAATCAATGCGGCTAACGACCGCGTGCTGGAAATCCTCGTCGAGGACGGAATGTTAGCCCCCGAACACCGCAAGTTGATAAAGGGGCACGGCTGGGACTACTATGTACCCTTACGGGATTATGATTACAACTACCGCGACCAGAAAGGCGAGCCGGTGGCTTTCGATGCGGCCGACGTGTACGACTTCATCGACGACAGTGCGGGGCCGCGCCCCTTACGGAAAGTGCTGCACGAAGCCGAAGGACGTATCGCAAAGCCCCGCAATCCGATCGCTCAAATGGTGAATATCGGTATCGGAGCGATCATCGCCGCCAAAACCAACAGGGCGAGGCAGTCGGCCTTACGGTTGGTGCAGAACAACAGCCGCAATTCGGAAGACTTGTTCCGCGTCGATAAGGTCTGGTTGGCAAAAGGCATCGGCAACAGATGGGTTACGACGACCATAGACCCCGCCGTCGAGGACATCGAACTATCGAAGGCGGCACGTAAGGAGATCGCCCGGCTGAAAAAGGAGATGAACGCGGCACTTCAAGCACACGATGATGAACTGGCCGACTACCTGTATAACCGTATCGAGGAGACCGAACGGTTCAACATTGTCCGCGAAGCCGAATCGGGCAGTCGTTTCGAGCACGAAGGACACTTGGGACATTCTTACGAACGACAGCGCAATGTGGAATGTTACGTGAACGGTATCCGTTATGTGATAACCTTCGCCGATCCCGCCGTGGCGAACGCGATCAACCAGTATAACCGGCTGGCGATTCCAAAATGGCTGGATGATACGGTCGGGAACGCGACACGCTGGCTGGCAAGAGCTTTTACCTCCCGAAATCCGGCGTTTGTCGCAGCGAATTTCCTGCGCGACGTGCAGCACGCCGCGCTGGTACACGCCATCGACAAAGGCGGGAATCTCGAAGGATTCGTGCGTAACATCCCTGCAAGTATGGCCGCAATCACCCGCGAACTGCGAGGCAAGGCCGAGCCGCTGACCATCGCCGAAACCGGGACGCTCGACGTACTCGACACCGCCGATCGGCAGGAACTAATCCGGCAATTCGGCCGCGAACGGGTCATGGACACGCTTTACGACTATTTCCGTGAAAACGGCGGGGAAACGGGGTTCGTACATAGTAAAGACATCGCCGAGGCCGAAAAGGAGATCAAACGTTACGTTGCATTCCGCACGGGGCGTATAGGTGAACTGCTGAAAGCAACGCAGCGCAGCGAACGCGCCGGGGTATGGCTCTCGTATGCTGCCCGCAAAAGCGGTATGCAAGCAATAGGCGTCGCGCTGGAAAATGCCTCCCGCATTGCCGAAAACACATCCCGTTTGGCGACCTTCACCACATCGCTTGAACAAGGAAAATCGCTCCTTACGGCTATCGACGATGCAAAAAACGTTACGGTGAATTTCAACCGTCGCGGTACGGCAACCCGGCCGCTCGGCATGTTCTACGTCTTTTTCAATGCTTCGGTACAGGGAGCGGCACAGGTCGCACGAATCGCCATGCGTAACCGGAAAAGATTTGCACAGGCTGTTGCCACGCTGACGGCGGCTGGATTTCTCGACAGTCTGCTGCTTGATTTCTTCCTCGCCGGAAGCGGAGGCGACGGCCGCGATCTGGCCGTTACGGAATACGAAAGACATAACCACCTCATCATCCCCGGCATGGGAAAGCGCGGTTACTTGAAGATTCCGCTTCCACAGGGATTCCGGGCTTTCTTCGGCATAGGAACTGCCTTGCATGACCTTTACCGAGGAAAACTCGGCTCCGAAGATGCCGCACGCATGATGCTTACGATGCTCTATGAGGACTTCTCGCCCGTAGCTTCGCCCTCATCCAAAGGAGATGCGACACGTGTACTGATTCCTACGGCTTTGACGCCGTGGTACGACATCTGGTATGCCGGAGAGGATGCGTTCGGTTATCCTGTCGGACGCCGCAGCTACTCGACGACGGCAAACTATCCGCTCTCGGAAATGGGACTGAGAAACGTAAACAAAGCGATTTATTACCTCTGTCGAGGGATCAACAGGTTAGGCGGCGGCGATGAGAACACACCGGCCGGACTACGCAAGAACGGAGAAATCGACCCGCTGCTGCGGGGTATCTTCGAGTACAACCCCTCGCACGTCGAACACGTATTGACCTATTACGGCGGCGGAATGGGTAAGTTCATCAAAGACATGGTGCACACCTCGCAGGCGCTATTCACCGGAGAAGAAATCAGCAGCCGCGATCTGCCCGTAATAAATCGCTTCTATGGAACGGCACGCCCCGAAAATCCAGCCGAACGGTATTACACCCTCCGCGACCGTCTGACGAATATCGAAGCCAAATATAAACGCATGGGGCCGGCACTCGACCGCACCGATCCTGCCGTACAACGGAATCTGCAACGTATCGCAATTTTCAAGGCACACCAAACGGCGGTGAACAAGCTGCGGGCGATACTTGCCGATACGCGTCCCAATACCGCAGCTTATGACCGATTACAAGAAGAATTGAACGAAACGATGATGAACGCATTAAACGAGGACGACCATGTTACGGAATATTGATACCCGGCGGTTGAAACTGTTGGCCCAAACGGATAAAAGCGTCGCTCGAACACGCCGCGAATGGGAGCAAGGCACGATGCGCTACGCCGACGACAATCTAACGCTCCTGTGGTGTTGTGCGCGGGATTGGGACGCAATGGACTACCTGCGCAAAGAGCACTCCCGGAATCTGCGATACAAGAACGGCGACCAATGGAGCGACACGGTACCCGACCCCGACCATCCGCACCGGACGATCCGCGAAGATGCGCTGATCTCCCGCAGCGGGAAAGTGCCGCTCAAACACAACTATATCCAGCAATATATCCGTAATATTCACGGACAACTCCTTTCGTCGCCCACGCAAACGGTCGTATATGCCCGCAGTCGCGACGACCAGCCGCTCGGAGAAATGCTGACCAACGCCCTGCAAGCGTGCCACCAGCTCAACAGAATCCGAAAAATAGACATCAACGTTGTTGAGGAACTCTGTCTGACGGGGATAGCCTGCGCGAAGGTACGCTACGGCTATTGGAGTACCAAGAACCGCACGGACGGAAAAATCGACCTCGTGAACATCAACCGGCTATTTTTCAATGCCGACATCGAAGATCCGCGACTGACAGACATCCGCCGCATCGGAGAGCTGCACGACTACACGTTCGACGATTTGGTGCGCAACTTCGCCACATGCCGTGAAGACGTGCAGGCATTACGCGAAATTTATGGCATCTGCCACGACCATACAAAGCTGGAAAACCTCTATGAAAATCACGCCTCACGGCTTCAAAATCTGAATTTCCTATACACGAACGACCTCGGCAAATACCGCGTTATCGAGGTGTGGGAACGCCTCGGCCGCTGGGTACTATACATACATGACTACGCCGACGGAACGGAGGAGATATACACCGAACTCACGATGCAAGAAGTCGAAGCGATCAACGCCTCGCGCATCGAGCAAGGTATGGCCGCAGGGATCGCCCCAGACACAGTGAAACTCATCTACGCCCGTGAACAGTACGAATATTATTGGCGGGTGAAATACCTTACGCCGAACGGCTACTGCATCAAAGAGACCGAAAGTCCCTATGCACACGAAGAACACCCCTACGTGCTTGCGGCCATGCCCGTAATCGACGGACGGTTCAAAGCCGTATTATCGGACGTAATAGACATTCAGCGCTATATCAACCGGCTATTGACCCTTTTGGATTTCATCATCGGAGCCTCGGCAAAAGGGCTGTTGATGGTTCCGCAGGAGTGCATACCCGACGATATGGACATTCGGGATTTCGCACGCGAATACGTCAAAACGAACGGCGTCATTCTTATCAAAAAAGGGGCCTACGACAAACTCCCGAAGCAAATATCCATGAACGGCACCAATATCGGAGCATGGGAAATGTTCGCGCAGGAAATGAACATCATGCAGCAAATCAGCGGACTGAACGGAGCGGTACAGGGGCAAGTTCCGCGAGCCAATACGCCGTCGAGTCTCTACGCCCAGCAAGCACAAAACTCGATGATGAATTTCGTCGTGCTGTTCGAGAATTACAATATGTTCTGCGAGGAACGCGACGAAAAACTGCTTAAAGTCCTCATGCAATACTACACGACCCGTCGATACATCGGCACCAATGGTAAAACCGCCGGAGAGATGGCGAAATTCTACGAGCCGGAAATGGCGCAGAAAATCGAAGATTTTAACCTCACGGCCGCAAAATCGAACGATACGCCCGTATTCCGGCAAATGACCGACGACCTATTGATGAAACTGCTCGAAAGCGGCCGCATACCGCTCGAAATATTCCTCAATAACTGCTCGCTGCCGGGGGCCGACAAACTACTCGCCGAGGTCAAGTCTTTCAACGAACAGGCCGCAGCCGGTCAAATCGACCCCGAAGCCCTTACGCAGTTGCAACAGGCGGCACAACAGAACGCCGACCCGAACGCTATGGCCATGATGCAACGGTATATGGATGCCAATTAACATATCTGCCAAAAATAAATTCACTTTTTTAGCGAATTTTTGAAAATAAGCACTATCTTTGCAATGTAAAAATCAGCAATAATGATTGTAAAATTCCAAAAAGAGTATCTATCGGAATTATACTACGAAGGAAAGTGTAAAGATAAAAAACACCGTTACCAACCGACAATAGTTAAACGCTACAAGCAACGTATAGATATTCTTAACGATGCAAGTTGTATCGAAGCTCTTTATCAGTTACATTCATTGGGGTACGAGGTACTGACTGGAAATAAAGAAGGTATTTCCTCAATCAGAGTGAATGACCAGTATCGGATTGAATTTTTGGTTTCGCACGAAGCCGACGGGAAAGAGCAAATAACGATTTGCAATATTATTGAGTTGTCGAACCACTATAAATAATTGCTATGGGAAATTTAGGTTATCCATACACTCCTACGCATCCGGGAGAAATACTGAAGGAGGAGATCGAATACAGAGGCATCTCGCAGAAAAAATTGGCCGAACAGATAGGTATTTCCTATACGATGCTCAATGAAATTCTGAACGCGAAACGCCCTGTAACCGAAACTATGGCCTTGTATTTCGAGGCTGCATTGGGAATCGAAGCCGAAATGCTTACCAATATGCAGACTCGATACAATATGCAAACAGCTCGCAAAGACAGTAAACTGACGGCTCGATTGCAACAGATTCGGAAGTTGGCCGCAATACTATGAAAAATTATGAGCATAGAGTGCATTGCAGCTAAAAGATTATCGGACAAACCAAGTAAAAGAATCCCGATAAATACTTATCGGGATTCTTTATTCATAAACGTCAATTTGCTATTTTACTTTACAGTCCTAAATAGACAATCTCGTCCTTTGGAAAAATCTTCTAAATAAGAATAAGCTATTTGAATATACTTCTCTTTGAACAAATGTTTTTTTCGAGGAGACCAATTTTGAATCTGTGTAATGGTTTGCGCCAAGTCAATATAAGTATTTTCTTTCCGAACATACGCAACAGACGCGAGAATTTCCAGAGACAAAGCCGATTGAAATCCAGAGATCAATTTTATCAATAATTTCAAACGATCAACCTGTTCCGACTTCAACTTTGTTTTCACATATTCGCTAACTTCCTTCATCGTGCTATATTGCAACTCCAAAGAATCGAAAGCTCCGATCTTCATCTGTTCGAGACCTTTGATATATTTCCCGTTAATGTCGTGCAGAATATATCCGACCTGAGTGCAATAGGGGCCATAATGTCCTGCAACGAATTTCAGTTTGCCAAATGAAGGTTCACCCAGCAATTGCATAAAATATGCTAATTTATTTGCGACGAATAAACTGCTGTTTTCTCCTAACGATTCATAATAAAACAGAGCGTACAGCAACATGGCTCTCGCCGGAGTTAATTTTGCCTCCCGACAATTCGTTTCCTGCTTCAACAATTCGCTGACGGCTTCGTTCGGCTGATAGATATGAATATCCACATTTAATTCCCCGAGATACTTTTCCATCAACTCTTTCACCTTGCTCCAATCCAATCCACCGTTGCCGCATCCAAGAGGAGGAATAGCGATACTTTTTATCCTATATTGATCAAGAACCCGCACCAAATCTTTCAGTCCTTCTTCAATATATTCATATTTGGAACGATGCTTCCAGTCCTTTTTCGTCGGGAAATTAATTATCCATTTAGAATCGGTCGAAAGGTTACTGTCTCGTGTTACCAACAATTTGCCTGGGAAAATGCTGCCCTCTTTACACGCTTGTTGATATACTTGAAAATTATAAGGATACCTATCCTTGAATTGCAAGGCGATTCCTTTACCCATAACACCAACGGTATTAACGGTATTGATCAAAGCTTCGTCGGAAGCAGCCAACAAATTACCTGTCACATAATGTATCATGGATAAAAATAGTTATTTTTGCTATCAACGTATATCGGTATCTCAATGGATAAACGAGATAAAATTGTTTTTACATATGCTTCACGGTCTGCCGTTTTGACAATAATTCCGGCGACACACGAAACCGGCACACAGTCTTTCACCAAAAATTCGGCCTGTTTTCTCCGCATCCGATCCATATTGGCTTCATCATTCCCCCAAAATTGCGTGCAGACGACTTCCCAATCCACATGGGTCAAATCCTTGATGTCATTATAAAATTCAGTAAGTTTATTCTTTGCATGTCCATCGGTAAAGCACCATGCAGGACATTGCGCAACAATATCCTTAATACGACAAACGATATAAATCAATTCGTCCTGCGGTCTTTTTCGGATACCCCGATACCCTGTTTTAATATTCAATAACATCGGAGAATGGCCTCCGAAATAAAACGGAATATAATCCCCTAAATCCCCGCCCGGAGGATCAATTCGAACATGAAAATTTTGTCGCTGTTCGATTAACTGAATATCCCCGATATTGATATATTCAGGATCTTTCATACGACTATTCTTAGTGTACAATCCATGTTTTAGAATGAATTCCAAATTGGAATAGTGGATCATTCTAAAAATGAATTTTGAAGTATAGTCTATTTGAATATCCATATCTTTATATCACAAATGTAAGAAAATTTTAACTTACAAAAAATTTCTATTGAGAAGAATCGCGTAATTTATCTATTGGTATTCAAATAGCGATAATATGAATTATTTTAAGGCCCACCTGTTTGATCCCATCGTCCTGCATAAGAAAATCCCGGCGGATACCGCTGGGATTTAATAAGAAACCCGAAAAGAGCCGGCCTGCATCGATGCGCCTCCGCAAAGCCGGTCTGTCCGGATTTCCCGTCATTTCATATCTTCAAAATCGGAGCATCTCCCCGAAACGTCCGTTTTTCCACAATCGTAAACCCATGCAGAAAGGTGATATTGCTGCGGTGCAGCGTGATCCGAAGGATAAAACCCTGCGGCTGCGAACAGCAGGAAATCAATCCAATGAATCGGATGGTCGCTTCGCGCCTATTCTTGGACGGGACGCACCGCGAAGCCGTAGGAGCGGAGGTTGTAGTTCAGCGGGTTGATGCTCGACGAGCTGAAGTACAGGTAACGGCCGTTGTACGTCGAGTTCGGCACGGCCGACCAGAAGTAGCCGTAGCTGCCGACGCTGTGCACCGCGCCCGTCGAGTAGTAGCGATAGCCCGAAGCCGGAAAGAAGATCGTACCGCCCGCAGTGTCGTAGCTCCCCTCGCCCGTCATCTTGTTACAATAAAACTCCCAACCGAAATTATCGGTAAAATCGGTGGTGGAGGTATAGGGCGAATTGAATCGGGAGCCGAAGTAAGAAGACCCGGAAACATTGCTGCCGTTATACGTAAAGCCCGTAAAGGCGTTCGACGAAGGCAGATGGTAGCCGACGGGCGAAGGATCGTAAATCGTCTTAACCACCGCATTGTCGTTAGCCGTCGTCACCGTATTGTCGGCGCTCCAAAGATTGGAATAGGACGTGGCGCACCAATCGTAGGGCGATAAACTGCCGTAATTGTAGAATATATGCGGATGCTGGATGGAAACGCCGATGGCGACCTTGCCGGTTCCCGATTTGTCGAACGCATAGCCGTCGGAATAGCAGCCCTTATCGACTGTGGAGCCGGAAGCGTTGCGAATACCGGCCAACATCGGGTCCTTGCGTCCGAACTGGAAATAAGGCTGGTTATCGGAATTTACGACCGAATGCGATGCCTGGGTGAGCGTTATGACCTGCATGGCACCGGTCTCCGCCTGCGTGAAGCGAACCTTCACGCTGCGGGCGTCGTAGGCGGTGGTTTCCGCATCGCACCAGCCGATATTGACCGGCATCATTTTATACGCTATACCCTGGTAGTTGGTCACGGTCCTGACATCGCTGCCCAGCTCGTAGTCCGTCACCCAGATATGCCAGCTCCACATGATACGGCTGTCCGTGTCACGCACGGCCACGATAGCGTTGCCCTGCTTGATCGTCGCTTGCGGCACGTCGAAGGTCAGGCTGTGCTTGTCGGACGAAAGCCGGACATTCGTCACCAGATTTTCCTCGTCCTGCCAAACGAGTACGGCATCCAGGGGCGTACACCCCGCATTGTTATAGATATAGGGATCGGTGATAGCCGCATCGAGATGGTTTACGAAGGTCTTCAATACGGATGTTTCGCTGGACTGCGAAGTGTAGGCCGAAGCGTTCGTACCGCCGTCCTTGATAGCGTTACCATAGACCAACGGCAGGGAGTACTGTCCCGGGGCGTTGATGACGTAACAGTTGGCGGTCCGCATCGCGGTCGTGCCACCGGAGGTCGAAAGATCGTACGTGCCGCTGACAGAAGCTGCCATTTTCAAAGTTTCGTTATGCGAATTGGAAGTGACACCCGTTTGAGCCGCAATCGTAGCCGAGAACGACGTGGCCGACGTACCGCCGTTGCCGCTCGCGGTAAAAGCTGTGAGCCATTCCGGACGGGCGATCACGTTGTAGCCCCCGCTGCCGTCATCCTCGACAAATTCGGCGGTCCAGGCCACCGGAACGGTTCGCGTAGCATCGCCCGGACGGGAAACGGCGGCATAGCTGGTCACCGAATAATTTTCGCTGCCTCCGGCATAGGTAAAATCGGCCGGAGCCATCACGGTAAAAGTCGGAGTGATTACGATGCTCGACGTCGAAATCCGGTAAGTGACGGTTCTGCCCATCGGCCATTGGCTGCCTGCGATAGAGGCGGTTAAAGTTCGTTGTGTCGAAGTCAGGTCGTCCGTATAGACGACCTCGATCGAAGCGCCCGACGGAAGCGTCTGCGGCAACATCATGAAGGTCGCTGCGACAGGAGTGATCTCTTGGTCCGCAGACCCGTCCACAGTAGCCGCAAGTGTCTGCGAAAAGTCTGTCGTAGCGCCGTAACCGTTCCACGAATCGGAACCCATCGTATGCGAACCGGAACCGTAAACGCCCTTGAGCGTGATTTTCGTAATGCGCCCGGACATCATATCGTCGCCCGTAGTGAAGCGTACGGCAGTGAGCGCGTGAGCGAAACTCAACGGAGCCGCCGCAGCGGTATTGCCGGCCATCCCGGAGGTAGCAGCGACCAGCAAATCCTGCTGGTCGGCGACGGCTGTCGGGACCGTATAGGTGATCGACGGAGTACCGGCCGACGTCTTATCCGAAAGAACGATCCCCTGGCCGCCGTAGGGCGCGTAAGCGAAGAAACGGATGTTGCGTCCGGCACCGGGCCAGTAATAGGAGGTCGTCCAGGACGATGCTTCGGTCACCTCGACATCGTACATATAATCCGGCAAGCAGGAATCCTCGCTCCAAGTCCCCGTATAAACCGAAGCCAATACGCCGAACGAATCGTAAAAGGTCCCCGTTTCGACGGGCGTGGCACGCGTCTGCAATCGGTCGGTTTGCACATTCGGGTACGGTGCGGCGATTCCGTCGGCGACCGAGGCGTGCAGGAACAGCGTGTCCGCAGGGTTTTCTCCCCGGAGCGAAAATACTTCCGCGACGTTTTCCGGAGAGACAGCGCTCTTCTCTTCCGACTCGGCAGCACCGCACCGCAACTGCGTATTCCAGCCGTCCGCTTCGGCGACTGCGAAACGAAGCATATCACCGTGCAGTTCTCCATCCACTGCCGGGTCTTTCGAACAGGAGGTCGCAGACACGACTGCCACCAGAGCAAATACCCGCAGAAAATTGCGTAACGGGAAAGTTGCAAGAATCTGTTTCATAATTTACATTGACATTATATAATTCACGCGTTTTTCGGCCGAGCCGAACGGTAGCTCTGCGGCTACCTCAAGTGATCGGGAAGGGACAGAGGAGGGCCGGAGGCCTTCCTCCCCTCGCCTGCCGTACACTACACCTTCGGACATACGGCAAGTCTTTGCGGTCCAACCCCGCCCGATCCTAATTTATCGATTACATCGGAACATTCTCCGAAGCCGACGTCCACGGAGTTACCGTAACCGTAAATTTAATGGCACTGCCCAATACATCCTCACCCGGTTTGAACGGATCTGTCGGACCCGGCATGGGCTTTTCGGGATCGACCTTACCGGCACCATTCGAGAAATCCAGCGTATAAACGTACTTCTGACCGGGCTCCCACTTGGTATTGACAGCTACTGCGACCCAGTCATATTCGCCGACAGAAGGATAGACACGGGCACCGTCCTTGGTCGTAATATTGACCTTCACGGCCAGATATGCACCTTTGTTGGTATTGGTCTTGTCCGTGTCGGGAGTCCAGGCTATAAGCTGCTGCGGAATGAGCATCGCATTGTCGTCTTCCTCCGCCATAATCGATGCGGCCGTACCGGTCAGCGTCTTTTCGCTACCCGCATAGGTCGCTTCATAATTAGTCTTTACCGATCCCAACTGCCAGGAGGTAGTTCCGAAATCGAACGTCGCCTTCGAAACCGGCTGTCCGATACGCACGCCCTGAACCTTATAAACATAACCGTCGTTCGTGTTTTTAGCCTTGATCTCGATCTGGGAAAGTCGGTGCCCGAACGTCAGGGCGACACCTGCCGCCTCATCGGTTTTGCTGCCCGTAGCAGTGGCGGTGATGAAATCCTTCTGGTCGGCGATCGTCGTTGCGGGCTCGAAATCAGCGAGCGTCTTGGTCGTCGAATTAATCGTCACGGTAGCACCCAAGCCCGCAGCCGAAGGAGAGTAAGCGAAGAACGAAAGGTTGCTGCCGTCGCTGGGCCAATAGTAGGCCGGAGTAGAAGTGAAGAAAGCGCCATCTTTGGTAAACTCCGCATCGGAGAAATAGTTGGCGTTGTTCTTGTCGAGTGCCGTCACGAAAAAGTTCGTGATGTTAGCCGTCGTCGTTTCCGAAGCACGAGTCTGCATGGCTGCACGGAAATCGATCGCGTTGCCATTGTTGATGCCCGTCGATTCGTCCTTCGAGCACGATGCCATGGCAAGAGCCGCCACGACCACTAAAAATAATTGTTTTTTCATCAGTGAATTAATTAAAAGGTTTAACATTGATCTATGCAAATTCCCCCCCCCATAAAATCGGGAAGATCATTAACATTTTACATCTCGATATCGACATCCACACTTTGCCACTCATCCACCGAAGGCTGGAAACCACCGCCATTGACGATAGGTTTGGGCAACGGAAGCCCGTCCAAAACGATATGCACATTACGCTGATCGGGAGCCGAATGGATTTGATCCGTCACGTCATAGGTGTAATACCACTTGCTCTCGTCCGCCAAAACCGCATAGATGGTCAGTTGATGTGCGTTCTGAGTCGCAGCACAATGTCCGAAAGCGAGCAAGCTCCCGGTAACGAGCGTCTTGTCGGCAGATACGGCGGCGTCAAACGGTATCGTGACGCACTCCTCGCTGATCGCATCGTAGCCTACACCCGGCAGCAAGCCTCCCGCCAGGCTCGACAACGAGCCGCTGATACCCGATACGTATTTCAGATTCTCCGCATTGCGAATTTCGACCGTATATCTGCAAACCGATAGCTCCGGATAAAGCACGATCGTCTGGGCCGCAGCCGTCTGCTTCAACTCGATCCCCTCCGTACAATCGCTCCAAAGCTCATCCGGGGGTAACGCCACACGCTCGGTTTCCGTACCGTCAGCACGAGGAACACCGTCGGACCGCACACCCAAAGCGGAAAGGCCGGACAACAGATCGGTCGTACGAGTAGATACTTCGAAAGTCGTCTTTTGATCCGTATTGCGATAAGTGACATTCTCCGTGTCGCTATTCAGGCAGAGCGCCCCGTAGTTTCCGACGGGCACCCGGATCGTACCGCCCCCGCAATCGGTGAACTCATAGCGCAGTGCCTCTCCTCCGTTTGTCGGGAACAGGTAGAGCGACATAGATTCAGGAGCTGCCTCGGAAGCATTCCGCCAATCGAAAACCACCTCTACGTCGATCGTATGCGAGTGGTCGTAACACAAGTCTTTATGTTCGCACGAAGCGACTGCAAGCGCTGCAAACAGATATATGAACAACTTTTTCATCGTTTGCCTCCTTTCTTTTCATTGTAGTTCCCGCGACCGATCAGCCAAATCAACGACACCTCCGCCTTCGTGGGCCCGAACCAATGACGTTGCTTGGTCGATTGCCATACGTAGTGGCCGTCGGAGGGAATATATTCGTGGTACTCTCCACCCCAGTAACCCACGCCAAGCGTGAAATCGAGGTTTAAACGACGGGAAATGGGAAGCGAGTAACCGTACTCGACACCTATCGCATAGTTAAGTTTGTCCCACAACGTGCCGCCCGGCTTGCCGCCTATGTAACCTTTGTGCCCGGTCTCGAAGTCGTAGGTGAAAGCCTGACCGTAGATGCCGAGGTGGTGTCCCGTAAGCGGTTTGGTCTGGGCACGGCGCCCGAAATATTTTCGGATGTCCAATTCGCCGCCGTAGATGCGCCAGTAATTATGACGTTTGTTGCTGTTCCACCAAGCATACATCCAGTTGGCACCGACACTCCAACCCTTCCCGAGATAGAATTCTGCACCGATGTTAGAAACCAAGGCCGCATCGTAGAGCAGATTCGTTTTCAGCGACATGTAGAACGGCTTGCAGGCCGGCGATTCCGGTTGCACTGGAATTTCGACGGGAACGGAGGCTGATTCTACGACCGGTTCGGATTCGGGTTCGGGTTCGGATTCGGGTTCGGGTTCGGGTTCAGGTTCAGGCTCAGGTTGAGGCGCCGGTTCCGGCTGCGAAGCGGATGCGGGACATTCCATCTCGCAGACCAAACGCACACCGGCACTCCGCAGTTCAGGAAAGAAATACTCCTCCATATACCTCCACGCGCGACCGCCACGAAGCATCCCCAACTGCCTGTTACGGCTATCTACGACTTTACCGTCCCGAATTACCCAGACAGGGGTATTGCGCAGAATTTCCAACACTTCGTCTCGATACGGCATGTCCGAAGCTACGACCTGTCTTTCCAACCTTTCCCAGTCGATACCCAAAGCCTGAATGTCGAGGGTAGCTCCTTCAAGCGAAATATACTCCTCAATCCAGGCTACAAGGTTCTTCGCTCGATTTTCCGATAAGCGTTTGTTTAACACGCTGACGCCTTCCGGAGAGGCTGTTCCCACAATTCGGAAGGTTTTCACACGACACGAGGCACTCCCCTGCAAGGTCCGAACACTGTCCACGAAAGCAGCCAAACGTTTTGCGTTGTCCCGATAATCAAATTCCAAAATCGAATAACCCTGACGGAAATAAACCTGAACGTTCAGGGTATCAACCAACACTTGTTCCTGCCCGCAACCGATATGACAATACCCAAGCAGTAACATAAATAACATCAATCTATTTATTCGCATACCTTGTAAAGTTGTTTTTCATACCTTCCAGAATCATTCTTCAAGCGAAATGCTGACAGGAATTCGCTCATTTTGTATTTTTACTCCCTACATTTCGTGGCTGTCTGTTTCGATCTCCGCCTCAATTCCGAAGGTGTCATACCAAAATATTGTTTGCAGAATACCGTGAAATAGGATGCAGTGGCAAAACCATAGCTTGTAGCAATTTCCGCAATGCTTTTATCAGTATTCCGAATATCACGCAGGATACGTTCGGCACGACGTTCGTTGAGCCACTCGCGTACCGGCCACTTAAATTCTTCTTTGAATTTACGCTGAAAATTGCGTACACTCATATGAGCCAACAACGCAAAATCACTCACGTCATTGACATGTTGATAATTTTAAGAGACAAAGTTACTACAAAAAAGTGAAATGCGGAAGAATATGGTATGGATTTGATTTACATGGGTTTCATTAACGCTGCCAATTATTCTGAGAGCCATTACAATCCACGCCGAAGC
>OGPG01000864.1_pt1 | contig 25601 bp, 9 predicted proteins | sample 1552851 | NCBI WGS metagenome assembly OGPG01 (sample SAMEA2579909, study PRJEB22360) | human gut metagenome | biome: human gut; feature: human-associated habitat; material: faeces | place: Denmark | collected 2008/2010 | reverse complement strand
CGTCCAGCAGGTACAGCTTGGCGGCACGGCTCATCGTTAAGCAAAGCTGCATTTTCTCCTGCGTGCCCTTGCTCATAGCGCCGATGCGATCGTGCTGATTCAGATGCAGGTCGGCCAGCATGGCGTTGGCTTTGGTACGGTCGAAATCGGCAAAGAAATCAGTGTACAGGCTTACGGCGTCAGCGGCGGTGAACTCGGTAGGCAGGGCCATGCGGTCCGGAAGGTAGCTGGTGATGGCCTTGGTGTAGACACCTACCGGTGCTTTATCAATGCAGACGGTGCCGCTGTCGGCCGTGAGCAGCCCGGCGGAAATTTTAATAAGGGTCGTTTTACCGCTGCCATTGGGGCCCAGCAGGCCCACCAATTTGCCCGGCTCTACGGTAAAATCCACGCCATCCAGCGCGGCCTTTTTGCCATAGTATTTGCACAGGCCGTGGACTTCATATACAGGTTCCATTGTGTTACTCCTTTTCTGATGTTTCGGTTTCCCGCAGCAGGGTCTCGACCTCTGCTGCGGTCATGCCCAGGGCATGCATTTGCTGCAGAAAATCCCGGGCCAGGGTGGCGGCGCGTTTGCGGCGCAGAGCTTGCAATACGGTATCGTTGGCTGTGACGGTACGCCCGGCAGTGCGCTGGGCCTGCAGCAGGCCTCGACTTTCCAAATCTTGCAAGGCACGCTGCATGGTATTGGGGTTGACGCCCGCATCGGCGGCCATGCGCCCGGCGATGTGGTATGATTCGGGGTGCACGGCGCTGTTGTCCAGCGGATTCGCGCCTCCAACGACCCGCAGGAACCCGGCCGCCTGCTCGAAAGCCTTGGCTCCCAGCCGCGGCACTTTGAGCAGCGCCCTGCGGCTTTTGAACTCCCCGTTCGCCGCACGGTAGGCTACTATGTTTTGCGCCAGCACGGGTCCCAGCCCCGATATGTAGGTCAGGATGTGTTTCGAGGCGGTGTTGATATTGACGCCGACGCGGTTGACGCAGCTTTCGACGACCGTCCGGAGCCGCGCCTTGAGCTTCGCCGGGTCGACGCTGTGCTGGTACTGCCCCACGCCGATCGACTTGGGGTCGATCTTGACCAGCTCCGAGAGCGGGTCGATCAGGCGGCGTCCGATGCTCACGGCCCCGCGCACCGTCACGTCGTAGTCCGGGAACTCCTCGCGCGCCGCGGCCGACGCCGAGTAGACCGACGCGCCGTCCTCGCTCACCATGAATACCTCCACGCCGTCCAGCCCCAGTCCGCGGACCAGCTGTTCGGTCTCGCGGCCCGCCGTGCCGTCCCCGATGGCGAATGCCTCGGCCTTGTGCCTGGCGGCCAGCGATTTCAGCGTCTCGGCCGCTTCGGCCGCCCGGCCCTGCGGCGGATGGGGGTAGACGGTCGTGTTGTGCAGCAGGTTGCCCTGCGCGTCGAGCGCCACGACCTTGCATCCCGTGCGGAATCCCGGGTCGATGGCCACGACGCGCTTCTGCCCCAGCGGCGAGGAGAGCAGCAGTTGGCGCAGGTTCTCGGCGAAAACCCGGATCGCCTCGTCGTCGGCCTTCTCCTTGGCCGCCGCGAGCTGTTCGGTCTCGATCGAGGGGCGTATCAGGCGTTTGAACGCGTCGGCCACGGCCGCTTCCATCCATTCGCGCGTCGCCGAGCCGGGCCGTACGAACAGCCGGCGGAGACTTTCGATGCAATGTTCGGCATCCACGTCGACCGCGATTTTCAGGATGCCCTCCTCCTCGCCGCGGCGCATGGCCAGGAAGCGGTGCGACGAGATGCTGCGCAGGGGCGTCTCGGCGTCGAAATAGTCGGCGTATTTCGCCCCTTCCGTCTCTTTGCCTTTGACGAGTTTCGAATGGACGATGCCTTCGCGGGCGAACGTGCGGCGCAGCGTGTTGCGGGCGCGCTCGTCTTCCGAGATACGTTCGGCGACGATGTCGCACGCCCCGGCGAGGGCCTCCTCCGGGGTCGGCACTTCGGCCGAAACGAACCGCCGGGCCTGCTGCACGACGTTGCGGGACTGCTGCGCCAGGATGATTTCGGCCAGCGGCTCCAGGCCCCGTTCGCGCGCCACGGTGGCCCGCGTGCGGCGTTTGGGTTTGTAGGGCAGGTAAATGTCCTCCAGCTCCACCGCATCCCAGCACTCCGCGATGCGCCGGCGGAGTTCCGGGGTCAGCCTGCCCTGCCCCTCGATGGTCGTCAGGACGGTCTGCCTGCGGGCTTCCAGCTCGGTGAGCCTGTCCAGTTGTTCCTTGATCGCCCCGACCTGCAATTCGTCGAGCGAGCCGGTCGCTTCCTTGCGGTAGCGGCTGATAAAGGGGATCGTCGCCCCTTCGCGGAGCAGACACACGGTCCCCTGCACCTGGTGCAGCGGAATTTGCAGTCGTCGGGATATGATTTGTTCGATCATGTTCGGAAAAATGTTCTTCGGCAAAGATAGGAAAAAGCCACCCCGGCGGCAAATCCCGGGGTGGCTTTCGCGACGGAGCAGCTTCTATTCCGCCGTGAGCAGGAATACGCCGCTGTCGTAAATCTTCGGCATCGAGGGGTTGATGCCGGCGTTCGAGAGCATCTCGCCGCTGAAGGTTTTGCCGTCGAACCAGTTGCGCGATTTGTCGACGTTCAGTTCGCGGATGGTGTAGCCCGTCTTCGGGTCGAGGCCCTGCAAGCGGAATTTCGGGATCAGCGAGCGGCCCTGGTACCGGAGGCTGTACGTGAACAGCACGGCCTGCTTCCGGTCCTTCGAAACGTACATCAGGCCGTAGCAGCCGCTCTTGTCATAGGGCGTGCCGATGCGGTAGAGGTCGCCCTGCATCACGATGTCGCGGTACTCCTTGTAGCTGGCGATGGCCCGGCGGGCGAACTGCCGCTCCTCGTCGGTCATCTGCCTGGGCTGAAGCTCCATGCCGAGGCGTCCGGCGCAGGCCATGTCGAAGCGGAACTTGATGGGCGTGATGTTGCCCGTCTGGTGGTTGGGCGTGGCCGAGACGTGCGAACCCATCACGACGGCGGGGTAGAAAAGGCTCGTGCCGTACTGGATGCGGGCGCGCGAAAGCGCCTCGGTGTTGTCGCTCGTCCACACTTCGTCGAAATACTTCAGGGCGCCGTACTCCACGCGGCCGCCGCCCGAGGCGCAGGCCTGGATCAGCACGTCGGGGTATTTGGCGCGGATGCGTTCCATCACCTTGTAGAAGCCCTGCGCGTAGTCGATCCAGAAGCGCGACTGCTCGTCGGCCGGGAGGTAGGCCGAACCCACGTTGTTGGCGTTGCGGTTGGCGTCCCACTTGATGTAGTCGATCTTGTCCGAGAGTTTCATCGTGTTGTCGAAGACTCCGAACACGAAGTCCTGCACCTTGGGGTTCGTGAGGTCGAGCAGCCACTGGTTGCGGGTCGTGGGCGCTTCGCGCTTCGGCGGACGGACGATCCAGTCGGGGTGCTTCTCGGCCAGCTCGCTCTTGGGGTTGACCATCTCCGGTTCGATCCAGATGCCGAACTTCAGTCCCTTCGAGTGGGCGTAGGAGGCGATGTGGTCGATGCCTTCGGGGAGTTTCGCGGCGTTCACCTGCCAGTCGCCCAGTCCGGCGTTGGAGTTGTTGCGCGGGTATTTGTTGCCGAACCAGCCGTCGTCGAGGACGAACATTTCCAATCCCATCGAGGCCGCGTCGTCGATCATCTGTTTCAGGACCTTGGCGTCGAACTTGAAGTAGGCGCCTTCCCAGCTGTTGAGCAGCGTGGGGACGACCTCGTGGCCGTGGTAGATGCCGTAGTTGCGCGCCCAGTCGTGGAGGTTACGCGAGGCGCCGCCCGCGCCGCAGAACGAGTGGGTGTAGATCATTTCGGGCGTGGTGAACGTCTCGCCCGGGCGGAGCCTGTACTCCGAGGCGTTGGGGTTGGCGCCGGCCAGGACGGTCAGCACGTCGAATTCGTCGACCTCGAAGTTGAGGCGGAAATTTCCGCTCCAGGCCAGCGCTCCGGCGATGACTTCGCCGCAGGTCTCGCTGAACGAATCGCTGTTCAGCGTGAGCAGGAACGCCGGGTTTTCGGTGTGGGTCGTGCGCACCTCGCGCGTCGACTCGATGCTTTTCGATCCGTGGGTCAGCAGCGTGTGGTCGACCTGCGCTTCACGCGCCCAGGCCCCGTAGAGGTGCGTCAGGAGGTATTTGTCGGCCTTCAGCGGGAGCGACGAGGAGTAGAAGCTGTGCAGCGTGACGGGACCCTTCTCGCGGTTGCGGATCACGGCGTGCGTGGTGATGACGTTTTCGCGGGCGTAGGCCGTGAAGACCAGTTCCACGTCGAGCGCCTGGCAGCAGTCGGTCATCTTCACGACGGTCTCCGTCACGTTCTTGTCGGAGAGCTGTTTCGAGGCGTGCGACACGTAGCGCAGTTCGGTGTTCATGTCGCCGTCGGCATGGGTGACGCGCAGGGCGGGTTCGCGGAAGTTGCGGCCTCCCGTCGCGGGATAGGCCAGGTCCTCGGTTCCGTGGTCACTGCGGCGGTTGCTCTTGTAGTCGGCCAGCGGCGCCGGGTCGTCGATGCGTCCGCCGAAGTGGCGGAAATAAACTTCGCCTCCGGGGGCGGCGGTGAGCACCATCGAGACCTTGTCGGTGCCGATGTCGATGACCTGCTGCGGCGCGGCGGCCGATACGGTGTTCGCGGCAAAGGCGGCAATCAGGGGGATCAGTAGTTTTTTCATACGCTTTAAACGGTTTCTGCATCCAAAGATACGAAAATATGCGAAACTATACGAAATAAACCGAAATAACACCGTAATTCCGGGCGGCTTCCGATCAGAACGTATAGGCGACGCGCAGGTAGCCGTAACGGCCCAGGTAGGAGGTTGAGGAGGTGACGATGTAATCCGTGTCGAAACTCGTGGTGGCGTAGTCGGGGCGGTTGAGGATGTCGATGACGCCCGCCGAAAGCCCCAGCCGGTTCTCCTTGCCGAACTTGCGCCCCGCCGAGGCGTTGAGGATCACGTTGTGGCGCGTGAGCGCGTGCGAGCGGCTGTTGCAGTAGAATTCGTAGAGCGTGCCGACCGACCCGAAATACTTGCCGAAGCGCAGGTCGACGCGCGCCGTGAGTTGTTCGCGCAGCTCCTGCGCGGTCTCTTTCTGCGTGGTGTAGGAACTCATCGAGGTGTTGGAGCGGATGTTGAGCTTGACCTTGCTCGAAAAGCCCGAGTCGAAGCCGAAGCCGAAGCCGAGCGAATGGCGGACCGAGTGGAAGAGGTCTTCGCCGGTGAAATAGGGCGTCTGGCTGAAGCCGTAGTTCACCGAGACGTTCAGGGTCGAGCGCAGCGGGTTGATCTGCTGTGAGTAGGAGACCCTGCCCCCGAGGTTGTAATTGCCCCCGACGTTGGCCTGCGTGGTGAGCTGCGCACCCTTCCGTGCCGTGTAGTCGTACTGGGGCAGGTAGGTGTCTTCGAGGAAGAGCGTGCGTCGCTGGGCGATGTAGTTGAAGGTGTAGCTGCCGTTGAGCCGCACGCTGAAGGAGAGGGCCTTTTTGACGTCGGTGAACTGGAATCCCGCCGATCCCGAGAGGTCGTTCTGCAACTTGAGACCGGGGTTTCCGGCCTGCAACGAAAGGGGGTTGGTGGCGTTGAGCGTCGAGCGCAGCGCGTCGAGCGGGATCATCTGCGGGAAGGAGGCCAGGTTGAACGAAAAACGCTTCCGCGACTTGCCGACCGAGAGGTAGACCGTCGGGTTGAGCTGGAAGAACAGCCGCGGGAAGCGCTCCTCCTTGGGGAAGCGCTCGCTGCGGGCGATGTCGTAGAGCACTCCGCCCAGTCCGGCCATTATCCAGACGTCGCCGCTCCGGTATTGCAGGCTGGTTTGCAGGCTGTGCGTGTAGGTGTCGGTCGTGTAATGGTAGGAGTTGACCGTGTCGACGACGCCCTGCGGGTCGGAGAGGAAATCGACCGCCAGCTGTTTCGAGCGGGCGTAATCGCGGCTGAAGTTGTATGAGGCGTTGACCGAACCCTTTTTTCCCAGTTTGTAGCGGTAGCCCAGATTGGCGCCGAACGAATAGTTGCGGCTGTCGCCGTCGTTGCGCAGTTTGACCTGCAGGCCGGGTGTCGAGGCCGTCGTGTCGACCCGCCAGCCGTCCCGGTCGCCGGGTGCGTATTTGCCCGAGACGTTGAACGACAGGGTCGACCGTTCGGAAATTTTCGAGTGGAAGAAAATGCTGACATTCAATCGGATGTTGCGTCTGTCGGAGTTGCTGTTGAGGTTCGTCCGGGTCTTTTCGTCGTCGATCCGCTGCTGCGTGCGGCTGTGCCCGAGTGTGGAGCCGTCGTCGATCGAAAAGGTGGTCATGGCCCCGAAAACCTTCTTCTTCCGCTGGATGTTGACGTAGTTCGAGATCTCCGCCGAAAGCGATTTCGAGAGCGATTCGTTCCGGCTCTCCTCGCTGCGCAGGGCATAGGCTTCGGTCGGGAAATATTCGGTCTGCGAGGACCCCGTGCTGCTCTGGCGGCTGCGACCGAACCGGACGGCGGTCGATACGTTGGTCGAGTCGCCCCGGCGCAGGGTATAGTCCGCCTGGGCGTCGGTCTGTTTCGTGGGGGTCGTCTTCGAGTCGAACGAGACGCCAGTTGCCCCTTTCGGTGTTGCGGTAAAAGCTTCCGGCCTCGGAATGGCGGATTTCATGCCGACCCGAGTAGTCCCTTTCGAGGCTCGCGCCGAGCGTGCCCTCCAGATTCCCGCCCAGGATGTAACCGCGCTTCGACTTGGTTTCGACGTCCATCACCTTCTCCTTTTCGGCCGTGTTGTCCCCCAGGCGCTTTGCCTCGGGGCTGAAATCCTCGTAGACCCGCACGCTCCGGACGTCCGAGGCTTCGAGGTCGGTGAGTGCGTAGGAGGTTTTCGAGCCGAAGAGGTTTTTCCCGTCGATCAGCACCCGTTTGACCTCCTGCCCTTCGGCGTAAATCTTGTTGTCCTTGATCTCGACGCCCGGCAGCTGTTTCAGCAGCTCCGCGAAACGGTCGTCGGCCATGGTTTTGAACGCCCCCGCGTTGTAGACCGTCGTGTCGCCCCGGAAGACCATGGCGACCTGCTGCCCGACGACCACGACCTGCGCGATCGACTGTTCGTCGACCTCCATTTTGACCTCGATCCGTCCCCGGAATCCGGTGTTTCCGTAGCGTTTTTTGAACGGCTTGTAACCCACGTAGGTGACCTCCAGGTCGACCGAGTCGCGGAAAATCCGGTCGCAGCGGTAGACGGCCATGATACGGTAGAAATCCTCCTTGACGGTCGTGCCCCGCAGCGTGTCGGCCCGGCTGACGATCGAGACCGTGGCGCCCAGCAGCGGGTCGTGCGTCTCCTTGTCCTCGACCGTGACGACCGTGCGCGCCGGCCGGCCGAAGTTCATGGGTTGGTAAGAGAGGGCGAAGGATTGGAGCGCATGATTCCCCGCCGGATGTGCGGAGGGCATGCCGACAAACCCGAGAAGGGCGAGAATCAGTAGTATGTAACGCGTCAAACCGGGGGGGGGAAGGTTTATTGGCCGCAAGATAGTAATTTCCGTCCATAGTACAGCCGGTCCGCAAAAAAAGAAATTTCGGCCCGAATGGGGCGTTCCGGATCGAAACCGCAGGCGGAAATCCGGTTAAACATTGTCGCGATATGCCGCAGGATGCGTTCGGATTGTAAGTTCGGTTAAATTCATGGTTCGAAAAGATGTTCGGAATGGTGTTTTTTTCTTATCTTGCGAAACAAGATTTGTCTTGAATCAAATGAAACTGGCATGAGGAAGAGTGGATTGAACCGCCGCCCGGCGACCGCCCGGATCAGCGTTCCGGACCATGCCGACGAATTCCCGGCCCGGGTTCCCCCCCCCGCGGGAATTGCCCTACCATCTGTTGACAGTCGCGTGTTTCCCGATGCCCGACAGTTGCGCCATGCAGCTGCCGGAAGCCGTTATTGTGTCCCCTGACCGGTGAAATCCCCATTTCTCGGGGTTGCCGCCTGTTGTGCGGCACTCTATCTTTGTCCCCCGAAAACGAATGACATTCTTACTATTCACATAACCCTGTTTGCCGTGAAGAAATTTTTACTAATGCTTTTATTGGCGGGTGTCTGCATTCCGCTGGGAGTGCAGGCCCAGGCTCCGAAGAAGGTCTCCATCGAAGGGACCGTGACGGAGTACAACACGAAGGAGCCGATTGCGGGCTGCGTGGTTTCCATTCCGACGCTTGAGCTGTGGGTGGTGACCGATGCCAAGGGCCGGTTCCGGATGCCGTCGGTGACCACCGGCAGCTACACCATCGAGGCAACCTGCCTGGGTTACGAGCCGCTTTCGTACAAGGTGACGGTCAGCGCTTCGATCGGGGCGCTCTCGCTGCGTCTCAAGGAGTCGAGCCTGCAACTCAACACCGTGACCGTAACGGCCCAGCGGGGCCGCAGCATCAACTCCTCGTCGACGATCGACCGTCAGGCGATGGACCACCTGCAAGCCACCTCCGTCAAGGACGTGATGCAGTTGTTGCCGGGCGTGCTGACCGCGAATCCGGAATTGACGAACTCCACTTCGAATTTCGTCGGCATCCGTGATCTGCCTAATTCGATGACGGACGGTAAGGATGCGAACAGCATCAACTCCAGTTCGGTGGGCGTCTATGTCGATGGAGCCGTTGTGAATAATAGCGCGATGCTGATGGGTGGAAAAGCGGCCGCTTTCGGGCAGCAAACCAGCCGGGGTATCGACATGCGCACCATTTCGACCGACAATATCGAGTCGATCGAGGTCATCCGCGGCGTTGCGTCGGCCGAATACGGCAATATGAGCGCCGGAGCGGTCGTCGTCAAGACCAAGCAGGGCCGCACTCCCTATGAAATCCGGGTGAAGACCGTGCCGGACACCAAGGCCGTGTCGCTGACTAAAGGTTATGCGTTGGGGTCCGACAAGGGTTTCCTCAATGCGTCGATCGACTACGCCAATGCGATGAAGGACATCCGTACGGTGGAGGAATCTTATGACCGCGGAACGTTTTCGGTGGGTTATACCAATACCTTCAACCGTGACCGCACGCCGTTTCAGTTCAATGCGAAGGTGAGCGGTTACCTTTCGCGCGGCACTACAAAGGCTGATCCGGACAATATCTCGCAGGCTGAACGCAAGGAGTTGGACGACCGGAACCTGTCGATCAACCTTAATGGTTCGTGGCTGCTCAACAAGTCGTGGATTACGTCGTTGAAATACGTTTTCAACACATCAATGACCCGTCAGTACGCCCGTCAGCAGATGGCGCCCAGCGCCCTCGGTGTCGCCAATCCCGGAGCTTTGGAAAACGGGGAGTATCTGACTGAATTCACCCCTGACAATTACTTGAGCGATATTCGGAATTTGAGTATGGCCTATTACACCACGGCTAAAATGGTGGCTGAACTTTCGGGGCGTTACGGCAAGGTCTACAACAAGGCGATGCTCGGTGTCGAGTGGAACAATTCGGGCAACACCGGCAAAGGACAGTATTACGAAGGCGTGCGTCCCATGTCGTTCCGTCCGGAGCCGTTCAGCGACATTCCTTTCCTGAATCAGGTGGCTGTCTTCGCCGAAGAAAAAGCGACGCTGCCGATCGGAAAAACATCGCTCACGTTGCAGGCCGGCGGACGTTTTACCTATATGGCGACGGATCAGCTGAACGATAAGTGGGCCGTCGATCCGCGTTTTAACGCCAAATATACGATCATCAGCAATCGCGCGCCGAAAAAGGTCCGCGAACTGTCGCTGCGCGCCGGCTGGGGCATCCAGACCACGCTGCCGGCCCTGCGGCTGCTTTATCCTTTTCCGGTGTATATTGACCGGGTTTCGTTCAGCTGGGGCGGAACTACCGAGACGGGGCCTGTGGCGGCATGGACTACGTTCGTGACCCCGCAGTCCGATATGATTAACCGCGATCTGAAGATGCAGTACAGCAAGAACTTCGAAGTGGGTCTCGATTTCGATATGTTCGGTGTCAAGGGAGGCATTACCTATTATAATGAAAAGATGCGTAACGGTTATACCCTTCGTATGGTTCCGCAGGTATTGTCATTCCGGGAATACGAAACCTATAAAGGGACGGAAGTTCCGGTTTATATGGATGATCCGAACAATCCGGGACAACCGGTTCTGGGCGTGGGAGGCGAGCCGCTCGACTATCGGGATGAGAAAATATTCAATACGGCATCCGTCAAGAAACCGGCCAATGACGGTAAATACGACAAGTGGGGTGTCGAGTATACGTTCGATTTCGGGCAGATTCGTCCGGTCCGGACTTCGGTCGTTGTCAACGGAGCATACATGACCATGACCCGGAAGGATAGCGAGGGCGTGTTGTTGTACGATACTTATTCCTCGGTGAAAGTGCCTATTGACGGTAAGAATATCTACAACCCGTTTCTGGGAGCCTATTATGGAGGCAAATCCGTCTCTTCCGGTTCGGTGTACACCCGGTTCAATTCCAATATTAACCTGATCACGCACATTCCGAAGTTGCGTCTGATTACAACACTGACCGTCCAGTGTGTATGGCTCAACCGGACCCGGAATCTCCAGGCAGACGGTGTTTACATCCTCGATGACGACAATAATCCCGTTTATGGCGATTTTTCGAATGGGACGAATGGCAAGATGATCTACCGGGACCCCGATTTCTATATGAACATGGATGGTCAGCTATTGCCGTTCAATCGGGACTTGTACAACGATCCTACCTATGGAGCGGCTTACCGGGAATACCTTCAGACGGGCAGTGCGACTACGACCTTTGTCGAAAATTCGTTCAAGCCTTATTTCATGGCCAACCTCCGTGTTACGAAAGAGATCGGCAGGATTGCCCAGATTTCATTCTACGCCAACAACTTTACGAACTCGCATCCTAAAATGTTGCTGAAGAGTACGGGAACTTATAAGCGCGTAAATACGGATATTTATTTCGGCGCGGAACTAAAACTTAAATTCTAAAGAGTTGCAGATGATGAAAAAGATTTTATATTATCTGGTGCCTTTGGCGACGGCCTTTCTGCTGTGCGGCTGCCTCAAGGATATGAAAGACGGCGAATTGCTCCATGGCAACAGGGAGGTGCTGATCTCCATTGATTTGCCCGGAGAGTTGGCGTCGCTCGACAAGTCGGGGTTCAAGGTGACTATGCGCAATACGAAGATCGGAAATACGTATACTTCCGAAACGGATGCGAAGGGTGAAACCCGGATCGACGCCGAATACGGAAATTACAGCGTGATTATCAGCAAAGTGGCCGATGTGGGCGGAATCAGCAAGTTCCTGCATGCCACCAGGGATTTCGTGCTGAATAAAGACGGTCAGTCGGCCGGGACGAACAATCTCGAGATTAAGGCTACGGCGCGTGGCACGATCATTCTGAAAGAGGTTTATTTTCACAAAACGAAGACTGCCGACGGGAAAGCGAATTATAACTATGACCAGTATTTCACGCTCTGCAACAATTCCGACGATGTGCAGTATCTCGACGGGGTGGGAGTCGGATTCCACACGTCGTTCAATTCGGGAAAATCGGCCGTGTACAATAAATTCTGGTTGGGAAGCACCAGCACCGAACTCCGCGATTCCATTCCGGTCAACGCTTTCGGTTTTGTTTTCCCGGGCGAAGGCCGGGAGCACCCGATACAGCCGGGCGAAGAGGTCGTGATTGCCTTGAGCGCCGTCGAACATACGGCAGACCAGACCAGCAGACCGATGAACCTTGCCGCGGATAATGTATGGGCGATGTATATCGACCGTTTTGGGTCAGGCTCCGCGGTAAAAGCTCCGGCCGCGGGCGTTGAACGGCTGGAATGCTTCTGTGAGCTGGCATCCGGAAATTCGATCGTTCTCTCCATCAGCTCGCCGGCGATCGTTGTATATCGGCTGCCTGAAGATCCTTATGAGTACGTTAAGGACGGAGCCATCAAAGGCCGGCCCTACGGCAAGGTGATGTATCAGCCGACGAAGTATCAGAGTATGCCTTCGATAATGGTTCCCAAGGAGTGTATTCTCGATGGTGTGGAGTTCCGCAGTAACGATACGCACGTCCCGCGCCTTTGCTCCGACATCAGTCTCCAGCCTTTGTTTATCACGACGGCCTCGTACAGCGGTCAGTCCTATATCCGCAAGGTGGACGAAAGCGCTTCGGAGATCGTAGGTCGTACGGTTTATCAGGATACGAACAATTCGGCCGACGACTGGATTCCGCTCGATGAACCGACCCTTTGCACGGAGTACAAAAACCGATAAAACGAAACAGCCATGAAGAAAAAGATCTATGCGGTGCTCCTGTTGACTGCGGTATGTGCGGGGTCGGGCGTTTTCGCCCAGTCCTCCGCTCCGAAGGAGAACCTTGAAAAATATTATACCCTGGAACGGATTCGTTCGAAAAGCGGATGGCTCGTTTCGGACAATGCGGCGGGCCTGATGCTCAATCAGGCATCGCTCTCCATTGCGGAAGTGAATTATGATTTCGAGCAAGGCGGACTGCGCAACGTTACCGATGGAGCGGAAGTGAATGCGTTCGGGGTCCGGTCCGAGTCGTACCGCCGTTGGAATCGTCTTTCGTTCTACGGTAAGTTGAGTTATGATTATGCGGCTTCGAAGGACCGCAGTTGGGCGGGAAATGCCAACATCGGAGATTCTCCGATGCTGATCGGCGATTCGATTCCCGGAAATACGCGTGATGAAACCTATGCCATCGAGGCCGGGGTTGCCTACCGTATGGGGCGCTGGGTGGTTGGAGCGATGGGGAAATACGAGGATCGCAGCCTGGCAAAGCGTCGGGATTCGCGCAATAAAACCACCTCGATGTATTTGAGCGTTCAGCCGGGTGTGATGTTTACCTCGAAGGTGGTGGACGCAGGTCTTAATTTTACGTATGAACGCACGACGGAGCAGGTCGGCTATGCGGCTTTCGGTACGAATACGACCAGCGGAATGATCTACTTCTTCGAAGGCATGTGGTTTTATACCAGCCAGCAGCTCGGGGGAAGCGAAAAATTCTATGACGTCTATTACAAAGGCTCCGAATACGGAGGCGCCGCCCAGTTGGAATTGAAATTGGGAAAGAGGGTGAAGTTCTTCAATCAGTTCTCGGCCGAATACGGCAAAATGGAGCGTTTCCGCTTCGATTTGGACCAGCATCTGGGCGACAACGATCAGTTGACCTACCGCTATCTGGGGGTGCTCAACGTTGCGGGCCGCGGGGTCGATCAGCGGCTTTCGGTCGACGCCTCGTGGGGCGACCTGCTGAAATACAACAATATTCAGGAGCTGGAACTTGATCCGGAGACCAATCAGAAACTGTACAAACAGTACGGCCGTTTCCTGAAATTCTCGCAGAAGCAGCGCAGCGTCGATGCCGATTACAAACTCTACGTCAAGCGCAACGAGTGGAGCAGTTCGTGGATCGTCGATGCGGCTTATACCTATTACAAGGCCGAATCGGAATATACGATCTCCCCGGCATGCTACGATCAGGACCTGCACTATTCTAAACTGATGCTGGGCGTGACGAAGAACTTCCGGTTCAGCGGCCGCAGCTGGCTCGACGCGACGGTGCGCGGCGGCTATACGTTCGGCGGCGGAACCGAACTGGAGAAGAGCTGCCCCGAGGGGGTGCAGATCGACAACGAGAACTATCGCGCCGACCTGCTGGCCCAGGAGTATGCCTTCCTGACCAACGACCGTCTGAACGGCGAGGCCGGCCTGCGCTATACGCACTGTTTCCCGGCGAAGAAAATGAGCCTGTACGTCGATCTGAAAGGGCGTGCGGCATGGGGGCGCAGCGGCCTGATGGACGGCAGCCGGCGCGGCGGCCTGTTCGCGGCCGTGGGTCTGAACTTCTGAACCGCGGGTCGTCATTAAAAACCCCGCAGGACGTGCAAAGTCCTGCGGGGTTTTTGTCGTCGGGGATTCATAAAAAAGGAACGGACCCCCGTTTTGAAGGGTCCGTTCCTTGGCGAGCGCAGGGCGGGTTATTTCACCAGCCGCATTTCGTCGATCAGCTTTCCGGCGCCAGCGTATTTGTCCATGATCCACAGCACGAAGCGGATGTCGACGCAGACTGTCTTGAAGTTGGTCGGGTGGAAATAGATGTCGCCCGACATCGACTCGCGGTTGCCGTCGAACGCCAGTCCGATCACGTCGCCCCGGGCGTTGAGCACAGGGCTTCCCGAATTGCCGCCCGTGATGTCGTTGTTGGTGAGGAAATTGACGTACAGCCGGCCGTTTTCGCCCCAGCGGCCCCAGTCCTTGCTGCGGATGAGCGAAGACATCCGGTCGTCGACACGGAATTCGTAGTCGTCGGGATTGTATTTTTCGAGGTAGCCGTCGATCGTCGAACGGGAGTCGTAGTGCACGGCGTCCTTGGGCGAGACCGGGCCTACGGTTCCGTAGGTGAGGCGCATTGTCGAGTTGGCGTCGGGATATTGGGGCGTGCCTTCCGATTCGCGCATCTCGTAGATGGCGTGGGTGTAGCGGAGTTCCTCCTTGTCGGCGTCGATGCCCGACGTCTCCTCGGCCTGTTTGAGTTTCTCGGCGAAACGCCGCGAGCTGACCGAATTGGCCATCGCCGCCATCGGGTCGGAGAGGATCTCCTCGGCCGTGCGGGGCTGTGCGAACCAGGCGCAGAGCTTTTCGTAGCTGGTGCAGCAGGTGTTTTCGAACGCGTAGTCGACCAGCGCCGGAACGTTGCCCTTGAAACGGTCGTAAAGCTGCGGCAGCTGCTCGCCCCACATTTCGCGGGGCACGTTGTCGGTGAAACTCTCCATCATCCGTGTCAGCACCTCCTTGTCGGTGGCCAGGTCGAAGTCCTTCATCATCCGGCGGGTGTTGGACTTCACGCCCGCGAAGTTCTTGTCGCCGTCCTGCACCGAGGCGATGCCGTCGCGCTGCATGCGGTCGACGAGCGTGCCGAGACGGTTGGCCGTCATCATCACGTCGCTCGGGCGAATCCACGTCTCCTGGTAGTAGCACTTTTCGCGCACGGCTTCGGCGCGGGCCTCGTAGCCTTTTTTGAGGTTGGCGAGCAGGTCGCCGTATTCGGCCCTGCGGGCCGGATCGGCGTCGATCCAGGCGGCGAGGCGCGCCTCCTCGGCGGCGCGGATGCCGATAACGTCGTAACGGCGCAGGCAGATGTTCTCCCACTTGGCGTAGTCGGCGTAGTTGCTGATGTTGAAATACTTGTCGCTGTACATCAGCCGCACGTCCGGGTCGGCCTCCATGTGGCGCAGCATGATGTCGAGGCGGTCGCGGCGCGCCTTGATCACCACGGGGTTGGTCACGTGCTCCTTTTCGCGCACGGCCTGCGACGACATGTAGCGGTTGGTGCGGCCCGGAAAGCCGATCACCATGGCGTAGTCCCCGTCGTGGATGCCACTCGTCGAGACATTCAGCACCTTGCGGGGCGTGATGGGCACGTTGTTCTCCGAGTAGGCCGCCGGGCGGCCCTTCGCGTCGCCGTAGACGCGGTAGAGGGCGAAATCGCCCTTGTGCTGGGGCCAGCCCCAGTTGTCCTGCTCGCCGCCGAAGGCCCCGATTTTCACGGGAGGCGCACCCACGAGGCGCACGTCCTTATAGGTCTCGTAGTAGAAAAGCAGGTATTTCTTGCCCTTCCACATCGAGGCGCATTCCACTTCGAAGGGGGTGTCCCCGCCGTACTTCCGTTCGAGGATGCCATAGACCTTGCGCGTCCCGAAGATGCCCAGGCTGTTGGCCTTTTCGAGCGAGTCGCGGATGGCCTGGGCCTCGTCCGTCACGTCGCGGACCTGCCGCAGGAAGGTCACGGTCTTGCCCTTGAGCGGCAGTTCGTCCTTTTGTTCGAGCGCCCAGAAGCCCTCTTCGAGGTAGTTCTTCGCGGGGGTGCTCAACGAGTGGATGTCGCCGTAGGCCACATGGTGGTTGGTGATGACGAGTCCCTTGTCCGAAATCACGCTGCCCGTGCCCATGCCGCCGTCGACGGCCACGATGGCGTTGCACAGCGCCGGGGACTCCTCGTTGTAAATCTCTCCGGGTTTGAGTTTCAGCCCCTCCTTCTTCATCTGGGGGTAGATCACGTCCCGGAACGTGCTGACCAGCCACATGCCTTCGTCGGCCGACGCCGCAACCGGGAGCAGGACGCAGGCCAGCAGGTAAAAAATCGCTTTTTTCATCGTCTTCTTGGTTTATCTCGAAAAAAGGGGCTTGCGTATCACAAGCCCCGGTGGTGTCAGAGGGTGTGTCCCTCGGTTTTGAAGGTGAACTTCGGCTCCTCGTCCTTGAGCGTGCCGTCCTTGTATTTCACGGGCCACACCTTGGCGTTGAGCAGTTCGTTCCAGATCTTCGCGTCGTCCCACATCGACTTGACGTAGACGATCCGCAGTACGGGAACCTCCTCGTCGTTCAATGCCACGTCGAGCCGCGTGATGCCCTCCTTGAGCGAGAGGAACCCGCGGAAGTAGGGGAAGCTGCGCTTGATGAGCGGCTTCTCGATGCCGCGGCACTCGACTTCGTAGACGCCTTTGGGGTACTTCGCGTCATCGCCGTAAGTCTCGGTGTTATGCTTGAACGGCGCCGAGAGGTCGCGGGTCTGCTCGAACATCAGGTCGAGGAACTCGCGGCGGCCGATCCTGCCGGCGGCGGGGTCGTAGCTTTTGAGCTCGTAGTGGACCGGAATCGCGCGGACCTTGCCGCCGTGGGCCAGCATGTGGGCCTCCTTGACCTCGATCGAGTCGCGGAGCATCTTTTCGGGGATCGCGGCCGACGGGTCGACGTAGAGCGTAACGGCTAGCGGGCAGTCGTACTGTGCGTCGAAGCCGCAGATGCCGTCGATGTTGCGCAGGATGGCCCCGAAGTAGACCATGTCCATCTTATCGTGGAGTCCCTCGACGCCGATGCGGACCACCGACAGCGAGTCGACGCCGGCTTTCGGCGTTGCGAACTTCATGGTCGTCGGCGAGAAGATCGCCTTGTCGATGCTCGTCTCGTCGATCGCCTTGGGATCGTAGCTGATCACCACGGCGTGGCGTTTCACGAACGTTTTCACGCCGTAGACGCCCGGCACTTTCTGCATCTTCGCGGAGAAGGCCTTCGAGCTGCCGAAGCACTTTACCGAGGTGAGTCCTTCGATTTCGTAGGTCTGCATGCCTTCGACCTGCTCGTATTCGCCCCACTTCTCGTCGATGGTCGGAAGTTCCCAGTGGCTGCCGAACCACAGCGCCGCGCCGAAGAGCGCGACGGCCAGGATGCCGGGCAGCCAGCGCAGCGAGCGTTTGCCGCCGACCTGCAACGAATCTTCGGGGCAGGCCGAGACGCACGTTCCGCAGAGCGTGCAGTCGATGTGCTTCACCTTGTCGAGGTTCTTGATGTCGATCGAATAGGGGCATTTGCGTCGGCAGACGTCGCACTTGGTGCACGTGGCTTCGTCGCGGACGATGCGCAGCAGCGGGAAGACCTTGCTCTTGAGATAGATCATCTCCCAGAGGTAGCCGATGACGCAGGCGGCGCCCAGCGCCCATACCCAGGCCGAAGCCACGCCCAGCAGCCCGAGCGCCCACAGCAGGATGACGATGCCCGCGAAGGTGAGGGTGAATTTGAAGATGTTGCTCAGCGCACCCAGCGGGCAGATGTATTTGCACCAGAACATTTTGACGAAAAAGCTGCCGAGGAAGAGCAGTGCAACCGAAATGACGGTCATCCAGACGGTGATCTCACCCTTGAAGCCCGTGGCGACGGCGTAATAGGGGTCGAAATTCTTGCAGAAAAGTTCGCTGCTTGACGCCGACATGTAGAACACGTAGAACAGCAGCGCGTATTTGACGGCGCGGAGCAGGCGGTCGGCGATGCTTCCCGGGCGGATTTCGACGCTGACCTTCAGTTTTTTGCCGCCCCGGCCCATCCATTCGCTGACGGTTCCCAGCGGGCATAGGTAGCCGCAGAAGAGTTTGCTGAAAAGGATCACTCCCACGGCGAGCATGACGCCTACCATGATCTGCGTCATGGACATCGTGCATGCCAGCGAGTTGTTGACCAGGTAGCTTCCCAGTGCCTGCAGTCCGCCGAACGGGCAGTAGGCCTCCACGTCCGCGGGTTTCTCCCCGAGCGTAAGCCCGTAGACCACGAATCCCACGATTGCCGCAAGCGTGCCCCATTGCAGCAAATTCTTTAACCAATTGCTTTTTCTTTTCATTGTTCGGGTTGTAAATGATGTGTATAACGCAAAGATAGTTATTTTGAAGTTTGATTGATCCGCGACGTCCGTTTTTTAGCGTCTCCTGTGCGACTTTTTTGTATATTTGCGAAACTGCACTGCATAATTAAGCGAATCCACGATGAAAAAATCTGTTCTGATCCGTGCGGCCCTGCTCTGTCTGCTGGCCGTTCCGGCGGCGGGGCAAGTCCCCGCAGGCCCGCAAGAGAAGATGCCGCTCGACGGCGAGGTCCGGGTCGGCCGGCTCGACAACGGGATGACCTACTACATCCGGCATTACGACAATCCCCGGCAGCGGGCGGATTTCTTCATCGCCCACGACGTAGGCGCCCTGCAGGAGGAGGACGACCAGAACGGCCTGGCCCATTTCCTCGAACACATGGCCTTCAACGGAACGAAGCACTTTCCCGGAAAGGGCATTCTCAACTACCTTGCGGCCAATGGAGTGCGCTTCGGATACAACGTCAATGCCTACACCTCGCGCGACCGTACGGTCTACAATGTTTCCAACGTGCCGCTGGTGCGCGAGGGACTGGTGGACTCGCTGCTGCTGATCCTGCACGACTGGTCCTATTACATCGCCTGCGAACCCGGGGAGATCGAGTCGGAGCGGGGTGTGATCCGCGAGGAGTGGCGGCGCGGCAACGACGCCCGCTCGCGCATGGCCCGCAAGTCGGCCGAGGTCGAGTACGACGGGTCGAAATACGCCCGGCGCGACGTGATCGGCGACATGGAGATCGTCAACAGCTTCGGGCGGCAGACGCTCATTGACTTCTATCATAAATGGTATCGTCCCGATCTGCAGGCGGTGATCGTCGTCGGCGACGTGGATGTGGACGCGATGGAGCGGAAGATCCGCGACGTGATGTCGTCGATCCCGAAGGCCGAAAATCCCGCCCGGAAGGAGGTCTACGACATTCCGCAGCGCGACAAGCCCCGCTACGGACTGGTGACCGATCCCGAAACCAAGGCCGTGGCCGTGAAGCTGATCTTCTACCAGCCCTATCCGTCGGAGGAGGAGCGTGCGACGGTGGGCGCCGTGCGCGACGAACTGGCGCGCAAGGTCTTTCTCGAAATGGCGCGCGCCCGGCTGGCCGAGGCGGAGAAACGCCCCGACGCCCGTTACAAACGCGTGGTGGCCGTTCTCGGGAGCCTCGCCACATGCCGGAACACCTTCATGCTGACGGCCCTGCCCAAGGAGCACGATATGCGCGAGGCGTTGGCCGGGGTGCTGACCGACGTGGAGCAGATCCGACGCTACGGTTTCAGCCGCGAGGAGTTCGAGGCCGCACGTGCCAAGGTGGCGCGGAGCGAGAAAGCCGCGCTCGAAAAGTACCGGCTCGCCACGAACACCGACCTGGCCGGGCGGTATGTGGAGCATTTCACGCGCAATGTGCCCTACGTGACGCCCGACGACCGGACGCGGATCGTCGGCGAGCAGCTCGACGCCCTGACCTGCGAGGAGGTGAACGGCCTGCGTGCCGGCATGACCTCGCCGGAGGGGATGCTCGTGCTCGTGTCGTCGTCCGAGGAGCATCTGGACAAGGTTCCTTCGGAGACGGATGCCTTCGACCTGATCGACTCGGTGAAGCGTGCGAAGATCGCCCGTCCCGAGCGCCGCGGGAAGTCCGCCGGACCGCTCTTTACGGAGAAGGTGACGCCCGGAAAGGTCGTCAGGACCCGCAAGGCGCCTCTCGGGGCCGAGGAGTGGACGCTCTCGAACGGCGTGAAGGTCTTCTGGCGCACCGTTCCCGAGGTGATCGGCGTCCGCAAGGTCGGGGTGACGGCGGTCAGCGAGGGCGGCTTCGCCCGCGACAGCGATGTGGAGGGCATGCACCTGCTTCAGAACTACATTCGCACGATGGGCGTGAAGGACCTCGACCGCGCCGGGATGCGCGACCTGCTTTTCGCCCACGACGCCAGTCTGATGGTGACGCTGGGGCGGACTGAAAGCGTCTTCTCGGGAGCGTCCGGCGTGGCCGACTTCGAACTGCTGCTGCAACTGCTGCATCTCTATATCACCCGTCCCAACTTCTCGGAGCAGGCCTACGGCGACTATCTCGACCTGGCCCGCGCGTCGCTCGGAAAGGAGAAGTCGCCCAAGGCGCTTTTCGCCGAGCGCGCCGACAGCGTAAAATACGGCGGCCATCCGTGGCTGCGGCGGGCGACGCCCGCGACGCTCGACCGTTTCGACCGCGAGGCGGCCCGCAGGCTCTATGACAAGCTCTTCGGCAACGTCGCCGACTTTGTCTTTTTCTTTGCGGGCGAGATGCCGGCCGCCGAGGCGCGGCCGCTCGTCGAGAAATACATCGGCTCGCTGCCCGCGGCCCCGAAGCGGAAATTCGCGAAGACGGATTTCAGGATCGTTCCCGGAGCGGCGGAATACGACGCGGTCGTCCCGGGCGCCGTGACGCCCAAATCGTCGATCGAACGCATCTACCACGGCCGGTTCGACTATACTCCGGAGAACTACGCCGCGCTGCGTTACGTCACCTACATCCTTGGCGCACGCTATTTGACGACGGTGCGCGAGGAGAAGGGCGGAACCTATTATGTCGGCGTGCATGACGAGGTCAGCGCCCGTCCCCGCGGCTACTGTCAGCTGGTGGTGAGCTTCGACACCGACCCCAAACTGTGTGAAATGCTGTTGGGCGAGGTGCAGAAGGGCATCGAACGTCTGGCCGCCGAGGCTCCCTCGGAGCAGGAGGTGAACGAGGCGATGCTCTATTTCCGGAAAGTCAACGCCGAAAGCCGGTCGAAGAACCTGAAATCCACCTCCTACTGGCTCAACAAGATGCGTGCGGAGTATTTCGACGGCGTGGATCTGGACAAGGACAACGAGGCGTTGTTTACGGCCGTGACGCCCGCCGAGGTGCGCCGCCTGGCGCGTGAAATCCTCGCCCAGGGCAACCGCTATACGGCGGTCTTCACGCAGGAGTGACGCGGGGCAACCCGCTTTCCGAAACGAAACCCGGGCGGCCCATCGAGGCCGCCCGGGGTTTTCGTGGGTGTCGCCGCGCGCTATTTGCGCGTGATCTTCAGGGCGAAGCCTCCTCCGGGAGCCATCTTCACCGTCAGCTTCCGGTCGGCGGGAATTTCGACCGACTCGCGTTTGTAGTCGCGGGCCGCCTTGTCGGCGTTGACGCCGTCGCGGAACAGTTCGGCGGTGTAGGCGCCCTCGCCCAGGAAGCCGAGGTCTATGGTCAGGGTACGGGCGTTCCAGTCGGTCATGCCGCCGACGTACCAGGTGTCGCCCTTGCGGCGTGCGATGGAGACGTACTCCCCGACGCGGCCGTCGAGGCCCACGGCCTCATCCCAAGTCGTCGGGACGGAGGCGATGAACTCCGTGCATTCCGGCTCGCGCATGTAGTTCGACGGCGAGTCGCACAGCATGTTGAACGGCGATTCGAAGATCACGTATTCGGCCAGCTGGCGGCAGCGCGTGCCCTGGCTCATGGCCTCGGAGCCTACGGCGCGGAAGTTCCGGCGCGTGGCGTTGCGCATGGCGCCCTGCGTGTAGTCCATCGGTCCGGCGAGCATGCGGATGAAGGGGATCGTCACGTCGTAGGTCACCATGTCGGTCTTCTCGCTGGTCCACTTCATCTGCTCCAGCCCGAAGACGCCCTCGAAGTTGAGCACGTTGGGATAGGTGCGCTGGATTCCCGCGGGCTTGTGGTAGCCGTGCATGTCGAGGAACAGGCGGTATTTGGCGGCCGTTTCCGCGAGGCGGTAGGTGAAATCGGCGATCTTCTGGTCGTCGCGGTCGAGGAAATCGACCTTGAAGCCCTTGATGCCCATCTCCGAGTAGTGTTTGCAGACGCGTTCGAGGTCGCGTTCCGTGGCATAGAAACCGGCCCAGAGGACGATGCCCACGCCGCGTTCCTTGCCGTAGGCGACCAGTTCAGGCAGGTCGATCGCGGGAACGACCTGGAAAAGGTCGGCCTTTTTGTTCACGGCCCAGCCTTCGTCGAGGATGACGTATTCGATGCCGTGGTCGGCGGCGAAGTCGATGTAGTATTTATAGGTTTCGTTGTTGATTCCCGACTTGAAGTCCACGCCGTAGAGGTTCCAGGTGTTCCACCAGTCCCAGGCCACCTTGCCGGGTTTGATCCACGAAACGTCCTCCACGCGCGAGGGTGCGGCGAGACGGTAGACCATGTCGTTGTCGGCCAGCTGGATGTCGCGTCCGGCGATGGCGAAGACGCGCCACGGGAAGGTGCGGGTCCCCGAGGTGCGGGCGATGAAGTCCTCGCGCTCGGTCACCAGCAGTTGCAGTTCGTTGTGGCCTCCCTGCACCTCCTTGGCCGGATAGGGCGCGAAGTTGCCCCGGAGGGCCTTGCCGCCCGTGGGGTTGTAGAGGTACATGCCCGGGTAGTCCTCCAGGTCGGCCTCGGTGATGACGATTTTCGCCGTTCCGGCGTCTGCCAGGATGGGCAGGAAGGCCAGGCGGTCGTCGGCGACCTTCGAGACGGGCTGGGTGGAGTAGGTGTTTTCGAAGCTGTTGAAGTAGTAGCGGGCCAGCCCCGGTTCCTTCTTGCCGTCGCGGGCGTAGGGGACCAGCGTCGTGAAGTCCTCCGGGAAACGGATGTCCACCAGCTCGTCCGTAACGGTGATTTCGTCCTTCATCGAGGTGCGGAACCGGTAGGCCGCGCCGTCGTCATAGGCCCGGAAGTCGATGCCGTAATCCCCTTTGAACGTAAGCGTCAGCGAGTTGTATCGGTCCTCGACGGCGCTGCGCTTGTAAAAGGGCGCTTCGATGATTTCGTCGACGCTTTTTGCCGACGCCTTGCGCACCGAGGCTTTGCGGCCGAGCACGCGCCCGTCGGCGAGCGTGAGCGAAAGGGGCGAGGGGGCGATCAGCTCTTTGCCGTCGCGCGAAATGGAGTAGGTGACGGCGTCGGCGCTGACATTCACGCGTACGGCGATTTTCCCGTCGGGGGATTTCAGATCGTAGGTTTTGGCTGCGGAAATTCCGGTCCCGGCACTGAATAGCAGAAGTGTCAGAAGTAGTTTTTTCATAATGGATTATTGGGTTTGAGCTACGAAAATAGTGAAAAAAACGCGAAAACCGGCGTTTCGGGCGGAAAATCGGTTACTTTCCCTGCAATGCGTCCATCACGGCGTTGCTCTGGCGGCGGAAAAGACGCAGGTTGTAGGTGAACTGGAACGACACGTAGCGGCCGACGGCCAGGTTCGTCACGTTGCGCAGCGTCGTTCCCGACACCGTGCGGCGGAAGGTCGTGCCGTTCTGGTCGAGAATGTCGTTCACTCCGACGCTGGCTTCGCCCAGGCAGTTGCGGAAGAGCTTGACACCGAGCATCGCGTTGCAGATCAGCCGCTCTTCGAGGAACGTGTCCGTGATCCCCCGGTAGTAGTTGTAGTCGGCGTTGGCGCGCAGGACGAGGCGTTTCCAGAGGACGAACGTCGTCTCGGCTTTCGCCGTCTGACTGAAATAGGTGTTGTCGAGCGTGCGCACCTCGGAGGAACTCCGGCTCACGTTGTAGCGGCCCGTGTAGCTCAGGCGGAAGTCCACCGCTTCCGAGATGTTGCTGCCGAGCGTCAGGCCGGCATTGTAGACGTTGTTGTTCAGAAAGTTGCGTTCGCCGTTGATGATGCTCGGGATGCGGCCCGTCGAGATGCCCGCCCGGAAATTGAGGTTCGAGCGCAGCCACCGGACCGGCATGCCGTAGTTGACGCTGGCGCGCAGGCTCCAAAGTCCCGCGAGGTTGACCGGCTTGGTGTACTGGTTGCCTTCGCCCAGTTTGGTCCCTTCGTCGTCGATCACGAAATCCGGCGAGTCGATCACCAGCGAGTCGGTGATGGTGTTGGGGCTGGCCGTCGCTTCCGCCGAGACGGTGAAGGTGCGCCCTTTGGCGGGATTCGCCCGGATGTACTGGCCCGAAAGGCGGTGGGTGTAGACCGGGTCGAGACCGGGGTTTCCGGCGAAGACGTTTTGGCGGTTGGTGGTGTTGACGATGTCCTGCAAGTCGGTGGCGCGGGGATTCGACGTGCGTCCCGAAGCGTTGAACTTCAGGGTGTTGTTGCGGTTTACGTTGATGTTGGCCACCACGCTGTATGTCAGGTTGTCGAACGACGTCTCGGTCTTCCGCGCATAGGGAAAGGCGTAGTCGCTGCTGAAGGCGGCGTGCTGGTAGTGGAGCGTTCCGGCGATCTTCGTCTTTTTGAAATAATACTGGTACGTACTGCCGATGCGGTGGGTCAGGTAGGCGTAGTCGTATTCGGTGGACTGCCTGGGGTTGCGCTCGTCCGGAAAGACGTTCTCTTTGGTGAGCACGAACGTATTGCGTTCGACGCTGTTGTCGGTGTAGTTGATGCGGTATTCGAAGCTCAGGCGCGAGCGTTTCGAGAGCGAACGGGTGTAGCTCACGTTGCCGTTCACGTCGTAGCCCGGCTGGTCGCGGTCGGTGCGCGTGATGTTGCGCGAAGAGTAGTCCGACGTGTCGCACTCGATGTTGTCCGGGTCGCGGAAGGTGTACTGCCGCGGGCGGCTCAGCTGTTCGTAGCTGCGGTAGGTTCCCCCGGCTCCGACGGTCAGGTTGTGCGACTTGGCGCCCGGCAGGCGGTAGCGGTAGAGCAGGTAGTTCGAGACGTTGTAACCGTCGCTGTTGTTGTGGCCGAAGTTGCGGCGGCGGTAGACGAAGCGGATGTCGTCGTCGGAGAACTTGTTGTCGGTGCGGCTCCGAAGTTCGTTGCGGGAGTTGTTGTCCTGCAGGCTGAACGAGGTGCGCATCATCACCGAATGGCGGTCCGAGAACTTGTAGTCGATGCGCGAGTTGAAGCGGTGGTTGAGGTTGAGCGTCTTCGAGCGGTTCTCGTCGTTGTAGAGCACCAGTTTGTCCGTCGAAGTGAAGGTCTGTCGGTCGCTTTGGCTGGTGTTGCGGTTGTCGGTGCGGTTGAAGAAGTAGCTGGCCGTGACCTTTCCCTTCGCGCCCCAGTCGTCGCTGTAATTGACGCCGATGGCCTGCACCGTCGAGATGCCGTCCAGCGGGCGGACCATGAAGCTGTTGTTCGGGCTTTTCCGGCCCGACCGGTCCGTCGTGCCGAGAATGTCCTCGAACGAGAAGTTCTGGCGGCTGATGTTGTTCGCCAGGCCGACCACCGAGATGCGGCGGTCGTTGTCGAAAATGTTGACATTGCCGCCCCCGATGTACTTGTCCGCAATGCCGTAGGCGCCGTAGAGGCGGCCGAAAGCGCCCCGCCGCTTGTCGGGCAGCGTCACGATGTTCAGCGCCGTGACCCCTTCGCCAGTGTCCACGCCCGTGAATTCCGACTGGTCGCTCTGCGTGTTGTAGATGTCGATGCTCTCGATCATGTCGGCCGGAATGTTGCGGATGGCCGACATCACGTCGTTGCCGAAGAACTCGCGTCCGTCGACGTAGACCCGCTGCACGGTGCGCCCCTGGGCTTCGATGCCGCCG
>OGPG01000843.1_pt1 | contig 26094 bp, 17 predicted proteins | sample 1552851 | NCBI WGS metagenome assembly OGPG01 (sample SAMEA2579909, study PRJEB22360) | human gut metagenome | biome: human gut; feature: human-associated habitat; material: faeces | place: Denmark | collected 2008/2010 | reverse complement strand
CCCGGTTTCAGCGCATCCATAGCTGCCTTTGCCATTTTGTCCATGCGTACAAACCACTGTGGTTTGATCATCGGTTCTACGGTCGTACCGCAGCGGTCATGTGTACCGACGCTGTGATTATGCGGAACGACTTTCACAAGAAGTCCCAGTGCATCCAGGTCTGCAACCATGGCTTTACGAGCCTCATAACGGTCCATACCTGCATATTTGCCGCCGAGTGAGTTGATGGTCGCATCATCGTTCAGGATGTTGATTTCTTCAAGATTGTGGCGTTTACCGACTTCAAAGTCATTCGGGTCATGTGCCGGTGTGATCTTTACACAGCCTGTTCCGAATTCTTTATCCACGTATTCATCTGCGATCACCGGAATCTCACGGTCAGTGAGCGGCAGTTTCAACATCTTGCCGATCAGGTCTTTGTATCTCTCATCTTCCGGGTTAACTGCAACTGCAGTATCTCCGAGAAGTGTCTCCGGACGGGTAGTTGCAATCTCTACGAAACGACCTTCTTCTCCTGCAATCGGATAATTGATGTGCCAGAAAAATCCGTCCTGATCCTCATGCTCAACTTCTGCATCGGAAATAGAAGTCTGGCATACCGGACACCAGTTGATGATTCTGGAACCTTTGTAGATATATCCTTTTTCGTATAAACGGATGAATACTTCCTGTACAGCTTTGGAGCATCCTTCATCCATTGTGAAACGTTCTCTTTCCCAGTCAGCGGATGCACCAAGCTTCTTGAGCTGGTTGATGATCTTTCCGCCATACTCTTCTTTCCATGCCCATGCATGTTTCAGGAATTCCTCACGACCGATGTCGTGTTTGTCAATTCCTTCTTTTTTGAGTTTGTCGATAACCTTAACCTCTGTTGCGATCGCAGCATGATCGGTTCCCGGCTGCCACAGTGCTTCATAACCCTGCATTCTCTTGAAACGGATCAGGATATCCTGCATGGTCTCATCAAGTGCATGTCCCATATGAAGCTGTCCGGTTACGTTCGGCGGCGGCATAACAATGGTAAACGGTTTTTTATCTGGATTTACTTTTGCGTGGAAGTATCCGTTATCCATCCATTTCTGATAGAGACGGTCTTCCAGACCCTTCGGGTCATATGTCTTTGCAAGTTCTTTGCTCATAATGTCCTCCTGATTAAAAAAAGCATCTCCCATCTACTGTAATTGCATTTTTTCGCCTTGTCAAGACGGATTGCATATTTTTCACAGATTATGGGGTTCCTTGTAGTTATCTGTATACTTATTCCACAGATTTCAGTGATTCGACCATGTCGATCTTTTTCAGTTTGTTGTGCATAGAGATGTTTACAATCACAGAGAAAATGCAGGTGAGCGCGGCGCAGTATAAAAAGCTGACCGGGCGGATATTTCGTCCGAACATAACGGCATCCACCTCAATCGTCATAATGATATAACGGTGTAGCAGAATACCAATCCCCGATCCTGCAAGTATTCCTGCAATCGTGAGAAGAATATTTTCCCTCAGAACATACTGCGAAACTTCCATATCAAAGAAGCCCAGGACTTTCAGTGTCGCAAGTTCTCTCTGTCTCTCGGTAATATTAATATTGTTCAGATTATAAAGAACAACAAATGCCAGCATTCCGGCGGATACGATCAGTACTACGATTACGCTTCCCAGCGTACTGAGCATGCGGTCTACCATATCTACTGTACTTGATGTGTAGCTGATGCTTAAGACAGCCGGTGATTCCATGATCTTCTGTCCGATCTCTTCAAGCTGATCTTTGTATTTGTCCTTTACCGTAAATACAATGTCACTGTAATCCGGTTTCTCACCAAAGGTTTCTTCATATACCTGTGGAGACATGTATGCATAATGTCCGGCATAGTTTTCGGTGATCACCGAAATCTTTACTTTGTATTCTTTGTCGTCTTTTTTCAATGTCAGTTCATCTCCAACTTTTAAGTCGAGAAGTGTCGCTGTTTTTTCACTGACTGCCGCACCTTCTTCCGGCAGCTCATAAGACTGCTTTGTGACACGGTTCTGTAAAGTAACGTCTTTTTTGAATTTTTCCAGATTTTCCGGTACATAAACATACACACTTAAAGCTGATTTTCCGTTCGGCGCTGTAAGCTTGGTAAGCTGGATATTTGTATAATGATCCAGATCTTCATTCTGCTCCAGATAGCTTTGCAGTTCTTTTTTCTCTGCATCGGTCGCATCATCATCCGATATGATCATCGCATCATAATGCTGGAGGTCGGTATACTGAAGATTTACAATATCAGAAATCGAATCCCGTATTCCGTAACCTACCAGCATCAGTGCCATACTTCCTGCAATTCCGAAAACTGTCATAAACAGACGTTTCTTGTAGCGGAACAGATTTCGAAGAGAGGATTTCCATGTAAAATTCAGATGTTTCCAGAGGAACGGCATCCGCTCCAGAAGGATTCTCCTGCCTTCTTTTGGTGCCGGTGGACGCATCAGGGATGCCGGTGTCTCTGCCAGCGCACGATAACATGAAAATACAGTTGCCCCGACAGTACAGATCAGTGCCGCCACCGAAGCAGTCAGTGCATACTTAAGTTCATAATGGATCTGCAGTGTTTTATCTACATTATGATACATCATTCCATATCCTTTGATAATGATAAACGGCAATATCTTTTCACCGATCAGGATACCGACAATACTGCCTCCTGCAGTCGCCAGAAATGCATAGCTTAAATACTTCGAGGCAATATGAATCTTGCTGTAGCCCAGTGCCTTCATCGTTCCGATCTGTGTTCTCTGTTCTTCGACCATTCGCGTCATGGTCGTAAGACTGATCAGCGCAGCGACCAGGAAAAAGATCACCGGGAAAACCTCACCGATATTTTTGATACGGTCTGCATTGTCTCCATAGTCTGAATACTCCGGAAGTCCGTTACGGTCTGTGATGATCCACTCCGGTTTTTCCAGATCGTTCAGTTCGTTCTTTGCATCGTCTATTTTTTGCTGGCCGTCTTTGATTTCATCCTGCGCGTCCTTTTTGCCGTCTTCATAATCTTTCTTTCCGTCTGCCAGCTCCTTGCGTGCATCCTTTAATTTCTGTTCGGAATCTTTTAACTTTTCTTCATTTTCTTTAATTTCTTTTTCGCCATCAGTCAGCTTCTTTTCATTTGCTGCAATCTCCGCTTCGCCTGAATTAAGTTTTGCTTCATTTGCCGCAATCTGTGCATCCGCAGAATCAAGTTTTGCACAGTTTGCATCCAGTTTTCGCTGACTGCTCTCAAGTTTCTTAAGGCTTGCATCCAGCTGCTTCTTACTGGCCGCAAGCGTCTTCTCGTTTGCATCAATTTCTTTTTGTGCCGGAACAAGCTTCTCTTCCTGCGCATTAAGCGTTGCACAGCCGCTGTCGAGCTGTTTCTGGTTTTCATTGAGCGTTGCAAGTGTTCCTGCAAGCTCGGTCTTCTTTGCCTGAAGTGTCACAAGTCCACTGTTTGCGGCCGCCAGATTGTTCTCAAGTTCTGTTTTCTGTGCCGCTGCCTGCTGGCATGCCCCAAGTGTCGCCTGTGCGGTTTTTAATGCATGATCAGCCTCACCAAGTGCTGTCTGTGCATTCCCGAGATTCTGTGCAAGTGCGTCTAACTGTGCCTTTGCCTCTTCATCTCCTGCATCAGCTTTTTGTTTTGCCTCGTCGTAAGCGGCCTGTGCCGCATTTACTGCTTCCTGCGCCTGACTCACAGCACTCTGTGCTGCATCTGCTGCCTGCTGCGCCCCGGTAAGTCCGGCGGCAGCCGCTTCCAGCTGACTGATTCCTGCCTCAAGCTGCGGAATCTGTGTATTAAGCTGTGCAATCTGTGTGTCCACTGTAGTCTGTCCGGCTTTTACCTGCGCAATAGCTGCTGTCAGCTCCTGCTGCTTCTTATCTAACTCTGCTTTTGCATCTGCAAGCTTCTGTTTTCCTGCCTCGAATTCCTTCTTAGCCACGTCAAATTTAGCTTTGCCTTCATCATATTTCGTCTTTCCGGTATTGTACTTTTTCCAGCCAACGTCCAGTTTTTTCTGGGCATCCTCAAGCTGTGATCTGCCATCTGCCGCTTCTTCTTTCGCAGATGCAATCTGGCTTCTGCCGTCACTGATCTGCTTCTTCGCATCGGCAAGCTGCTTCTTACCGTCTTCCAGTTCTTTACGGGCATCTTCAAGCTGCTTTTTGCCATCGTTGTATTTCTTCTCGCCGTCTTCCAGCTCTTTTTCGCCATCGTCCAGTTTCTTCTTTGCGTCGGCAAGCTTTTCGTCAGCTTCTTTCTTACCGTCCTCTAACTCTTTTTCTGCATCGGAAATCTTGTCCTGCGCCTCCGCCATGACCTCATCATAACGGATCTGACAGCACTCCGCTTCGATTCCCTCGACTTTTTTCTGAATCTTGTCAATCAGATTTTCGTATGCATCGGTATAGCTGGTGACCTTTTCAACCTCATTTGCACGCACATAAATCTGTGTAAAAACCTCCGAGTCAAAATCATCCGGAAGTACATAAGCAAATCCATTCACTTCCCCGGAACCAACCGTCGTATTTCCCCTGTTAAAAGAAATGTACAGCGGACTTTTTCCGATACCTGTGACCGTGTACTCTTCCGTCTTCAGAAGGCCATTATCTCCATCCTGCCGGATTACGAGCTTACTGCCCACTTCGTATCCCTGCGATGCCGCAAACGTAGAATCCAGAAAACATTCACCGTTTTTTTCCGGCAGACGCCCTTCCGTCAAAGTAAGCTGATTGACTTTTTTATTTAAAGATTCCACATGAAGGACTTTCTGCGAATCGTTTTCTCCACAGATCACGTCTGTAGAATATGAACCTTCCACACTTCCGACTCCCGAAAGCTCCTGCACTGCCTTCACATCATCTTCCGTCAACCCCATTGTACCGACAATCTTGAGATCCATCAGTTTTGATGTATTGTAATACGCATCACCTGATAATCTCATATCCGGAGATGCAGCCTGAATACCGGAAAAAAAGGCAACACCGAGCGCAACAATACAGAAGATTGAAATAAATCGTGCCCGGCTCTTGCGGACTTCCATCCAAAAATCTTTATGCAGTGCTTTTTTTCTCTGTTTTCTTTTTCCTGTTCCAGATGTATTTCCTACCATTCAATCTCCTCCACCGGTGTAGGATGCTCGTTCATTTCCATTGCGGAAACCGTTCCGTTCTTAATATGGATCACACGATCTGCCATCGGTGTCAGCGCCGAGTTGTGTGTGATAACGATTACGGTCATTCCCTTCTGACGGCACATATCCTGCAAAAGCTTCAATATTGCCTTACCTGTCTGATAATCGAGCGCACCCGTCGGTTCATCACAAAGAAGAAGCTTCGGATTCTTGGCAAGAGCGCGTGCAATGGACACTCGCTGCTGCTCTCCACCGGAAAGCTGCGCCGGAAAGTTTCCCCTACGTTCTTCAAGCCCAACCTCTCTCAGTACTTCTCCTGCATCCAGCGGATTTTTACAGATCTGCATGGCAAGTTCTACATTTTCCATTGAGGTAAGGTTCGGCACCAGATTATAAAACTGAAACACAAACCCGATATCATTCCGACGATAGGCAGTCAGCTGCCGGCTGTTGTAATCTGCAATATTTTTGCCATCCACCAGCACCGTTCCTTTCGTCGCAGTGTCCATGCCACCCAGGATATTAAGAACTGTCGTTTTGCCTGCACCGCTCGGTCCGACGATCACGACAAATTCTCCTTTTGATATTTCAAAACTGATCTCATCGACTGCTTTGATCTCAACTTCACCCATTTGATATATTTTGGATACCTTATCAAGTTTTACATATGCATTCTGCATATCTGCCATAATTTTCTCCTGTTTTCTGTTGTTCTGTATAATAAGTTTCTGCCTGCGGATAAATCTGAAACATGTCATTTTTATTATAACAAAAAAACACCGTCCGGAACAACATCTGAACAGTGTTTTTCTGTGTCCTATCTTTCATTTTCTTTACGTTTCAAAGCAGTACGTTGCCCCGCCCCGAGCCCGCCGATCCTGCCGGTTTCTTTTGCTGACAGGCTTTTCCATCCGCCCTCCAGCACTTTATCCAGCACCCCCAGTTCCTGTGCGATCTCATATTTTAGCTTTTCTTCTTCCGGAAGTTCATTTTTCAGATAGGCTTCCACTTCTTTTTCTTTATTCATGTCCCAACTACTCCTTTTATTCATTTCTCAGAGTATGGACATTTTTTCAGAAAAATATACGCCTGTATCATCCTTTCGGAATAATAATCGCAGCAATGATGTATGCCCAGATGCCTGCGCCACCGAAGCAGGTCAGGATCACCCATGCAAGACGCACCAGTGTCGGATCGATGTCGAAGTATTCTGCAATGCCGCCGCAGACACCGCAGAGCATGTAATTAACAGATGATTTGTAAAGTCGTTTATTCCTCATAGTAAAATCCTTCTTTCTAAAAAGTTTGATTGCGTTGTTCTGATCATTACTCAAAATCTATAGTGATGTTTCCCACACCACAATCAAGATCCATCTTTCCGGATGCTCCGGGGTTGCTGATTTTTTTCTCATGTCCGATACCACTGTATGAACTGTCACCGATATCTACCGCACCTGCGGAACACGAGATTTCATAGTCATAATCTGATTCTTTCCCATTGATGTCAAGATCGATGTTTCCGATTCCACAGTCTGCTTCCAGATCCTGCACGTTCAGATTCTCCAGATCAACATTTCCCGTACCTACGGTAATATCTGCTTTTTCTGCTGTAACTGCACCATCATTCGAAAATTCTCCTGCTGCTACAGATACCTCCATTTTTTTTGCATAAAAATCATCATCCAGATTTACGGTACCTGCTGCCACATCTACAGACGCATCCTCAAATTCCATTTTCTTCGGATAGCTGACCGTGATTTCTCTGTCCTGTACCCTGCCGATGCTTTCCAGTACCAGCGTATCTCCTTCCTGTCCGACACGTACTTTCTCTCTATGTTTCCCTGAAACTTCAACTTTTATCTCATTTCCATCGTATTCCTTAAGATAAAGTTCTCCTGTTCTGATAGAAAGATCAAGTTTTGATACTCCATCAATCAGATAGATTTCCCCGTTCGTTCCGGCTGCCTCTTTACTGTCCGATTCATCAATCTCATCCCAGTCCTGATTCCAGTCATCTTCATCCCCAACACTTACATATTTTACAGTCTGCCGGACAGCACTGCCGAATCCGCCTTTGGATAAATTCAGTCCCGCGATCGTTGCGCCCATCGAAGCACCGCCTATCGTCAGGCCGATCCCCACTACACCTGCCGCCGCTATGACCAGTACCACTTTTGAAAATTTTCTCATGCCCGGTCACCTCCCTTTTTGCCCCTGTTTAATATATTGCCGCAAAAATCCGTGAACCTGCGAAGAATTGCCGGAAGTGCACGGCTCGCCGCCCATACAAAAAAAACAAGTCCAGCCAGTCCAAGAGAAAGCAGAATCAGGCCAATACCGATTCCAAGAGCACCAAATGCCGGTGTTGCTGTCACACATGCTCCAATACCGGCGCCGATTGCAATCACTGCAATTGCAAAAAGTGCGAGGACAACTGCCCCTGTGCCCAATACAAGGATAAACGGAAGTAAGATCAGTGCCACAATAAATCCGATGATTCCGCCGACTGTGCCCTTGATCAATGGTGAAATAAATACCAGAAGGATCAGTACAAGTATCACGCCTGCCTTGCCTCCCCTGCGTTCTGCATGATAGCCCTTCTCTGCACGGCTCTGTGGCATCTGGCGTTCATCATCTACACGCTCATCCTGATATCCGCTTTCTGTAAATTCTCCGTAATTCTGCGAACTGTTCTTTAAGTCTTCTTTGATAATTGCCGCAACTTTACCCGGGCTTCCAAGCTCCCGGATCACCTCTGTCTCCTGATCTTCTCCGGCATCGTCAAAATAACTCTCATAATAATCAAGAGCCTCCTGTCTTTCTTCCTCAGAGATATCAGAAAGCAGTTTCTTTAACTGTTCCATAAACTGCGCTCTGTTCATAATTCTATGCCTCCCTCAAACAGCTTCAAAATCTTTGTCGAATAGGCTTTCCATTCGACTCTGTAGAGATTCAGCTGTGCCATGCCTCTCTCTGTGATCTTATAATATCTGCGGTTTCTGCCTGCATAAGCCTGATCATATGTCTCCAGGCATTCATCCTTCTGCAGTCTCCTCAGCACCGGATACAGCGTTGATTCGGATACATCCAGCACACTCCGTACATCCTGGGTGATCTTGTAACCGTAGGTTCCGTCTTTCTCCTTCGATACTACAGCTAAAACGATCGCATCCAGAAGTGCCGCACCTGTGTTAAATACCATGCTCTCACTTCCTTTTTATATTTCCTGTAATATTGTAAATTAATATAATATTATTTCGTTAGCAATACTATACGTCATATAATATAGTTTTGTCAATAGTATTTTCTATTTTCTTCAACTATTTTATAATTTCATTATATTAAGTTCCTGTGGACGAATCCTCAGGACATTTTACTGAATGAGGAGAATTTCATGTCTGACTATAACATTACCGATCTACTCTCTCCGGCATTTCTGGAACGTATGCGGAAAATGCTCGGAGACGAATACGAAGATTTTATAAAAAGCTATGAAGCGCCACGCACCTACGGGCTGCGTGTCAATACCGCAAAGATAAGCTGCGAAGAATTTGAAAAGATCGTGCCGTTTCCGGTCACGCCGATCCCGTGGATTCCGAACGGATATTTTTATCCTGAAGATGTCCGTCCTTCTTTCTGTCCTCTGTATCAGGCAGGACTTTATTATCTGCAGGAGCCAAGTGCCATGACACCGGCATCCTGCCTTCCGATCACTCCGGGTGAAAATGTCCTTGATCTTTGCGCGGCGCCGGGCGGCAAGGCAACTGCACTGGGAGCCATGTTAAACGGCAGTGGACTTCTTGTTGCCAACGATATCAGTTCTTCCCGGACGCGTGCACTGCTTCGAAATGTAGAACTCTTTGGCATCACTAATGCGTTCGTGACCAATGAAACACCGGCTCATCTGAAAGATCGTTTTCCGGAATTTTTTCACAAAATCCTGCTGGATGCCCCCTGCTCCGGTGAAGGTATGTTCCGTAAAGAAGATGCACTTGCCAGAGACTGGACACCGGAAAAATCCGACGAGCTTTCTGTTCTGCAAAAAGAATTGATCCTGCAGGCTGCGGATATGCTGCGTCCCGGCGGACAGCTTCTTTATTCCACCTGTACCTTTGCCCCGAAGGAAGATGAAGGAGTCGTTTCTTATCTTCTCGAAAACCGCCCGGATATGAAGCTTATGGAACTTCCTGCTTACGAAGGTTTCGCTCCCGGAGTCCCGGCATGGGGAAACGACGATCCGGCGCTTTCCCGCTGTGTTCATCTCTTCCCTCATAAAATGCAGGGGGAAGGACACTTTATGGCTCTGTTTTGCAAAGAAGGCCGCACGGATCTGATCGGACAGTTTTCTTATGCAAAACCCAATCCGGACACCCGTAAATGGCTGGAACTTTTCTTTCAGGAAATCGGACTCAAAACACTCGGCGGCCAGCCATTCGACTGGAACCGTGTCGAAACACGAAAAGACAAAGTTTACTACCTTCCGCCGGTCACCGGTGATTTCCGTGGCCTTACCTTCCTTCGAAACGGATTATATCTCGGAGATCTCAAGAAAAATCGTTTCGAACCGTCCGAACCATTTGCACTTGCCCTTCGAAAAGATGATACAGACGGGATCATTTCCCTTTCTGTTAATGATCAGCGTCTTACCCGCTACCTGAAAGGCGAAACGTTGAATATAGAACAGGGAGAAGCTGCTCATACAAAGGGCTGGCATCTTCTCTGTGTCGAAGGCTACCCTCTCGGTTTCGGCAAGCTGGTCGGCAATACCTTCAAAAACAAATATCCCGCAGGCTGGAGAGTTTAACCTCCTGTCCTGCGGGACTTTTTGCATCGTATATCGAAGAGGGGCCGGTGGCGCCTCCGCTGATTTACTGTCACATATCTTATATCATATTTCAGACCGGGATCATTTTCCCAAGTGTAAATGAATAAATACAGGTTTCTTTTACTTTTTTCTGCAGCATACGCTCCAGTGCCTGCGCATAATCCTCAAGCTGCGTATGATAAAGGTCGATCAGATGCTGTTCTTCGCCTTTTCGCACCCTGTCTGTCTTGTAATCGACAAGTACGATTTCTTCATCTTCTATAAAATAAGCATCGATGATTCCCTGTACCAGAACAGTCTCCTCACCATTCCAGTCTTTTTCGATATTTTTCATACGCTGTGCAAGTACAAATGGCTGTTCTCTGTATAACTGATCCGCCTCGAAAGCTTTTTTCATACGCTGACCGATCTCAGAATGCAAAAATGTCATAATATCCTGTATTCGGATGCATTGCGCTTCTTCATATGCCATTTTTTTAGCTTCTGTAAGTGCAGTGATCTGTTTGTGGATCTGACTTTCTGAATCCACTGCCATATAATCCAGACATTCCATCAGACGGTGATATGCTGTTCCCCGTGCCGCCCCCTTATATTCTTCGTTTCCTCCGGATACAAAATCCGGCACCAGAGGCACGATATCCGGCTCTGAAAACAATGCTTCCTCCCGGTCATTTTCCCCGTGCCAGCTGCGCTTCTTCAGTTCAGAAACACTGACTTTCACCGGAAGATTCCTTAAATATGCATGCGGATACTGATAACTGAAACGCTTTTCCAAAAACTCGTGGATCTCTTCATCGTAAATTCTGTTACTGTCCCATTCTTTCAGAAGTTTTTCCTGCATCTGTGTATCCGTCTGCCCCAGAATTTCTCCCTGTACCAGTTCTGTCACAGTCACCTTATGCACGATAAACTGCGCATTTTCCTTCTCGCAGACCGCAGCCGGTCTCTCTGTAATTCCATATTCATGAAACAGCTCCTGCATTGCAGGATGTCTTGCAAGCGCCGGCAGAATATAAGACCAGTAAGTTTTTGCTTTTCCGCGCACTGCAATCGGAAGCAGTGGCTCTTCATGATCCATATAAACACTTAATGCTTTACAGACATCCGGCAGTTTACCGATGCATCCTGTGATGATCAGCTTTTCCTTCGCTCTTGTCAGTGCTACATAAAGCACACGCAGTTCTTCTCCCAGACTTTCTCTCTGTAACTGTCTGCGGATGATCTGCTTATGAACCGCGGAAAGAATCAGTCTTTTTTCCGGAAGTATCACATCTACCCCGAATCCCATATCCGGATGGATCAGGAAACGACTGTTGATATCCTGAAAATTGAACTGTTTCCCCATTCCGGCCGCAAATACGACCGGAAACTCCAGTCCCTTGCTCTTGTGGATCGTCATGATCTGCACCGCACCACTTCCGGCATCCGCAAGATTTACTTCTCCAAAATCCACCTCATACTTCTGGAGCTTTTCGATATAACGGACAAAGTTAAACAGTCCACGGTAACTCGTCTTCTCATAATCCATTGCTTTTTCCACAAGCATATGAAGGTTTGCCCCGCGCTGCGCACCTCCCGGCACAGCTTTTACATAATCCGCATAGCCAGTCTTCGCCAAAATACGAAGGATCAGTTCATGCACCGGTGTATACGCAGATAAATTCCGCATCTCTTCCAGTTGAGCCTGAAAAGCGCACAATTTTTCCTGCAGGCACTTTTCCTCCTCTGTCAGGATTTCCCGTTCCGCTTCGCAGTAGGCACACAGACTCTCATACAGCATTCCCTCCGGGCAACGACTCTTAAGGATTGCAAGCTCCTGCACCGTACATCCCACGATCGGAGAATGCAGTACACCGGTCAGTGGAATATCCTGTAATGGATTATCACAGACTCTCAGATAATTCAAAAGGGTAACGACTTCCTGTGCTGAGAAATATCCTGTCCGCGATGCACTGTAAACCGGAATGCCCTTGGATGTCAGCACCTGACTGAACGGTTCCGCCCATCCTGTCGCCGAACGAAGCAAAATCACGATATCTCCGTATTCAACCTTCCGGTATCTGCCGGTCTCTTTATCCAGCACTTCCTCATTGCCGACCATTTTGCGGATTCGCTGTGCAATGGCCAGTGCCTCCAGCTCCTGTACTGTTTGATTTCCATTTTCTTCTTCTGACAGTTCTTCCCCGTCCTTTTCGATCAAAAGAACTTCTGTCGTATTCTCGGGGCCATTTGTTTTCTCTCCCACTATATGTTCTTTTTCCGGAAAAGAAGCTCCTGTATAAAGCGCATTTTCGTCGTCATAAGTAATGCCCCCTATATCTTCCCCCATAATCTGGCGGAAAATGTAATTAACCGAAGATAAAACTTCTCTCCTGCTTCGAAAATTTTTGTACAGATCCACACGCTGTTCTTTTGCATCTTCAAGAGAATAGCTGTGGTATTTCTCCATAAAAAGTTCCGGTCTTGCAAGTCGGAATCTGTAAATACTCTGCTTTACATCTCCTACCATAAAAATATTTTTACGTCCATCCGCCCAGCCGGACACCAGATTAGTGATCATTTCCTGTACAAGGTTGCTGTCCTGATATTCGTCCACCATTACTTCCTCATATCTGGCAGATAATTCTTTCGCAGCAGTACTTGGGATGATATCTTCGCCTTCTTTTTTCATCAGTATTTCCAGAGCAAAGTGTTCCATATCCGAAAAATCCAGAACATTTTTTTCTCGTTTTTTTGCCGCAAATGCCGTTTTAAACTGTAATGTGATCCGTGCCAGTCCCTCCAAAGGTTTCTGGCAGTACTTCAATGCCTCCAGAATATGTTCTTCAGACTGGCTGAAATAGTGCTCTTCAAGTTCTTTCCATAAATATTTTTCTGTATCACGAAGGTCTTTCACCTGTTTTTTCTTTTCTTCATCTACATTCAGATCTTTTTTGGCAGAAAGACGTGCATATTTATGTGCTGCCAGAAGTGATGCCATACCATTATAGTCCCTCTTTGCTGCACGTTCTTTTGCTTCTTTCAGAAGGAGACTGTCACTTTCCAATGCTGTTTCGTAAAAATACGGACCATCGATTTCCCGGCAGATATGTGTGGCACGTTCCAACAGATCATCGATCTCCGAAATACATTCCTCTGCCGCCTTCCAGAGAAGTGTCATCCACTTGGTACCCCGAAGATCTTCTACATTATCCACCTGATAGACTCTCAGACATTCTTCAATCCACTCCTCCGGGAACGGATGACTCATAGAAGCATCATATAATTTATAGATCATATCCCGGATTTCATCATCGGTTTTGCCGTTTGCATAACACTCTACCAGATTCAGAAATTTCTCATCTTTCTGCGTATATGCCTCTTCCAGCACTTCCTTCATCACATCTTCACGCAGAAGTTTCAGTTCTCCCTCTTCTGCTGTACGATATCCCGGATCCAGATCGATCATATGAAAATAATTTCGGATGATATATGCACAGAAACCATCAATGGTCGTAATCTGTGCATTATGTATCAGTGATGTCTGACGCTGCAGTTGTTCATTGTCCGGATTATCGTACAGTTTCTGATCAATTGCCGCAGAGATACGTTCTTTCATTTCTCCGGCAGCCGCACGGGTAAACGTCATGATCAGAAGACGATCTATGTCGACTGGTTTCTTCGGATCGCAGATCTTGCTTAAAATACGTTCTACAAGAACGGCAGTTTTTCCGGATCCTGCTGCTGCACTTACCAGAATATTCCGGTCACGGAGCGAAATTACTTTCTGCTGCTCCTCTGTCCATATTACTCCCATTCGTCATCCACCTCCTTTGCAAATGCTTTCCATATCTCATCGTCTGCAAACTGCTTCAGTCTGCGGAACTCATATCCCGGGATTTTGCGGTCAAATCCGCATGTCCCCTGATACGGGCAGTACGTACATGCATTCCGATTGCCCATCTCATAAGGCGAAACTTCTGCATTACCGTCCAGTATTGCCTCCCGGATATCAGTAATCTTCTTTTTGACATAGGCATCCAGAAGTGCAAATTCATTTTCACTGGCTATAGAAGATCCTTTCCGAAACAGCCCTGTTGATGTATAAGCCATCGGCAGAGAAACGGTTGTCCTGTCCAGACCGCTGATCACTTCATCTTCTGCCAGAACCAGACCATTCATTTTGAGTTTCTTAAAGATTTCCGGATCCAGTCGGTCCAGATCATCTTCCATCTCTTTTTGCAGCATAGGATCTTTGACATTGTAATAAAAAATCCCTGCCGGTTTCACCTCTGCATTCGGATATTTTCGCTGCTCTGCCTTCACTGCCGCATCCATATATACAACAAGCTGCATCTGGAGTCCATAATAAATGCTGACCAGATCAAATGTTGTATTTCCCGTCTTGTAATCAATGATCTTTACATAGACTTTATCGTCTGTCTTCATGATATCCAGACGGTCAATTCGTCCGCCTCCGATTGAAACCTCAAATCCCTCTGGTTGAAATTTACCGTTTCGAAGCTGTTCCTGCAGTGCCCAGACTGTTCTTCTAAGAATCCTTCGTGTACGTTCGATCATATACTGGTTCCTTGCACTGCTCTGAAGGATCGTATTACCGTAATCGGCGCTGATCTTGTCCAGACATTCATCTGCAATCGCATCCCGCAGTTCATCCGAAAGTTCGCTCCACTTAAGCTTTCTTCTGTGAATTTCTGCTGCGAAATCTTCCAGTGCCTGATGGATCACATTTCCCATATCCATCGCCTTAAATTCGTATTCTGCACGTTCTTGTACTTCCAGTCCGTATTTCAGAAAATGAGCAAACGCACATGCCGAAAAACGTTCCAGTCTTGTTGCCCCGTTCGGTGAAGACTTCCCCGTACAGAGCTTTCGCTACGCTTTTGCTGATCTGATCGACCGGTTTGCGGATAAAAGCAGCTTCTATGAGTTTTTTTGTTACTGTACAATATCTCGGACTGTTCAGATACCAGCTGTACAGTTCTGCAAAAATCGGATTATCTTTTCTTTTTTCTTCATCAGTCAGTCCTGACAGAAAATATTCCACTGCTGTATTCGGAGTCTCAATAAGTTCCAGCTCATTCTGTGGTTCTTCCGCACGCTCTGTCTTAAGCTTCGGAAAAAGTGTCTGCACTGTCCGGATCAGAAATGCCGGTCCCGTCGCTTCTCCTTTTCCGTTGGACATACTGTACGAAAGGCAGAGTCTCTCGGATGGCTTCGTAAGGTTGAGATACAGATAAAACCGCTGCGTATTCATCAGTTCTTTTGGTCCCGGTGCCAGCTCGATCCCCTGTCCTCCCAGAAAATCTCTGTCCATCTCTGTAAGGATTCCTCCTGACTCCGTATTTTTCGGTATACATCCTTCATTGACTCCTACAAAAAACAATGCACGGATATCTTTCAGTCTCGTTCTCTCCATATCACCGACCAGTACCTGATCGATTCCCGGTGGAATCAGTGCTACCTTCGCTTGTCCCATGCCTGTTTCAAGGAGCTGGCGATATTCCTCCGCAGATACTTTTTCGTCTCCCAGAATGCTGACCATTTTATCGAAAAGATTCATAACTATACCATAAATCTGGGCATATTCTTTTTCCATGGCACGGTCGCCGTGCTGCTTAAATAAAAGCTCCTGCACCGCAAGTTTTTCCTGCACGCGGCTCTGCACAATAAATTCATAGAGACACCTGCTGTATTCTGCGACTGTTTTTTTCTTTCCGGCAAAGCCTTCTGCAAGGGATCGAACCTCTGTCACAAAACGCTCCCGGATAACATTCAGTTCCATGATCGATGTCGAATCCATATCGCGACTGAGTCGCACCCATCTCTCATCCCATTTCCAAAATCCATGAATTCCAAGTGCCAGTACATAATTTTCCAGACGATCTGTTTCACTTCTGGAAATATCGGACATACCGCAGCGCAGATACCGGAACACGCTTTCATAGCTGAATCCCTGACTTACCATCTCCAGTGCCGCACGTACATATTCCACGAATGGGTTCATCAGTACAGAATGCTTCTCATCTATAAAAAACGGGATCCCGGCTTCTTCAAAGACATGTCTTGCAATACTTCCGTATTCTTCCAGATTTCCTGTGATCACTGCAATCTGCCCGTAGCGGTACTGTGAATCCCGTACCAGCCGGATAATTCTTCTTGCGGTCTCCTGCATCTCTCTCTCCGGCGTCCCCGCCTGAAAAATCTGCACTTCTTTTTGCTCTTTGTCATAACTTCTTCTGCGATAACGAAACAGATTCTGTTCCAGAAATCCAAGGGCAGGCGAATCGGCAAACCGGGAACTGCTGCCGCTCTTTATCCAGACCGGTTCTTCCACATCTTTCGTAAATTCACTTAAAGAACGAATCATTTTATGACTCATATAAAATAATTCATGTGGCTTTCCCTTTGCCAAAAATTCTTCTCTGACATCCATCGTAACCGTCACGGAAACTTTTTTGCAGACTGCCAGAAGTTCCCGGATAACCGTATGCTGTACCGGTGTAAATCCCGTGTAACCATCAAGTATGACTGTACTGCCACGCAATTTCCGTGAAAACGGAATTTCTTTCGCAAGGACTTCCAGAACTTCTTCTGATGTCATAAAATGATCTGACAGATATTCCCGAAATGCCTGATAAAGGACAGACACATCTTTTAATTTCATCTGCAGAAGCGGCTTATCCTCTGCGTCATTGATCATCTTATCCATTTCTTCTTCATGGACTTCATACTGCATAAACTCCGAGATCAGGGATTTCACTTCATCGAGATAACCCGGTTTTTTCATCTGATTTTTCAGATAGACAAGTTTTTTCTGGTTCATTTGTACCAGTTTCTGAATAACCATATTCTTTCCGGTCTCTTCCAGAACTTTCCGTGTATCACCGCCGACTTCTTCAAAAATACGGTACGCCAGTCGTTCAAAGCTCAGTACATCAATATTTAAGATTCCTTTTTGCGGATGCATTTCCACGAGTGTTTTCTGTGTCTGCATGGTAAACTGCTCCGGAACGATTACATAATACATATTTATCGGATTTCGTGAGGCTTCGCGTATCACATTCTGATATGCTGCGTACGATTTACCCGCGCCGGAATTTCCAATAATAAACTGAAGTGACATAAAAACCTCCCTGCTAAACATTTACTTTTATGATACATATTTCAGTAAAATACGAATAAGATATACAGAATCATATCCCGCAGTAACCCTGTGGCATCACACCGGGAACCGGACCATTGGATCAGGAGGCTTCAACATGAGTTCGAAAACCAAAATCATCGTCTTACATATGAAAGAGGTAATCTATACCGGAATTTTTCTGCTGCTCCTTGTGATCTTCGGGGTAGTAATGCTTCTTATGTTCGGCTCCGGAAAGTCTGAAACGGCATCCTCAGACACCGTTTCAAAATACACTCCCGGGATTTACCGGACCTCTATACGATTAAATAACAACAGCTTTGATGTCGAAGTGACCGTCGATCAGGACAATATCCGCTCGATTCATCTTGCCAACTTAAGTGAAAGTACTTCCGCCATGTTTCCGCTGGTAGAACCTGTGCTGGACTCACTCGCCAGCCAGATCTATTCTACTCAGTCACTGGAAAATCTGGAGTATTCCAGCGATCAAAAATACACGGCGCTCATGCTGATCCATGCCGTCGATAAAGCTGTCGCAAAAGCTGAAACTGCCGATTAGATCCTGATCTGATCCAGTTCTTTCATCCATAATGTCGCGCACGCATCACTTGGCATACGGAGATCTCCTCTCGGAGATACGGCAACGCTTCCGACTTTCGGTCCATCCGGCAGACAAGAACGTTTAAACTGCTGCATGAAAAATCTGCGATAGAATGTCTTAAGCCATTTCAGAATCGTCTCATCATCATATTCTCCTGCAAAGGCATTCTGCGCCAGACGGAAGATTTTTTTCGGCGGGAATGTCCAGCGGAGCATATAATATAAGAAAAAGTCGTGCAGTTCATACGGTCCTACCAGGTCTTCTGTCTTCTGTGAGATCACACCATCCTTCGGTGGCAGAAGTTCCGGACTTACCGGAGTATCCAGAATATCCAGAAGAATCTCTGCAAGTTTCTGATCTTCGCAGGTATCTGCATAATATCTTACCAGATGACGTACCAGCGTCTTCGGCACGGAACTGTTGACTGCATACATGGACATATGATCACCATTATACGTTGCCCACCCAAGTGCCAGTTCGGAAAGGTCTCCTGTTCCAATGACAATACCACCGGACTGGTTTGCAATATCCATCAGGATCTGCGTACGTTCCCTTGCCTGTCCGTTCTCATAAGTGACATCATGTACTTTCGGATTGTGTCCGATATCACGGAAATGCAGGTTGACTGCTTCACGGATATTGACTTCTTTCAGAGTTGCCCCCAGACATTCGCTTAACTGGCAGGCATTGTTATAGGTACGGTCAGTCGTTCCGAAGCATGGCATTGTAACAGCCGTGATCTTGCTTCTGTCCATACCCAGCATATCAAATGCACGTACGGTCACAAGAAGTGCCAGCGTGGAGTCCAGGCCACCGGACAGACCGATCACCGCATTCTGGCAGTGAATATGTGCAAGACGTTTCTTAAGTCCCATTGCCTGAATATTCAGAATTTCGTCGCAGCGGCGCTCTCTTTCTTCTTTGATTCCAGGTACAAACGGTCTGGAATCAAATTTACGGGTAAGAACTGTCTCTGTATTTTCCAGTGTAAACGGTGCTTCGTTATAACTGATGTCCTTCCCTTCCGGTGCCAGATCCGGCGCAAACTGACAGGTTGTCATTCTTCTTCGTTCATTATCCAGACGGTGGATATCAAGATCTGCATAGATTACACCATTTGCGAATCTTCGGCTCTCAGCAAGAATCGAGCCGTTTTCCGCAATCAGATTGTGACCGCCGTAAACGACGTCCTGTGTGGATTCACCTTCTCCCGCAGTTGCATAAATATAGCCACAGAGAAGTCTTGCAGACTGCGCACTCACAAGGCTCTTACGGTAAGAATCCTTACCGACAACTTCATCACTCGCGGACAGATTGACGATCAGATTTGCACCATGGAATGCATGTGCAACGCTCGGCGGATTTGGTACCCAGAGATCTTCACAGATTTCTGCTGCAATCTGCAGCTTCGGCATATCCTCGCATGTAAAGATCGTATTTGGAGAGATCCAGATATCTTCCTCATAAAGCTCGTCCTCGAAATCCTCATCCTCGAAATCCAGGTCGTCAAAATCCTCGTCCTCGAAATCCTCATCCTCGAAGTCCTCATCCTCGAAATCTTCATCATCGAAATCTTCATCATCGAAATCTTCATCATCAATTTCTTCGAGTTCTTCAAACTCATCAAAAGATGCCATCTCAATGTCAAATTCCACGTCATCAAAATCGCTGTCATACCGTTCTTTGTACGCTTCGCGGTCAATGTGAACCGTGCCGTCGACATGCTCTCCTGAAGTAAAATATCTTGCCTCATAAAACTCATTATAATTTGGCAGATACGTCTTCGGTACAAACCCAAGGATTTCACCGTGATTGAGTCCTGCTGCCACATTATAAAGCTTACCATTGTATTCCAGAGGAAGTCCGACAAAGATCAGTGCGTCCACCTCTTTTGTTTCTTCTGCAATACGGACAAGCTGAACTTTCGCCTCTTCCAGAAGATTCTCCTGCCAGAACAGATCTCCACAGGTATATGCAGTGATACAAAGTTCCGGAAATACCATAACCTTTGCACCCTGTTCTTCCATCTCATGGATCATACGGATGATTTCTGTTGCATTATATTCGCAGTCAGCCACACGGACATCCGGTGTAGCGGCAGCTACCTTGATAAAACCATCTTTCACAGCTTTTTCCTCCTATTTGCACTTTCTGAGAATTTCTTTTAACTCCTCTACACTGAAGATATAATTTTTATTACAGAAATGACAGTTCAGTTCTACTTCTTTGCCTTCCTGAATCAGTTCATTTAGTTCTTTACGTCCGATGCTGATCAGCGCACGCTCTACACGGCTCTTGCTGCAGTTACAGTAAAATTCTGTCGGGATCGTATCGTTGATTTCAATATCAAAACCGTCAAGTACCTGTTCCAGAAGGCTCTCCGGTGTATGGCCCTGCTCCAGAAGTGTCGTTACGGACTGGATCTTCTGTACATTTTCTTCAAGTTTTGCGATCGTTTCTTCTTCTGCAAACGGCATAACCTGTACGATAAAGCCGCCAGCCTGACGTACGGTATTATCTTTGTTCATCAGAACGCCGAGTCCTACTGCTGACGGCACCTGCTCACTCGCTGCAAAATAATAAGTAAGATCCTCTGCAATCTCTCCTGTCTGTAATGCGACCTGACCGACATACGGCTCTTTCAGTCCCATATCCTTAATGACCTGAAGAAAACCATTGCCGACAGCACCGGATACATCCAGTTTGCCTTTCGCATTTGCCGGGATAATTACTTCCGGATTTCCCACATACCCCTTGACACGTCCTTTAGAATCTGCAGTAACGGTAATTCCCTGAATCAGTCCGTCACCTTTTACCTGCAGTGTCAGGATGTCTTTGTCTCCCTTCATCATCACACCCATCATAGAACCGGCTGTGAGAAGACGTCCCAGCGCGGCAGTTGCCACCGGACTTGTGTTGTGATCCTGTCTTGCAGTCTCCACGGTTTCTGTTGTAACTGCTGCAAACGCACGGATCTGGCTGTCCGCAGCAATCGCTCTTACTATATAATCTTTCATATTCTTTCTGTACCTCTTTTATTTATTTTTTCCTTTTTCCCTTGCAACAAAAAACATTCTCTCGCTGTCCTTCGTAGCAGGTTCCATCGTATACGCATCATAAACCGCCAGAAGATCCATACCTGCTTCTTTTATCAGTGATTCGATTTCTTCTTGCGGATAGGCTTTCTGGCAGTGGACTTCCTCGCATTTTTCATACAGGCCATCCTCTCTCGGAAGAAAAACAGCAAGCTCATAATAATTCAGGCCTTCTTCTTCATCAAAACTGTTGTCCCAGATGAAGCTGCCCTCCTCACGGTTCTCGGCAATTGTCGTATCACCCATAAGGTCTCTGTACTTATGTACGGTATTCATATCAAAGAGAAAAATACCTTCCGGATCCAGATAGTTATTTACCAGACGAAATACCTGAAGAAGTTCTTCTCTCTCCGTGATATAATTCAGGCTGTCACACACACTGACCACCGCACGTACCGTACCATATAATTCAAATTCCTGCATATCCTGTAAAAGATAGAGAATATCCTGCCCGGATTCTACTCTCTTTTCCATTGCCTCTGCAAGCATTTCCTCGGAATTGTCCACACCAATCATATCATACCCCCGATCTGCAAGCAATCCCGTCATTGTACCTGTACCGCAGCCGAGTTCCAGTACAAGTCCGTCTGCGATCCCGTATTCTCTCAGGCGTGCTGTGACATAGTCTGCCCAGCCTTCGTAATCAATGTTATCCATGAACAAGTCATAAACCTGTGCAAATTTACTGTATGCTTCCATTTTCTTCCTCTCTCCTGCTGGTAAAAAAGGCAGATGATCTCTCACCTGCCTCTTTTGTGTCTTTGTTATCCTTTTACTGAACAGGCATATAATATACGTCTGCCGCTTCTCCGTGCCAGTAATAGCTGTTGCCGTCTGCATCATATGCATCCTGTTCATCAGCGAAGCTATAGGTATTTCCGTCAAAATCTACCCAGTTTCCGTTACCGTCCGGCTGAATAACGAGTGGATGTCCGTCAGAATTGCGGTAGATGGTTCTTGTCTCATCTGTGTTGGAAAGCTGCTCATCTGTAAATCCACCGGAATTCGTGGATGTGTCTGTAGAAGCAGTTCCATTATCTGCAGCCTGTGAAGCATCGTTCGAGCTTCCATCGGCAGTTGTTCCGTCAGTGGAAGCGGATGCATCTGTATTTCCTGCGTTATCAGAAGCTGCTGCACCGGAATTGTCTGCTGCGTTGTCTGCGGAGCTGTTATCTGCTGCCGGAGCCGCCGCCTGCTTCGGTGCTGCTTCTTTCAGTGAAGAATCTCCCAGAATCTGGAAGGAAGCGACTGCTGCCTTGATAGAATCCAGTGCATCTTCGCTCTTTACAGAAGCTTCGATATTATAATATTCGGTATCGTTGGCAAATACTTTGTGAACCACATAAAGGTCTCCGCCACTCTTATCTGTATTCAGCATTTTGGTTGTGTAGCTGTATACACCAATTCCGTTGACATCATTGGATGTATAATCCTGAATTTCAAAATCAGTGCCGTTTACTTTGTCACCATCTGCCTGATCAAGTGAAACTGCCATATCCTGTGTGCTCGGGATCACGGTAGAAGCCATGGTATCCTCACCCTGTCCGTGCAGGATCAGAATGTTTCCGACATTCGGAGACTCAAAGCTTACCATATCTGTCTCGTCTGTCTTATTGGCCCATGTGGCATCCGGAAGGTTGATCGCGATTGACTTATCTGCGGATGTATAAGTTGTGCTCTGTACATTCGGTGCGATCGTCGGTTCTATAGTCGGAGCCGGTGTTGCAGTCGGTTCTGCTGTCGGTGTCACGGCTACAGCCGGAGTGTCTTCTTTTTTATCATTACCGCCAAAGCTACATGCAGACATCAGTACAGATGCCGTTATCACCATTGCTGTCATTGCAAGTAATTTTTTATTCTTCATAATAACATTCTCCTTATAAAATGATAATGTTTATACTCTTTCCCTCGTGCTATATTTTACAGTTATATCCCATCAGTGTCAATGAAAAACCGTATAGTTTAGCAAAGCTTACTTTGAATTTTCCGTCATATACATATGCAGTTCATGCAGTGCTCTCGTCGCTGTAATATACTTTGCCTGGCATTGAAGACCGCTTTCTCTGTCCTCTTCAAATATGCCAAATACCTGATCGAATTCCAGACCTTTTGCAAGATAAAAAGTCGTCACAGTCAGTCCTTTCTTAAAACTCTGGCTGTCGCGGTTCATGTAGCAGAGCTGGTTTTCTGCCTCCGGGGCAATTTCTTTCAGTCTCTTTTCTATATAAAGGAAAGCGTGTTCTGCTTCCCTTTCTGTAAGAAAGATCAGAGCTTCTGTCTCAAACTCTTCCCGACGGTTCAGCCACTTTTCAAGAACAGTCTCAAGTGCTTCCTCTGTCGACGAAAATGTCCGCTCATCTACCGGCTCACCATGACGTTCGAACAGCTCCATATCCTCAATTCCGGTAAGATGGTTCGCATACTGTGCAACCTCCATCGTATTACGATAACTTCTGTTCATCACAATCTTGCGAATATCTTTCCCAAATATCTTCGGAAGAAATTTCAGCACATCCTGTGTCTCGTCTTCCATTGTCTGGGCCTTATCTCCCAGAATGGTCATCCTGCATGGAAACATTTTATGGATCAGCAGATACTGGATCCATGAATAATCCTGCATCTCATCCACCACAACATGCTTGATCCCGTGATGGTTTCGGCACTGGTACAGTGTGTACTTAAGATAAAGCACCGGATATACATCTTCATATCGGAGGCGGCGCTTCTCAATCTGGCAATGTGGAAGCGGCCGGTATCCTTCTTTCTCAAGAAAACGGCTGTACAGCACATAACAGTCTCTTGTCTCGTACATGCTTCTGAAGCATTCCATTACTTCTTCACGTTCTTCATCAGAAAGATCTCTGTCTCTCAGTGTCTCCACCTGGTCAATAAAATATTCTGCGACAGAATGCATTCTGGAAAGAAGCGGTACATCCAGAAATTTAAAATAAAACAGATCAATAATCTCTTTTTCGCTCAGTGTGCAGCCTCTGTATTCCACATCACGGAAATTCATCAGCTCGTCTTCCAGTCTGAGGACAAAACCATCCAGCTTCGAAACAAATTCCGGTGACTGTTTCTCCCGACAAATATCCTGTATCTTCGGATTAAGTACTGTATGCTCAATCTGATCATAACGGTCTTCGCAGTCACCGACAATATCCTGTAGTTCTCTGTATGCAAACAGGTCAAAACTCATCTCACGGATATTCTCCTCTCCCAGTTCCGGAAGGATATGTGAAATGTAATCTGCAAAGACTCCGTTCGGTGACAGGATCAGTACATTCGATGATTTCAGGTTTTCTCTGTCATGGTACAGAAGATAGGCAATTCTGTGCAGGGCTACAGATGTCTTACCGCTTCCTGCCGCTCCCTGAATCACCATGATCCTGTCTTTGGTATTGCGAATGATCTCATTTTGCTCTTTCTGAATCGTCCGGACGATATTTTTGAGCTGTACTTCTCCGTTGCTTCCAAGCTCTGCTCCGAGAATTTCGTCGTCTATCTTGACATCACTTTCAAATTCATAGAGCATCTTGCCTTTACGGATCTTGTACTGCCATTTTGAAATCACTTCACCTTCAAAAATTCCTGACGGTGCCTCATAAGACGCCGGACCTTTATCGTAATCATAAAAAAGTCCGCTCACCGGCGCTCTCCAGTCATACACAAGCGGAAGGCTTCCCGCACTCTCGGAGAGATTGCCGATTCCGATATAAAAGGTCTCTGCCTCCTCATCTCCGTCATACCGGAAATCCACTCTGCCGAAGAATGGCGAGTCCTGCATCTTTTTGAAGCGTTTGCGAAGGCGGAACTGCTCTTCGTTAGCATTCATCTGGCGGAAAAGTGCCTGCTGATTATCATAATCCTCATATCCGTACTGATCCATCTCGGTATAGTTTTCCCAGTAATATTCATGCATGTCCTCGATTTCTTTCTCGCCTTCGAGAATTGCCGCATCTGCCTGGGCAAGACGGTCATTCAGACATTTCAATACATATTGCAGATATTCCCTGCCGTTTTTTATATTTTCCATGAAATTGATCACTGCTCCTCGTTGTCTTATGCGGGAAAATCATGTCGCATTGTCACATGATTTCTCCTATCTTATCATATAAAGGCTGCGCCGCTGTAAGCAGCTTGTTTCCTGTTTGTAACTGTGGCTTAATATTATACCGAAAAAAAGAGGTTATGACAAGGATAATAAATGAACTGATAAGAGTCTTCTCGGGATTATTAAAGACTTTCGGTCTGGAAACAGCTTCGGAATTTGGAAACACTACAGCTCTCTTCGCTCTGCTAAAAACATGGGGAAAAAGTGCACAACTCGCTAACGCTCAGACAATACACTTTTTCCCCATAACGCAGCTCTCGAGAGCTTAAGTGTTACCAAAAATTCCTCCAGAGGTTCCCAAACCGAAAGTCTTTATATCCCGAGTCCCTCTTCTTCTCTCATTTATTATGCCGCGGGAGGCGGTCTCTGCCCCAGCCGCTCCTCCACCACACTAGCTCAGATAAAGTACGGGGATGGATGGGAAGTGAAAAAGGGCTCAAGAGCCGGAGGATTTTCGTAAAGATTCTCTGGTTCTGTCTCGCCTGAAAAACTTCGTAGAGATTCTCGGTGTACAGGTTTTTGCGTTGATGCAGAAAATGCTGCTGTCTGAGCATCTTTGATGCGAGTTCAGCATTTTCTGTATCGTTTTTAGCAAAGTTCTGTATACCATAGAATCTCAGAAGTTTTGAACTGAGACAGACACAGAGAATCTCTTAATGAAAAAACTCCTGTCTGAGTCCTTTTCTTTACATTCCCATCATCGCCGGGAATTCTTTATCGTTATGAACAAAGCTCCGACGAACTGTTATCAAACTGACTGTTATAAAGATCTGCATAGAATCCTTTCGCCGCCAGCAGTTCTTCATGGTTACCCTGCTCAATAATATCTCCGTCTTTCATAACAAGGATCAGATCTGCGTCTTTGATCGTAGAAAGTCGATGTGCAATGACGAAGCTTGTTCTTCCCTTCATCAGATTATCCATTGCTTTCTGGATCTGCATTTCTGTTCTTGTATCAACAGAGGATGTTGCCTCATCAAGGATCAGAATCTTGTTGTCTGCAAGAATTGCTCTTGCGATCGTAAGAAGCTGTTTCTGTCCCTGTGAAATGTTGCTTGTTTCTTCATCCAGCACCATCTGATAGCCGCCCGGCTGCTGCATGATAAAGTTATGGATATGCGCTGCCTTTGCTGCTGCAATGACTTCTTCATCCGTTGCATCCAGTCG
>OGPG01000833.1_pt1 | contig 26255 bp, 19 predicted proteins | sample 1552851 | NCBI WGS metagenome assembly OGPG01 (sample SAMEA2579909, study PRJEB22360) | human gut metagenome | biome: human gut; feature: human-associated habitat; material: faeces | place: Denmark | collected 2008/2010 | reverse complement strand
CCTTTGCATCTCTGCCCTCGGCTTTGATATCTCTAGGGTTTGAAGCACCACAACAAAGTATTACTCTGTCGAAGTCCTTGAGAAGCTCAGCCGCTGTGATATCCTTGCCCACATTAACGTCTGTGCGGAACTCGATGCCCTCTTCTTTCATTATGTTTATCTTGCGCTCGATTATCTGCTTTTCAAGCTTCATGTTCGGTATGCCGTACATAAGCAGACCGCCCACTCTGTCCTCACGCTCGAAAACACTGTGACCTCTCTGATTGAGCTGGTCAGCGGCAGCAAGACCTGACGGGCCTGAGCCTATAACAGCGATAGTCTTTCCTGTTCTTACCTTTGGCACTCTTGCTGAAGCATATCCGCAGGCATAAGCATTTTCGATAATGCCGTATTCGTTAGCCTTTGTGGTAACAGCGTCGCCATTAGCTCCGCAGGTGCAGGCTTTTTCGCAAAGTGCAGGACAAACTCTTGATGTGAACTCAGGAAAATTGTTCGTCATATGAAGTCTGTAATATGCCTGCTCCCAGTTGCCCTTGTATATAAGGTCGTTCCATTCAGGGATAAGATTGTTAAGCGGACAGCCTGAAAATGCGTTGCCTATCTTCATTCCTGCCTGACAGAACGGCACACCGCAGTCCATACATCTTGCTCCCTGCTTCTGCTGCTCCTCCTTTGAAAGAGGAGTGTGAAATTCATTAAAATTCTTTATACGTTCCTCAACGGAGAACGCTGCTGCGTCCTCACGCTTATAGTCCATAAAACCAGTTGGCTTTCCCATATCTCAACTATACTTGCTTTCACGGCAAGTATATCCTCCTTTCGTTTTTAAAAGTACAATATCTCATGTGCGCAGGCTTACTGCTTGCCGTTGATGATCTGATAGAATGCTTCTATCTGCGCCTGATCACTACTCATACCCTTTTCTTCCATTGAAGCTATAGCAGACATCATCTTCTTGTAATCGTGAGGGATTATCTTCTTGAACTTAGGCAGATATTCCTCAAAGTTATCAAGAATACGCTTGCCCTTTTCAGAGCCTGTTGCGTCAACGTGCTGCTGGATAAGGTCTTTGAGCTGAATTATATCGTACTTCTCCTTGACCTCAGAGAAAAGTACCATTTCCTTGTTGAGTCTTGTGTAAAGGTGTCTGTCCTCGTCAAGAACGTAAGCTACACCGCCCGACATACCTGCCGCAAAGTTTTTGCCGGTAGGTCCCAGTACAACCACATGACCACCAGTCATATACTCGCAGCCATGCTCTCCGACGCCTTCTACAACAGCAGTTGCACCGGAATTGCGGACACAGAACCGTTCTCCTGCCACACCTGCGATATAAGCTTCCCCGCTTGTTGCGCCGTAAAGGGCAACGTTGCCGATAATAATATTTTCTTCCGGTTTAAATTTCGCTTTTTCCTGTGCAAAGACTGCCAGCTTGCCGCCGGAAAGTCCCTTGCCGAAATAGTCGTTGCTGTCCCCTTCCAGAGCCAGTGTCAGACCCTTCGGAATGAACGCACCGAAGCTCTGTCCGCCGGCACCGGTACAGTGTACCACAAAGGTGTCGTCTTCCAGTGTATTATAATATTTCCGTGTGATCTCTGCCCCGAACAGCGTGCCCAGTGCACGATTCAGGTTGCTGACATTGATACGGATCTCTTTCTTCTGCTTCTTTGCCAGTGCTTCTTTCATTTCCGGAATGATCACGGTTTCATCGATGGTCTTATCCAGCTTGAAATCGAAAACGTCTTCCGGCACGAAGTGCATCTTGACATCGCTTTCTTCCTTGGCATAGGGATTGGTGAGGATATTAGACATATCGATCTTGCTCTCGTGCGTGCCTGCCGGATACTGCTTCTGTACCAGCAGATCAGAACGTCCCACCAGTTCATCTACGGTGTGGATTCCCAGCTTTGCCATGTATTCCCGCATTTCCTGTGCCATAAACCGCATAAAGTTGATGACATATTCCGGCTTGCCGCGGAAACGCTTCCGCAGTTCCGGATTCTGTGTGGCAACGCCTACCGGACAGGTATCCAGATTGCAGACACGCATCATCACGCAGCCCATTGTTACCAGCGGAGCCGTTGCGAAACCGTATTCTTCTGCACCCAGCATTGCGGCAATGACCACGTCACGTCCGCTCATCATTTTTCCGTCTGCCTCAATGACAACCTTGGAACGCAGATTGTTCTGGATCAGCGTCTGGTGTGTTTCTGCCAGACCCAGTTCCCACGGCAGACCTGCATTGTGAATGGAGCTGCCCGGAGCCGCACCGGTACCGCCGTCATAACCGGAAATCAGGATGACTCCTGCACCAGCCTTGGCAACGCCGGCTGCAATGGTGCCGACACCGGCTTCGGAAACCAGCTTCACGGAGATACGAGCCTTTTTGTTGGCATTTTTCAGGTCGTAGATCAGCTGTGCCAGATCTTCGATAGAGTAAATATCGTGGTGCGGCGGCGGTGAGATCAGAGCCACACCCGGTGTGGAATGTCTGGTCTTGGCGATCCACGGGTACACTTTCTTTGCCGGCAGATGTCCGCCCTCACCGGGCTTTGCACCCTGTGCCATTTTGATCTGGATCTCCTTGGCGGAGGTCAGATACTTCGAGGTAACGCCGAAACGTCCGGAAGCCACCTGCTTGATTGCCGAGCACTTATCGACAGCACTGCCTGCGGTGACAATACGTTCCAGATCTTCGCCGCCCTCACCGCTGTTGGACTTGCCGCCGATACGGTTCATGGCAATTGCCATGCACTCGTGGGCTTCCTGTGAAATGGAACCGTAAGACATCGCACCCGTCTTAAAGCGACGCATAATGGATTCTACGCTTTCCACTTCCTCCATAGGAATGCCGCCGTCCTCTGCGAACTTGAAGTCCAGCGTGCTGCGGAGCGTGATGTGCCGGTCTTCGGCATTGACACAGGCGGTATACTGCTTGAACAGATTGTAATCGTCCCGCCATGTTGCCTGCTGGAGCAGGTGAATGGTTTCCGGATTGTACAGGTGTTCTTCCTGATTGCTCCGTTCCTTGTGCCAGCCCACACTGCGAAGTCCCTCGTCCATGCCCAGATCGTTGGGGTCAAAGGCACTCTCGTGCATGGTCATGCTGCGTTTTGCAATATCGTCCAGATCGATACCGCCTACGCGGCTGACCGTATCCGGAAAATACTCGTTCATAACGCTCTCGCTGATGCCCAGTGCCTCGAAAATTTTGGAGCCCTGATAGGACTGAATGGTGGAGATACCCATTTTCGAAGCGATCTTGACGATACCGGAAACCAGTGCGTCGATATATGCCTTGCTTGCCTGCGAATAGTCCTTATCCACCAGACCGCGGTTAATCATGTCATACAGGGAATCCAATGCCAGATACGGATTGACTGCACTTGCACCGAAGCCCAGCAGGGTTGCGAAATGATGTACTTCACAAGGCTCTGCAGTTTCGATGATCAGAGAAATTGCAGTATTCTTTCTGGTACGTACCAGATAGGTTTCCAGTGCAGCCACTGCCAGCAGCGACGGGATCGCCAAGTGGTCGTGATCGACACCACGGTCGGTCAGAATCAGAATCGTTGCACCCTTGGCGTGTGCTTCCTCTGCCTGCTGATACAGGTTTTCAATGGCATCATGGAGAGAAACGTCCTTGGTATACAGCATGGAAATGTCTGCGGTTTTCAGTCCGTCAATGTCCATGCCGCGGATCTTCATCATATCCAGATTGGTGAGAATCGGGTTGTTGACTTTCAGTACACGGCAGTTCCGTTCGTCTTCTTCCAGAATGTTGCCGGATACGCCCAGATAAACGGTGGTATCGGTGATGACAGATTCCCGAATGGAGTCGATCGGCGGGTTGGTGACCTGTGCGAACATCTGCTTGAAGTAGTCAAACAGCGGCGGATTCTTCTTGGACATTGCAGGAATCGGGGTATCTGCACCCATTGCCGAAGTCGGTTCTCCGCCGTTCAGTGCCATAGGCACCATAACATGATACAGGGACTCGTAAGTATAGCCGAATGCACGTTGTAACCGGAGCAGTTCCTTTCCGCCATGACGGAACGGACGCTTGTTGGGAACTTTCAGTTCGCTCAGGCTGAACAGGTTGTGATCCAGCCATTCGCCGTAAGGCTGACGCTTTGCATAGAAATTCTTAATGGTTTCGTCGTCGATCAGCTTGCCTTTGACGGTATCCACCAGCAGCATCTTTCCGGGGTGCAGTCTTTCTTTCTTGACGATCTTTTCTGCCGGAATATCGTCCAGTGCACCGACCTCCGAGGACAAGATCAGACATCCGTCATCGGTCACATAATAACGGGACGGACGCAGACCGTTTCTGTCCAGAACTGCACCCATGATGTCGCCGTCGGAGAAAATGATCGAAGCCGGACCGTCCCACGGTTCCATCATGGTTGCGTAGTACTGATAGAACGCACGCTTTTCGCGGCTCATGGTGGGGATATGCTGCCACGGTTCCGGAATGGTCATCATCACTGCCAGCGGCAGATCCATGCCGGACATGGTCATGAATTCCAAGGTATTGTCCAGACGGGCAGAGTCGGAACCCCGAACGTCCAGCATCGGGAAAATATCCTTCATGCGGTCGTCCAGTGCCTTGCAGTGGAGAATATTTTCACGGCTCAGCATCTTATCCACGTTACCGGTAATGGTGTTGATCTCACCGTTGTGCACCATCATGCGGTTCGGGTGTGAACGCTGCCAGCTGGGGTTGGTGTTGGTGCTGAAACGGGAGTGTACGATACCGATCGCCGAATGATAATCCGGACTATTCAGGTCGTGGTAGAACAGACGCAGCTGCTTGACCAAAAACATACCTTTATATACAATGGTACGGCTGGAGCAGGATACCACATAGGTTTCGCTGTCCCGCTTTTCGAATACCATGCGGGCGATGTACAGCTTCCGGTCGAATTCCAGACCCTTTTCACAGTCGTCCGGCTTCTTGATGAATGCCTGCATGATGTGCGGCATGCTGTCCAGAGCCTTGGTGCCCAGAACGTCCGGATCTACCGGTACTTCACGCCAGCCCAGAAATTCCAGATGTTCCTCTTTCAGCACTTCCTCAAAAGTCTGCATTGCCTTTTCGTATTTTTCCTTGGTCTGCGGGAAGAAGAACATGGCGATACCATATTCCCGCTTGCCGCCGATCTGGATTCCGGCTTCTTTTGCCACTTTCGAAAAATAAGTGTGAGAGATCTGCAGCAGAATGCCTACGCCGTCACCCGTCTTGCCCTCGGCATCTTTACCGGCTCTGTGCTCCAGTGTTTCTACAATTCGGAGTGCACTGTCCACCACTTTCCGGTCCGATGTGCCGTCCATGTTGACAACCGCACCGATACCGCAGTTCTCGTGTTCAAAACGAGGGTCATACAAGCCGTTCTTTGCAAACGGCTCTTGGTTTCTGTAGTTATCCATAGTCACTTCTCCTTTGCAAGATGTGCAAAATAACAAAAAAACGCCTTATGAAAAGAAACGTCCTGTTTCTTTCCATAAAGCGTCATTGCTTTCTTTCATTTTGCGATCCTCTGATCGCTTTTGCTAATATTCATTATAGACCATTCCGCCGGCTTTGTCAATAGGTTTTTTTCGATTTTTCCGAAAAAAGCAAGAAAAACGCCGATTTTTTTCTTTTATAAAAAACAAAATGCCGCAGATTTTTTCAGAAATTCCACTGCACTTGATTTTTGAAAGTTCCGTTTCCTTTTGCTGTGAGAAGAAAAGTGCAAGCCAGCCAGAAACAGCTGTTCCTTTGTCGAAAACAGCCTTGCAAGCAAAAAGCAAAGCCGCAAAGACAACTGCAATTGTCCCTGCGGCATCACTCCGAACTATAACAGCCTCTCCCACTTGAGAGCCGTTCTCTGTTCTCCATTCCCTCTTATAGAAACACTGCATAAATCCCGCCTGTCGGCTTTGCACGCAATCTGCTTGCAAGCTTTATGCAGTGTTTCCCTTATTTTCGAGAAAGCATACCTCATATTCGCTTCTCCAGCCTGTGGTATCGTTAATCACACCTATATTTTATCACATATCTGGAAAAAATCAATTAGAGATGATGCTATTTTCTAAGAAATTGTGCTATTATTCTTTTCACAGGAGAATGATTTCTTATAGAGATGTTCTGCAAATCTCTGATTTTACAATTTCCATGTAGAATTTTCACAAATCACATGGTAACATAAAGGCAATACCGCACAAAGATTGTGCGACAGATGCGTCGTCAAATTTTTCGTCAGATGAAACAAAAAGCGGAGTGAATACTTGATGTATTCACGAGCATTTTTGTGAAATATGAGAGTCTGTTTCGTATCTGACGTATGCAGATTGCGTGCAAAGTCGCCAGACGCTCTTTGTGCGGTATTGCCTAAAGATATATCCAAGAGAACACAGAACAGGAGGACTTTTATGGAGTACTGGATCATTCAAATCAAACCTTTCTCACCGAAGAAGCGAAACGAAAACATTGTTCTGAATTTTCAGAAGGACTGTATCCGGAACAACCTTTTCGGCATGGGGTGGAATATCGATGATAACGCCTATCCCGCCGGTGAACCCATGCCCGACTACGAAGAATATCAGCAGAAATGGCTGGAAACCGGCTCTGGGAATGTTTCCAAAACAGCATATCACGCCTATCAGAACATTCAGGCAGGAGATCTTGTACTTTTCCGAGATCGAAACGCCAAATATTATATTGCAAAAGTGAAAACAACCGCACAGTGGCTGACCGAAAATACTGTTGATTTTGAAACATACCATAACGCCAAAGAAGCGGAAATGCCGTCTAATCCGTTGTCATGGGCATGCCGTGTGGAAAAGTGGTACCCGATTTCAGATGTGCCGTCGGCAGTAGTCGGGCGGTTTTCCCAGCGGCGGCAGCAGACCATCAGACGAATCGCGGACACGGACTTGCAAAAACTGGCGGACATCTTGTACAGTGTTGCGACACAGACGACATACGAAAAGATTCCGATTCACGCCGAGAATTTCTGCAAGGCTATGAATCCCGATGAACTGGAAGACCTTACAGCCATGTGGATTCTCAACGAGAACAACAAGAAATCGAACTTCTGCCTGCTTCCCTCCAGCTGCAAACGAAACACGCCGAAGTATGAATTCGAGCTGCTGGGCATGGAAAAGGAAAGCGGGAAAATCAGAAGAATCACCTGTCAGGTCAAGAATCAGGAAGAAATCCACGCTGACGATTACCGTTCCGATACGGATACCTACTGGAAAATCTATCTTTTTTCCGGCATTGCAGTTACTGATTCGGGCAAGAACAGCCCGCATATCCATGTTATCACAAAAGAGGACCTCTATCGGTTTCTCCTTGACAACCCGAATCAAAACCCGATCGTCAACGCCTATCGGGAAAAGCTGCAAAAGTGGTATACATTTTCCTAGTCTAACGGCTTTATACGGTGCTGCCATCAAAAAATCCCAGCCGCATTTTATTTGCGACTGGGATTTTTGGTTTTTAAGAGCCTGTACAAAACAGATTTTTATGCGGCACAGCCTTCCAGCATGTCGAGGTCGTCCTCATCATCTTCCATGGCAATTCTGTGTGCCTCGATCTCGCTTCCGTATTCTTCGATGCCGTCCGGACTTGCGTGGTTCAGTTCGAAGTATTCTTCGTCGTCATCATCTTCTTGTGTATGCATTGTGGAGTGAACGATTTCTTTCTGCTCAATGCAGTTTCCGATCTCAAAATCCAGTATGTTGTGATACAGATCGGAAAAATCGTCTTTGTACAAATCCGGATCATCATCAAAAGCCTGCAATGTGGATTCCTTTATATATGGATCCAGAAAGCCCACCTGATACGCTTTGTTTTTCAGTGTATACGTCGAGAACGGAGCATCTTTCAGTTCCGGAACCGACTCTACAAAGGGCAGGAAGCTTTCAGTGATCTTGTCCAGAATCTTGCTGCTGAAGAACGCCAGACCAGAAACATAAATATAACTCATATCTACGGCACTGACCTTGTCAATGTAATCGGCAAGTTCTACGTTGCAGCATTCCAGATAATCGAGAAACTTATAGTACTCCCAGTAAAAGTAAATTCTTTCGTTCTGGTCAATTTTGTCCTCTTGGATTCTGCTGCGAAGCGTGCTGTAGAAGATCTGATCGAACTGCTGGCTGATGTACTGCGAAACCGGCTTATCGTCTACCTGTTTCCGTTCATTCATCAGCTTTTTGGTGGTATCCAGAGCCAAGAAGTCACTCAACAGAATGGTTTTTCCTGTCGTATCTTCATTCAAAACAAAATTGATGTAATTGGTGATCTGCTTGTTCACTCTGCTTCCGAATGTCAGCTTTCTGCGAATGAACCATACCGCAACAGGAAGCACGCAGAACAACAACATCAAAAAAACGCTGGTGTCTGCAAACCAACCTACAACAAGGGACATGTAAAACATGTACGCATAACCAAGTACCACGATCTTAATAATTTTCTTCGCAAGTGCACCTGCCTTTTTGGCAATGGCCTTTCCGCCGAAAATCAAAACCAGAGCGATAATGATACCAATGATAATAAAAAGCATGGATATTTGCCCCCCTTACGCACTCAGACCCAGCTGCGTGCATGCTTCTTCTTCTCTTTCTGCCGCAGTTTCTGTAATATCCACCATTTTGCCGTCTGCCAGCTTAAGTGCCTGCTCTCTGATGTCTGCCGGTATCTCATCTTCTGACACAAACGTCTGCTTTATCACGGTGTTTTTCAAAAACGTACCGTCATCTTGTCGGGTATAGTTATAGGACAACTGTTGATACTCGTTTCCTACCTTCTTCAAAAATGTCTGTACACCAGAAACGATTACACGGAATGTAGCTTCTACGTATTTAATAGCAGTATCCAGCCACTTTGCCAGAAGCGAGAAGAATTTGCCGATAATCATTGCAAACTTACGGATTCCGTCTTTTACACGTCTGAAAAAATCCGCAGCAAGCGTCGCAAATTTTTTCAGTTGCTGACCAATCCACGAGATTCCCTTATCGATTTTTTCTCCCAGTTTACTAAAAAAGCCCATAGCTTACTCCTCCTGTGCCGTGATCTGCGGTGTTTCCACATCTAGTTCTACGACTTCGGTCTTGATCTTTTCCAGCTGTTCCTGCGTTTCCGCATCTTCTGTAAATTCGCTGAACTTCACCTCGCGGTGCAGCGGATACAGCTGAAAATTCTTTTCCGTCTTGAATTGATCCTTGAAGTAGAGTGCAGCGTCTACGTTGACAACAAATGTTTCCTTGTCTTTGTCTTCCTCACACTTTGTCGCCGTAAATTTGCACTTGCCGCCCACGTAGATCAAGCCCTCTTTTCGGGCGTGACTGATGACCTGCTGATCTACGTCCTTACCTGTCTGCTCGAGGAATTCGTTCCATGTGACAGGCTTCTTCGGGGCAGCCGCAGGGACAGACGCGGTGTTTCCGTTTGCACCTGCCTTGCTGACTTCCTCATCGATCATGTTTGCCAGTCGTTCAAAAAATCCAGCCATTTTCTTCACCTCACTGATAGTTGCTCAAAAGTTGTGCTTCGATGTCTTCTGTCAGTTCCAGAGAATCGCTGTCTTCCATTTCCATTCTGTCATAGATCTCGTCCGGAATCTTGTCCGCAGGAATTTCTCTGGAAACCTCTGTCACCTGCCATTTTTCACCGACCTTGGAATAGTTCTTGGAAATCTCCTTCCCGATATTCTTTCGCACGTCAGAAAGAAATGTTTTGCAGCCGATCAGTACACCCTTGACCACCCGCTGTGCAACCTCACCGATCTTGGACAGCCATTTGATGATACTGTCGTAAAATGCGTCCAACAGTGTCTGAACCACACAGGCTCCGGCTGCAGCAAGTACTGAATACAATATCATTTTAGTTCACCTCCTGAAATTCTTTTGATTTATTTACAATATCTTTCGGTACTTCCGATTCCGGAACTATCTCGGATTTTGTAATCTTAACATCTCTGGGGCTTCCGCTTTTGTTCGCCTTTTTGCTCTTGACGATCTCCGCAACGGCATCTTCAAAGTCCGCCTGCTTCACAAACGATTCCTGATTCTTCGCCGCTTTCAGGGCAGCTTTCAGCACCGCGTTGGAAATATCGCTGCCGCTTACGCCGTCATACTTTTCGGCAATCTCGGAAATACGAAGGTCTGTCGGCATTTCCTGCGGAATGTACAGCCGCCACAGCTTTTCCCGCAAAGACTTGTCCGGAAGGTCAAACCGGATATGGTACTGGATCCGCCGCATAAATGCGGGATCGTAGTTGCTGATAAAGTTGGTGGCAAATATCACCATGCCCTCATAGTCATTCAGCAGTGTCAGCAGCACCGAACGGGTCTGGTTCACGCTGACATCTGTGGAACTAGACATATTGGTCACTCGCTTGCTCAGCAGTGCATCTGCTTCGTCAAAGAAAATGATGATGTCTTTTTCTGAGGCAGTGTGGAAAAGATTTGTCAGGTTCTTGCTGGTTTCGCCCACATACTTGGATTCAATATCCGCATAATTGACGCAGATCATTTCCTTGTGCAGAGCGTTGGCAATTGCATGGGCAGCCATGGTCTTTCCGGTTCCCGGCTCTCCGTAAAGGTTGATGAACAGGCTTTTCCGCTGTTTCATCACGGATTGCAGGTTCCAGTCCACAAATACCTTGTTCCAGTATTCTTTCGCTTTGATGACCGTCTGCAATTCGTCCAAGTTGCTCTCCGACAAGATCAGATCCGAAAGCCGGTACTTGGGCTTGGAAACCATGAAGCTTATGGACTGCTTCTCCGGCTGCGGCGGCTGCGGTTTCGGTTTCGGCTTGGTTACGGGTGGACTGCTTTTGGTTGGCACTAATGGCATCAGAATAACTCCCTTTCTCAAAATGGATTGATTATCTAGGAAAACGCTGAATAAAGCCCGCCTGACGGCTTTGTACGCAATCTGCTTGCAGATTTTCCGTCATATTGCCCAGAAATCCCTTGCCATACGGCAGTATGCCTGCGGAATTTCTATGCAATCTGCCGAAAAATCTGACTACGCATCTTACGCACAAGCTTTATTCAGTGTTTCCCTAGGGCAGCACTGCATAAAGCCTGTGCTGCCTTAAAATCTGTTGGGATCCTGTCCGTTTTCTATACTGCCTGACAATTGGATTTTTTGCCACAAAACATGCATATTCTTATTATATACCATATTTTTTCTTATGTCAAGTTGTTTTTCAGCTTTTACACTGTTTACAATCCAAAAATGCCTGTATACTCTTAATATAAGGAGGTGCAGCAGTATGATTCTCGACTACCAACAAATCGGTAAAAATCTTGCAAGACGACGAAAAGAGCTGCGGTTAAAGCAATATGAAGTTTGCGAACGTGCCAAAATCAATGACAAATACCTTTCCTGCATTGAAACCGCACGTTCCATTCCCAGCTTGGAGGTCTTTTTGAAATTATGTACCGCCTTGGAAACCACACCGGATCACATTCTTCTCGGTACTGTCCGTCAAACAGATTATTCGAAAGATGATGCGATCCTGCTGGAAAAATTTCAAAATCTTTCTCCTGACAACAAACGTCTTTGCCTTGCATTCATGGACCTGCTCTCTGATCGCTTTCAGGAGCATTAGGGAGATACCAAACGGACTTGATTCAGCGTTCCTCTTCCGTCCATGCTTTTATTATACACAGGAAGCCAGACAGACGCTTGTCCGTTCAAAAACAGTTTACAGGTACTCGCCAAAAAAATCCGCTGCGAAATGATCCCGCAGCGGATTTTTTCGTTTTTTCCTTTGTGTTTATGACAAATTTCCCATTTTTTCTTGCAAAAGTGCAGGAAACTATGGTATAATAATTATATCAACGGACAGCTAACGCTGTCAGACAGGAGCATGACTATGAGTATACACAAACGCATTCCGGCTCTGCTGCTGGGTGTGATCCTGCTGTTTGCAGGAATCCCCGCAGGCAGCATTTCTGCACAGGCAGCAGACACGACGCAACAGCTAAACAACATCGTTCTGTTTGCCCAGTTTCCAGATGCCGACACAGACAACTTTATGGCAGACAAGACGGACACGGCGATCGCCATTTGCAACGACACCAGCACACCGCGTTCTCTCACCAGCTATATCGACGCCATTTCCTATGGCAAGCTGCACGTGAACTCTTATTTCCCGCAGCTTTCCGACGGCGTGATCCAGCCCTACATTCTTCAGAATTCCAAAGCGGAATACACCAACTATGAACAGTACGCCATTGAAATGGTGCAGAATATCCGGATTCCTGACAGCATACCGCTGGACGGCAATCAGGACGGCATGACAGACAACATCACACTGGTGATCGACGGACGGGCAGAGTCTATGGGTGACCCGCTTTGGGCAAAAGCTTTCCAGGTGGGCGGACTGTATCTTGGAGATACCCCTGTAGGCAGCATCAACCTGATGAGCAGCTACACACTGCTCAGTTCCACTATTTTCAGCGGCGTGGGAACACTCTGCCATGAGTTCCTGCACAGTATCGGTTATCCCGACCTCTACCGCAAAGACAGTTCTTCCGGCAACCCTGTGGGACAGTGGGATCTTATGGCAACCAACTCCATCTTTCTGCAATACCCTCTCGCCTATCAGCGTTACGCGGTTTCCGGCTGGCTGGACGCGAAAACTATTACCACTGCCGGCACCTACACATTACAGCCGGCATCTTCCAGCACAGGCGATCGGCTCTATCTGCTGAAAACGCCGTTTTCAGACACGGAATTTTTTGCGGTGGAATACCGTATTCCCGGAAAGCAGTACTCCGAAGAACTGGACTGCAAGATCTACGGCGAGGGCATGGTAGTCTATCGTGTCAACACTGCCGTACAGGGCAACTATCGAAGTGATACTGACGGCATCTACGTATTCCGACCCGATGAAACCACGCTGAATGCCGGCGGCGGTGACCTGACACGTTCCTGCTACGGCGGCAAAAACGCACCGGATTCGATCGGTTCCACAGATCTGGAAAGCACCTTTGCAGACGGTGCCCTGGTCTATTCCGACGGCACCAACAGCGGCATCGCTCTCCATGACATTCAGCTGAACGGTGACGGCACATTAAGCTTTTCCGCCGACTTTGCCGATGTATCCGACCGGTTGTTGTGGCAGACCGTGGACAGCGTGAACTTTCCCGCAGACCAGACCGGCTACGACATGGTGACCGGCGATGACGGCAAGCTGTATCTGCTGTCCGCCAACACCGACGGTGCCACACTGTACTGTGTGGAAAACGACACCTTACAGCCAGTCAGCACTGTGCTTTCCGGTACTATGTACAACCCGAAGCTGGCATTCTCCAACGGTACGCCCTACCTGCTCTGGCAGGACAGCCAGTATTTCCTGCACCTGAACCGCTGGAACAGCACCTCCGGTGTATGGCAAGATTGCTACACCGGCACAGAACTGGCTCAATATGCCGATATTGCCGCAGACAGCAGCGGCGTGTACGTGACCTACACCACCGGCTCGTTCCCCTATGTTCTTCACGCATTCCGGTTTGACAATGCCGCCGGCACCGTTTCCCTGCTGGGAGATGTCATTGCTGACAACGCCTGCAACATGGAGATCGCCGCTGCAAACGGCAGCATTGGCATCGGCTACCGCGACCTGAACGACAACAATGTACCAAAGCTTGCCGTCTGGGACGGAACAGCATGGAATACCACAACGCTTTCAGAACAGGACTGCGGCACGGTTTCAGTTCTGGCAGACGGAAACAGCATCTGGGTCGTTCCCTCCGGCGGCAAGACAGACGTTTTCCGCTGGGAATCCGGCACGGTTACAAATATTCCCCTGCCGGAAGCTGTCCAAGGACGAGCATTCCAGATGACACCGGCAGTGGCACAGGGGAACTTCTATATGACGGTAAACGCCCAGAATCCGGAAGAATTTGTCCTTTACGGATTAAACAAAGACGGCACATGGTCACTGACCGGCAACCCCATTGCACAGAGCATGGTAAATCAGCCGGTACTGGCAGCACAGAAGCAGGCTCTCTACTGCCTTTACGCCACCTCTGACTTGCAGATGCAGCTGAAAAAGCTGACACTGGAAACGGAAACACCGGCAGTTACCGGCGATGTCAACGGGGACGGTACAGCAAATCTGGCAGATGCAGTGCTGCTGCAAAAATACCTGCTGGGAGAAACTGCCCTGACAGCAGCACAGGCAAAGGCAGCTGATTTGCAGGCAGATGACAGCATCAACGGTTTCGATCTGGCTGTTCTGCGACAGCTTCTGACAAAGGTGGCATAATATGGATCTGAAACTTCTGCTGCAATATCCGAAGGCAGTACAGGTACTTCTGGCAGCACTGCAAAAAAGCCCTGCTTCTCTGCCGAAACTGGAAAAACTGCTGCCGCCGGAAATCCCTGCTGCGGCACTGCTCTCCGCCATGGAACAGGCAGGATTCCTCACCAAAACCGGCAGCCGATATGTTTTGCAGCAGGAAGCACTGGAGCAGATGCAGCAGTTTTTGCAGCTATACGCCGCTGTGCAGAACCAACAGGCAGAACAGGACTTCACCCATTTTCTCGCCGCCCAACGGGAGGCAGAAACACAGCATGCAATGCTTGTCACAGAACTCGCCTTTTTTGAAAGCGTGGTTTCTGGAAACAGCGACACTGTGCATCTGCTGTACACACCCCTTGGCGGAAAAGGCTACGGCGAGCTGAGCCGTGACCCGCTGCGAAATCTGAAGTATCATCTGGTCATCACCATTTCCATGCTGACACGCTACTGCATTCAGGGCGGCATGCCGCAGGAAGAAGCATTCAATCTCAGCGACCTGTACATTCAGCGAACGGACACTGCCGTCAGTGAAGCACAGATCCATGTGCTTCACTATCAGGCAATACAAGATTTCACCGGCAAAATGCGGCGGCTGCAAGACAATACCCGCTATTCGCCGCTGGTGCTGAAAGCTATGGACTACATCAGCATTCACCTGCACAGCCGTATCTTTTTACAGGACGTTGCCGATGCTGCCGCAGTGAGTGCACCGCACTTATCCCGTCTGTTTCAGGCCGAAGTACACCTTAGCATCAGCGAATACATTGCCATTAAAAAAGTAGAAGCTGCCAAGAACCTGCTCCAGTACACCGAGCACACTGCCGCCTCGATCAGCAGCCTGCTCAGTTTCAGCTCTCAAAGCTATTTCATCAAGGTATTCCAAAAATACGTGGGCATGACCCCGAAAGAGTACCGGAAGCAGTTCCATGACAGCACTCATTTCTGATAAGGCAACAGCATAAAACAACAGCCCCGCACTTCTCCGGAAAGAGAAATGCGGGGCTGTTTGCTTGGAATCAGCAGTTCAGAGAAGCCGAAACTGCGGGTTTGGAAATCCGCGTGGAACAGGTGCGGATTTCCTGTAAAAAGAAATGGAGATGAATAATGAAGCTTACTTAGTTGGCTTTGGCTGTGCTCTGATAGGTCACCCATTCATAGCTTGCAGTCAAAGGTGTCTTGCCGTCGAAAGGCTTCAGCCAGTCGTTGACACCAATTCCGGGCCATACATTCATCATGATCTTGCCGGCAGTGGACGGGATATTGCTGGTAGCTGTGTAGACCGCCTTGCCGTCCACATACCATGTAATGTAATCCTTCTGCCAGTCGAATCCATAAGTGTGATATCCCTCTGATGCATCAAAGCCCAGATCGTACATGTACTCATGATTGCCGACACCATTGGTGTAATAGTTGAGCTGTACCTTGGTGGTATCCTTACCCAGAACCTCCACATCGATCTCATCCCACGGGTTATTCTCCGAGGGGCCGGTATAGGTAAAGAACGAGGAAACCACGCCATCATTTTTGATTGCCTTCATGGAAGTTTCGTAATAACCATAGTGATAGTGCTCCAGAGAACGGTACTCTGCACCAGTATAGTTATACTGACCGGAACTGTCCTTGTCAATGGTCAGATTCAACACGCCGTTGTCGAAAGAAGTATTGTTCTTTGTCCAGCCGCAGTCAAAGGGATTGCCGTTTGTCCAGCCGTCCGAAGCTTCAAACAGACTGGTAGCACCCTTACGGAAATCTGCCAGTACTTCCGCATCGGCACTGGGTTCATTGCCCTTGGTGTCGTCCTTGCCGGAAGTATTGTCGTCTTTCTGCACCAGCTTTTGCCGCAGCACTGCCAGATCAAAGCCGTTTACCGTATTGTTTGCCTGTACATCTGCCGCCTTTGCCTGTGTTTCTGTGAGAGAAACTTCTCCCAGCAGATACTTTTGCAGCAGTACAACATCCGCAGTGTTGACTGTCTGATCCTGATTTACATCGCCGGAAATGATGTCATCATGTCCCGGTGCTCTTGCGGTGCTGTTCATCGCCAGCAGGCAGGTCAGCGGAGAGTTCCAGTAGATCGTGATCTCATTGGTGGAATAGCTTTCCCAATGGTCTACATAGCACTTTGCCGACGGAGAATTTGCACAGTATGCTTTTGCAGCACTGTCCTCCAGACCGGAATTGACACCGCCGACCAGCATACCTTTCATTGCCTGATTCTTGGCCATAGACGGTCTGTGGTGCGGGTGTTCCGGTGAAACCGTGCCATAGCCAGTCACGAAGCACTCTCCCATTGCGTTATTGCCCAGCAGATAGTGGAGATTGCTGCGGGAAGTGTCCAGATAGGTGCTGTCCTCAGTCATCTGGTATGCCAGATTCAGGATCATGCCGGAAGTGGCAACGCCCATATTGCTGCCCCAGTTATATTTGGAAACCGACACCCCATAAGGGTTGCTCTGGGAAAGACCTTTCATTTTGTCGGCTTCTTTCAGAATGGAAGTCTTTGCACGGGTGTAGAGGTCAGAGTTCGTATCCACACCGTCCATAGTGAGAATGGCAATATTACCATAGTCTCCTACTTCCATCCAATCCATGCCATTCTGCACACGCATGCTTTCCAACGCAGTACGATATGTGTCCTCACCGGTAGCACGCCACATCTGTGCTGCTGCCCAGTAGCGTTCGTCAATATCGGAAGTGTCGCCATAATCACCAGTCGTAATGTCAGACGGATTAGAGAAGATAAAGTTGGGGTTTTTTTGCAGGAATGCCCACGCGTTCTTTGCAGCATTCAGACACTTTTCCGCAAAGTCCTTGTCGAACTTCTGGTAGTATTCATATGCCATTGCCATCGACGCACAGAAATCGGCAGTCGCTGTGGTGGAAACCGGCGTTACGATCAGTTCGTCCGTTTCCGTTTCCGGCATCACATAACCGGGGAAATTTTCGCAGCTGACCTTGTGGTGCACGCCGCCGGTCTGGCTGTCCTGCATTTTCAGCATCCATTCCAGTTCATAGCGTACCTCGTCCAGCACGTCCGGAACACCGTTGCCGCTTTCCGGAATGCCAATGCTGTCGCTGAACGACTCCGGATTGGCATCATAGGCAATCAGCAAGTCTGCCACAGACTTTGCACCGGGAACAACATATCTGCCGTAGTCGCCGGCATCATGCCAGCCGCCGCTGACATCGATTTTTTCGTTGGTGTGATAAACTGTTGCCAGCGTGTCATGGCAAGCCACATGCCCGAATGTGCTGTCCTTCACCTCCGTGCCGCACCGCTGGAGGTACAGCATTTTCACGCTGTCGTCCAGCAGACTGTCGTAAACGTCATTACCAATGGTGAACGAATACGACTGATCCAGACCGCCGCAGGTGATATAGTATGTACCAGCTTCTGTTACGGCGGAGAAATCTCCCGTCCAGTTGTTTTCATCGGCGGAAGAATAAAACGTCGGAGCCGACAGTTCCCCGGTATAAACCACCTGTCCGCTGTCTGCGTTGACGACGGAAAAACTGGTTTCACTGGTCACGTTGCGGAACACAGCTGTCTTGGTTTCGTCCGGCTGATAACCTACCTGATCGGTCATGATCGACGGAGCATAAGGCAGAACAGAAGTATAATCCACCTTGGAATCATCTACCAGTTCTACCTTTACATTGTCCAGATAAATAGTATGTGCCGGCAGATCTTCCTCGTTTTCCAGTCCGCAGTTGAACACCAGCTTGGACATGACATCTGAATCCTGCTTCATGGTGAATTCATAATCCACGGTCTGCGGTTCTGCGGTCAGATCAAGTCCTTTCCAGGTGTACGCCTGATAGGTGCCGCCATTCTGCTGGATCATGGCTTCCACATAACGGTCTGTGGTGGAAGAGATCTCATAGCTAACACGGTACACCCCGTTTTTGTACAAGGGGATAATATCATAGCTGCACTGTACAGAATAGTTCAGCTTTCCCACAGAATCGATTTGCAGGGCAAGCTTACCGTTTTCCGTAGTCAGGGACGCCTTTCCGCCGCTTGCCTGATAGGTGTCCCAGCCGCTGGTGCCGCTGTCAAATGTGGAGTTGCTGACCAGATTTTTCACTTCCGCAGAAGCCGGCATCGCTGCCAGACTACCCATGCTCAACACTGCCGCACAGAGCACTGCCAGACATTGCCGAAGTCCTTTGATTCGCATCATACTCATTTCCTCTCTTTCTGAAAACAGCATGCCGCTGTTTCTGTGTAATTTGTCTGCACAGAATGTATGAAAAACAATATCACATCTTCTGTGCAAACGGCTTTATGCGAACAATTCATTATCTTTAGTATACCACATCTTCCACAAGGATAATACTATTTTTCATGACAAAAGTAGTAATTTCATGATATGTTATCAAAAAAGACCTGACGAGAAAATTTCCCGTCAGGTCTAGTGTTTCCCTAAGGCAATACCACACAAAGATTGTACGACAGATGCGTGCGGGAAGATACGAAACAGGCTCTGAAGGGAAATTTGCAAGCAGATGGCGTGCAAAGTCGCCAGACGCTCTTTGTGCGGTATTGCCCTAACTCCACGTGTTCCTATGCCTTTTCATATAATGCCAGCATTTGATGCAGTTCTTCCTGCATTTCGTCCACCAGACTCTGCGGCGACAGCACCTTTACCCATGCCCCCTGCGACAGCAGGTACATGATAATGCCGCGTCCGTGGTTGACTTCCGCTTCGATGATGCTGGTTCTGCCGTTTTGCTCCACTACCTTTGCTGTGGGCAGTCTGTCCAGAATTGCCTGTACCGACAGACCGGAAAAGGCAAACCGGATTCGCTCCGTCTTCCCGGGAAACAAAAACTGGTTCTTCTCCCGCAGATCGCCTTCGTCAAAGTCGTACTTCCGTTCCAGCGTAAAGTGTTCCTGATGCTCTGTCATCGACACAATGCGGTCTGCCCGAAAGAACTTCGGCAGATACTGGTCATCGTCAAATGCATACGCGATCAGGTAAAAATAATACTCACTGAACATCAGCGAAACCGGTTTAATTTTCCGCTTGACGGCTTCCCGATTCATTTTGTAGTAAGTAATGGTGATCGGTCGCTTTTCATCAATGACCTGTATCAGTTTCCACAGCGTATCGATCAGCGAATTGCAGTCCGTCTTGACTTCGTGATAATGGTAAATTTCCTTGCGTACCAGTTTGTCAAATTTTTCCCGATCCTGTGTTGTGGTAAACCGTTTCAGCTTGGAAATCAGCCGCAGCACGTCTTCCTTGGGCAGACAACGGCTGCCCAGCATTACCTTTACCAATGCAAACAATTCCTTATTTTTGAGGAACTCCTCACAGTTCAGGTGATACGCTTTATCTTTATAGGAATACACCAGTTCCGCCTGTTGCATCAGGTCGCGGTGTTCCGCCAGAAATTCCTGTATTTTTCCAATGTCCCGTCCGATGCTCTTGGTAGACACGCCGTATTCCGCTGCCACTGCTTTTACAGAGATGGTTTCTCCCCGCAGCACCCGAAAGAAAAGTTCCAGCATACGACTGTTTTTTTCAGTTTCCATGATGATGCCTCCTTTTCTTTCATTATAGCACAGCAGCGGGACAGCTGTCTGTCTGTTCAAAAAGAATTCAGAACGTATTTACACAAAAATGAGATGCACGTTTTTGCGGCAAAATTTTATGCCAGCGGTATTGCCTTAAAAATCACTTCGCCTGCACCATTTCGATTGCCTTTTTCAGCTGCGGGTCTTTTTCCGGATTCGGATCGCTGTAGTCCACTGCATCTTCTCCGGCTTCCACGATTTCGTCCGGCTTGATGCCTACCTTGTGATAGCACTCCCCCTTGGTGGTCTGATAAGTTGCCACCGTCAGTGTCAGTGCTCCGCCAGAAGGCATGGACTGTGTCACCTGCATGATGCCCTTCCCGAATGTCTGCGTTCCCACAACGGAAGCCTTTCCGAAATCCCGCAGCGAAGCGGTGAACAGTTCTGCTGCACTGGCAGTGTTGCCGTTGACGATCACTGTCATGGGCAAGCTGCACTCTGTGGCATCTGATTCCACCAACGTTTTGGTCGTGCCGTCCCGATAGGTGGCAATGGCGATCTCGCCCTCCGGCAGCAGCGGATCCAGAATCTTCTCCAAAGCTGACACCAGTCCGCCGCCGTCGTCCCGCAGGTCGAATATCAACGCCTTCGCCCCGTCCTGTACCAGCCGGTCGTAGATCGCCTGAAACTGTTCCGGCGTGTTGCCCTTAAAGGAACTGATCCGGATATAGCCGATCTGTCCGTCCAGCATCTGTCCCTCGGCAGTCGTCACTTCGATATTCTGCCGTTCCACGTCCAGTTCCAGTGTGTCGCCGTTCCGCTGAATCGTCAGCTGCACCGTGGTACCTGCTTCGCCTCGAATTTTAGACAGTGCTCCGGCGTAGCCCAGTTCTGCCAGATCTTCGCCCTCTACCTTGGTGAGAATATCGCCCTGCTGCATACCGGCTTTTTCTGCCGGAGAATCTGCATTGACTTCCTCCACCTGCAAATAGCCCTCGTCTGTTTGTGTCACCGTTACGCCGATTCCCACGGTCTGACCAGCTTCCTCTGTCTGATAAGCCTGATATTCCTCACTGGTCATGTACTGGGAATAAGGATCGTCCAGACCGGCAACATAGCCTTTCATAGCCCCCTGCATAACGGCTTCGTCGTCCACGTCGGTATAATAGTTCTGCTTTACAGTTGCGGCAAGCTGCCGGAGCTCCCTGTACTCCGTGTTGCCGGCGTAGTTCCGATAAATGCCCAGTCCTGTTCCTACGGCAAGCACACCGCAAAGACAGAACAGCAGGATCAGTGTCGATTTCCGCACCGGCACTGTTTTTTCCTTTGGCATATCCTCCTGCATTGCATCTGATTGTTTTCGCATATAACCTACAATCCTTTCTTCCAAAAAAGGCAGAGGACTGCAAACGCATACCCCTGCCTTTTTCATTTTCTCAAAAATGCATTTTGATTACAGATACTTCATCGGATCCACCTTGGTGCCGTTGACACGCACTTCAAAGTGCAGGTGGAAACCAGTGGAAAAGCCTGTGCTTCCCACATAGCCGATGGTCTGTCCGGCACTGACGGTCTGTCCGGCAGAAACAGCCACCGATGCCATATGTCCGTACAACGTAGAATATGTACCGTCATGCTGGATAATGACATAGTTGCCGTAGCCGCCTGCCGCTTTTCGGATAGTTGTGGGAGCAGCCGGTTACAACACGAACGACTGTGCCGCCCTTTGCTGCAACGATCGCTGCACCGGCATTGCCGCCGGCAATATCAATTGCACCGTGTGTGGTACCCCAGCGGTTGCCGAAGGTACTGGAAATGGTATAGAATCCCGGGCAGGGCCATGTGAAGCCGCCGCCGGACGGTGCAACACTGCCGCTGTCGTCGCTGGAAGAATCTGAACTGCTGCTGGAAGAACTGTTCGAACTGCTGGAGCTGCTGGAATTGTCCTTCTGGCTGTTCGAAGAAGATGTATCGTCATTTTTCGAAGAAGAGCTGCTGCCGGAGGACTGATTCTTCTTGGCTTCCTCCTGCTGCTGTTGCTTCTGGGCTTCCAGCTTCTTCTTGGCTTCTTCTGCCGCAGCTGCTTCTTCCCGCTTCTTCTTTTCAGCTTCCGCAGCCGCTGCAATTGCTGCCTTGATCTGGTCTTCTTCTGCGTCCAGAGCCTTGTTGTTTTCTTCCAGTGTTGCCACATCGCCGTTCAGCTGCTCTTTCTGCCGCTGCATCTGCTCCTTGGCTTCATCGGTTTCAGAATAGGTCTGCTGGAGATCCTCGATTGCCGCCTTGAATTCTTCCTTCTTGGCCTGCTGGTCTTCCTGCTGGCTTTCCAGATCGGACTTTTCTGTTTCCAGTTCCGCCTTCTTTGCGTTGCAGGTTTCCAGCTTGTCCTTCAGATCGTTGACCAGCTGGTTGTCATGATTTGCCACACGGGACATCAGTTCATACTTGGAAAGCAGGTCGTAGAAGTCAGTCGCACCTACCAGAGCCGAAGCCAGACTGTCGTTGCCCTGTACGTACATGGCACGAAGCCGCATCTTGAACTCGTCCAGTCCAATGGCAATATCGGCTTCCATGACCTTGATGTCATCTTCCGCCTGTGAAATTGCCTGTGTGGTTTCGTCGATAGACTGAGCAATGCGATCCAGTTCCTGTGAAACGATGTCCAGATTGCTCTGCTGCAGGGTGATCTTTTCCTGCAAAGTCTTCTGGTACGCTTCCTTTTCTTCCAGATCAGACTGCAAAGAATCCAGTTCTTTCTGCTTCTCTGCGATCTTCTTTTCGTTGCTCTTGCGTTCTTCCTGTAATTCTGCCAGCGTCTTTGCCGATACCGGAATATCCCTGATCGGTGTCCAGTTTGCTGCCATGCCGCCTGTCAGAATGGTCATGCAAAGCAACGCACTGGTAAAACGCAGACTCAGATGTTTCTTCTTACTCATAGAAAATAGCCTCCTAAGATGTGCATCGGCATTGTTTTAAACATTCAGGTGCTTCCGCATAGAGATCATACTGCCGAACGCTCCGAACAGCGTACCGGACAGCAGATATGCCAGAGCCACCTTCCATGCCAGTGCACGGAACGGAATGATGCTGCCCATTCCGATCACAGACAGGAATTCCACCTGTCCGGTCAGCAGGCCGACCAGCGAATCATAGCCGAACCAAGTGACAGCCAGTGCAACGCCACCAGCAAGCAAGCCGGTGATCATACCCTCCACAAAAAACGGGATACGGATAAAAGAGTTGGTTGCACCAACGTATTTCATGATCTGAATTTCTTCCCGCCGTGCGAAAACGCTCGCCTTTGTGGCATTGGAAACGATCACAACGGAAATGACGACCAATGCTGCAATGATCACACCGAATACAACAGTCACGATCTTCCGTACCTCGGTCAGAACGTTGACAAAGTCCATAGGAGCACGGATCGAATCAATGTGATCCAGTCCCTCTACCTGTGTAATCGTTGCAGAAATCTGTGAAATATCTTCAACACGGATCCGATAGCTGTCGATCAGCGGGTTGTCGTCCCCCAGTGAATCGAACAGCACTTCATAATCCGACATGCTGTTTTTCAGATCTTCAAACGCCTGCTCCTTGGAGTAAAAAGAAATCTCCGAAATGTTTGGAATCTGTGCCAATTCCGATTGAAAATCTGCAAGTTCCTGATCTGAAGTACCCTCGTCCATATAGATAATGACTTCATTTTTATCTTCTACGCCGCCGATCATAGAGGTCAGGTTCATATAAAACAACACCGACATACCCACCAGCAGCAGTGAAACCAACAGCACACAGAATGAAGCGAATGCCATCATCCGGTTTTTCCAGATGTTTTCCACACCCTGTCCAATCAGGTACTTGAAACCACTAGCTTTCATGGATCAGATTCCCTCCAATCACTTCGTCAAAGACGATCTGTCCCTGATCGATATTGATGATCCGTCCGCCGAACTGCCGCACCAGACTGTGTTCATGGGTTACCATCAGAATGGTAGTCCCGATGTCATTGATGCCCTGCAGCAGTTCTACGATCTCATAAGAAAGTTCCGGATCGATGTTTCCCGTCGGCTCGTCCGCAATAATCAGCTGCGGGTCGTTGACCAATGCACGGGCAATTGCCACACGCTGCTTTTCACCGCCGGACAGCTCGTCCGGATAGGCATATGTCTTGTCCTGCAAACCTACCAGACCGATTACATACGGCACACGCTTCCGGATATATTTCGTCGGTGCATCGATTACCCGCAGCACGAATGCCACGTTTTCATACACTGTCATAGACGGAATCAGTCGGAAGTCCTGCAGGTTGAAGTCCTGAAAGACAAACCCAATGGTACGCCGCAGGGCAGGAATCCGCCGCCGCCGGAGTTTGTTCAGGTTATAGCCGTTGACACTGATCGAACCGCTGGTCGGGTTGATCTCTTTTAAGATCAGTTTGATCATGGTGCTTTTTCCGGCACCGGACGCACCAACTACAAAGGCAAAGTCTCCGTCATTGATTTTCAAGTTGACATTGTGCAGTGCATCTACGCCGCTGGAGTATGTCACAGACACGTTCTTCAGTTCAACCATAGTTCACACACATCCTTTCTCTGGGCACTTCCGGCAGACCGCCGGAAATACCGTTTCAGTTGATCGCAGACATCCACTTTTCCGGACAGCACACACAAGTTTCCTGCGTTGCTGCCCTTACCAATAAAATTGCACAAAGAGCCGCCGATGCAAAACGCCACACGCTGCACCGGCGGCTTTTATGCCGGAGCGATGCTTCACGCCCTCACCCCGTCCTTATTCATCAGAACTTCGCCGGATTCGCAGAGAGGTACTTCTTGACCATCAATGCGATCTTGAAGATAATGGCATGGTCGAATTCCCGCAGGTCCAGACCAGTCAGCTTCTTGATCTTTTCCAGACGGTACACCAGTGTGTTCCGGTGTACAAACAGCTTTCTGGAAGTTTCAGAAACATTCAGGTTGTTCTCGAAGAACTTCTGAATGGTAAACAGCGTTTCATGATCTAGAGATTCAATGCTGCCCCGCTTGAATACCTCGTGAAGGAACGTTTCACACAGCGTGGTCGGCAGGTGATAGATCAGGCGGGCAATGCCCAGATCCTCATAGCTGACAATCGCCTTGTCGGTATCGAATACCTTGCCGACTTCCAGAGCCATCTGTGCTTCCTTGAACGAACGGGACAGTTCCTTGACACCGGTCACAATGGTACCGATACCCACGTTCACGCGGGTGTAGAACTCGCTGCTCAAAGTATCTGCAATGGAACGGGCAAGCTTTTCCAGATCCTTGGTGTCCACAGCACCCTTGATCTCCTTGACCAGAACAATATCCGATTCGGAAATGGTAAAGACAAAGTCTTTATTCTTATCCGGAAACAGATTCTGAATGACATCGTATGCAGAAACGTCATTTGCCGATACAATGCGTACCAGCAGCACTACGCGGCTGACTTCCGAGTTGAAGTGCAGTTCACGTGCCTTAATGACGATGTCCCCCGGCAGTACGTTGTCCAGTACTACATTCTTGATGAAGTTGTTGCGATCGTACTTTTCATCGTAGTACTGCTTGATATTGAACAGGGAAATTGCCAGAATATTGGCATACTTCGCAGCAGTGTCGTCCATGCCCTCTACAAAGACCGCATACTCCGGCTTTGCACGAGAACCAAACGGCTTATAGGTATAACCGTCGCGGATAAAAATATCATGTACATCACTGAGGTCGAGGGAAACGAACTCATTGGTCGTTCCCACCTTTGTCAGGTCGCTGCAAGCGATGATGGTCGCGGTGTCATCGACAACGCCAACGGTTGCGTCAATGGTATCCCGCATCTGGTGAACCAGTCCTTGAAATAATCTGTTCGACATATGGAACTTCCTTTCCTTTTGTAATCTCGGCTTCCGCCAGTTTTGCGGCCGGCGGGCATATCACAAACTGCATCCACCTGTTCAATATATTACAAATTGTAACACATTGCGAAGCGATGTTTGTGAATATGCAGTTAAACTTTATGGGATATTTCGAGTATTGCTACGTTTTTTTGTGCTCTCGCACGATTTTCCATAGAGAATCTATTTTTTTGCTGTAACCTGCTTGTAATCTTTCCCGTTTTTTCCGGCATCTGTCAGCAGGATCACATCTTCTCCGGACAGGTCACCTTCAGGATCCGGAGGGTATTGGCAACGCCCTGACGAGCCGCCTCACAGAGCAGCAGACGTGCCTGCTTCAGTTCCGGCGTTTCCGCATACTTGATACTGCACACGTCATAGAACTTGTGGAACAGAGTCGCCAGCTCGGTAGCATACTTAGTGACCTTGGACGGGTCATATGCCTTGGCAGCAGCGTCCAGTTCCGACGGCAGTGCTGCCAGATGCCGGATCAGTTCCAGTTCCTGTGGCTGGG
>OGPG01000786.1_pt1 | contig 27253 bp, 20 predicted proteins | sample 1552851 | NCBI WGS metagenome assembly OGPG01 (sample SAMEA2579909, study PRJEB22360) | human gut metagenome | biome: human gut; feature: human-associated habitat; material: faeces | place: Denmark | collected 2008/2010 | reverse complement strand
CCTTCGGTAGGGGGAACGAGCTCCTTCCGTTGGCGTCATTGGCCGGGATGTTCTATGTATTCCCGCTGATTCTTCCGATCACGAAGGGCAACGTATTCAAAACTTTTATTATCGGGTTGATCCTGTTGGTCGGGGGCGTTTATATTGTGACGAACCTCGCTCCGGTCTTCACGTTGGCGGCCCAGGACGTTTACGCAATGACCCAGGACACCGCCGTGCGGATTCCGGACGGATTCAGTGAGGCTGCCGCTATCGACTTCGCGTCGAGTCCGTTTACGTGGGTGATCTACCACCTGACCGCAAGCATCAAGATTATCGGTCCTGTCATTCTGGGAGTGTGCACGCTTGCTCTGATGCTCGTGAATCGTCGCGCGATCCTGCGGCAGCACCGTCAGGCTGAGGCCGAGGCAGAACTGGAAGCGGCCGAAGAGGCTGAAGCCGGGAATAATCAAGAGAAATAACAATTAAAAACCGTAGAGTAGATATGAGAAAGCTATTTTTAGTATTGATCGCGGGTGTGGCTGCATTGTCGGCTTCGGCCCAGGTGAATTACAAAATCCAGACGGCCTGCAATCCGCAGGATGTGAAAACGTACGACACGGAACGGCTGCGCAGCAGTTTCCTGATGGAAAAGGTGATGGTTCCCGACCAGATCAACGTTACCTATTCGATGTACGACCGTTTTATTTTCGGCGGTGCGGTACCCGTGACGAAGGAGCTGGTGCTCGAGACGATCGATCCGCTCAAAGCGCCTTACTTCCTTTTTGCGCGTGAGCTGGGCGTGATCAATGTCGGCGGCGACGGTGTCGTGACCGTGGACGGCAAGGAGTACACGCTGCGTTTCCGCGACGCTCTTTATGTGGGCAGCGGGAACCAGAAAGTGACTTTCAAGAGCAAGGATGCTTCGAAACCTGCAAAATTCTACATCAACTCGGCTACTGCGCACAAATCCTATCCGACACAGTTGGTGACCATCGACGGGGTGAAGGGTTCGCTGAAGGCCAACTCGTTCCCCGCCGGTAAGATGGAAGAGAGCAACGACCGCGTAATCAACCAGCTGATCGTGAAAAATGTGCTCAAAGAGGGACCTTGCCAGTTGCAAATGGGCCTTACCGAACTGAAGCCCGGCAGTGTTTGGAACACGATGCCGCCCCATGTGCACGGCCGGCGTATCGAGGCTTACTTCTATTTCAATCTGCCCGAAGGGAACATGATTTGCCACCTGATGGGCGAGCCGCAGCAGGAGCGCCTGGTATGGATGGCCAACGAACAGGCGATCATGTCTCCCGAATGGTCGATTCACGCTGCTGCCGGTACCAGCAACTACATGTTCATCTGGGGTATGGCGGGCGAGAACCTCGACTATGGCGATATGGACAAGATCAAATATACCGAAATGCGTTAAGGGCGTGTTTTGAAACTTCTCCCTGCAATCGTGCGGGGAAATGAAAATCCGGACGGCATACTTGCCGTCCGGATTCTTTTTGCGGGGGGGGAGTTGCCGGGAAACCCTGTCCGGTCTGTTTTGGAAAGGATATCCCGGGGTAACGGCTAATGCCACGGGAAAATTTCCGGGCTATCCCGAATTCATTTGTTTCCGGGATGAGGCTTCCGGTTTTCCCTGATATGGATATTATTCCGCAAATTCATCTCCATCCGGATGTCCGGATCGGGGATCGGCGAGAAAAATCCGCGGTAATCCGCGGTAAAAAAAGTATATTTGTAGGAAACACTGGCCCCATAACTTAAAATATGCGCGCATGAGTTCCGTCTCCTCGCAGAAACCTACCCGTTACCGGTGGGTGATTTGTTCGATGCTCTTTTTCGCCACGACGATCAATTACCTCGACCGTCAGGTGCTTTCATTGCTGCAACCCCTCCTCGAAGAGCAGTTCCACTGGACCGATAACGATTACGGAACGATCACGGCTGTCTTTTCGCTGTTTTATGCCATTTCTCTGTTGTTTGCCGGTCGGTTCGTCGACCGGGTCGGTACGAAGAAAGGGTATGCCTGGGCGATTGCCATCTGGTCGTTCGGTGCGGCGCTGCACGCTCTCTGCGGGATTGTGACCGAGCATTACGTCGGATTGCCCGATGCTTCTGCCTTGCGGATGGCACAGGGGGCCGACATTGTCTCACAGATCACGATGGTGAGTATTACGGCTTTCGTCATTTGCCGTTGCGTGCTGGCTTTGGGCGAAGCGGGTAATTTCCCGGCGGCAATCAAGGCGACCGCCGAGTATTTTCCCAAAAAAGACCGGGCTTTCGCTACCGGCATTTTCAATTCGGGTGCTAATGTAGGTGCGATTCTCGCACCGTTGACCGTGCCGGTAATGGCCGAGGTGTGGGGTTGGGAGACCGCATTCCTCGTAGTCGGTGCGATCGGCTTCGTTTGGTTGGGTTTCTGGCAGTTCATCTATAAAAGCCCCGAAAACAACCCCCGGATGAATGCGGCCGAACGCGCTTATATCGAACAGGATCAGGTATTGGAAGCCGGGACGGGCACGATAGCGGCCAAGACGGCGAACGGTAGTGCATCGGTCGGCGTAATGGGGGTACCGATGGTAGATAAAGGGGCAGGTATGACGGCGGAGGTGCCCGCTGAAGAGGCCGTTGCAGATAAGATGACGATTTGGCAAAGCCTGCACTACCGGCAGACCTGGGCTTTTGCGGTGGGAAAATTCCTGACCGACGGCGTTTGGTGGTTTTTCCTGTTCTGGACTCCGGCCTACCTCAAGGCGCAGTACGATATGACCGGCACACAGGTCGCGTGGCCTATCGCCGTGCTCTATACGATCACGGTAGCCGGTTCGGTCTTCGGCGGCAAGTTCCCCACTTACTTTATCAACCGGGGGATGAACCCCTATGCGGGCCGCATGCGGGCGATGCTGATTATTGCGTTTTTCCCGCTGGCGGTATTGCTGGCCCAACCGTTGGGGTACATCAGCTACTGGGTTCCCATTTTGCTGATTGCAGTGGGGGCTTCGGCGCATCAGGCATGGTCGGCCAACATCTACTCGACTGTCAGCGATATGTTTCCCAAAGGGGCCGTGGCGACGATCACCGGGATCGGCAGCATGGCCGGAGGACTCGGCTCGGTCTTTATCCAGAAGGGGGCGGGCATGCTCTTTACTTACAGCGATGAAACGCGGCTTGTGTTCTTCGGGTTCGAAGGCAAGCCAGCCGGGTATACGATCGCTTTCATCTATTGTGCGATCGCCTACCTGTTGGCCTGGGCCATCATGAAATCGCTCGTACCGCGCTACCGGCAGATCGTGCCGTAGGCAGGTCGTGGCGGGAGTATTCCTGCAGCCTTTTTTAAAATATAAATATATTGCGTCGGCGTTCGTATAGCGGTTTCGGTGGTTTTATGACGTTATGCTGTAAGGATATGAAATTGTAACAATATAAGAAACTTTCAGGGGGCGGGAAATGTTCGTGGGCTCCGTGAACCGGATCTTTTTTGCGGCGAAAAAGGGGCGAAATTTTGTATTAATCGAAAAGAGTGTTAAATTTGCACGCTGTTTCCAATGAAGGAGACGGATATGGTGGATGTAGCTCAGTAGGTTAGAGCGACGGATTGTGGTTCCGTAGGTCGTGGGTTCGAGACCCATCTTCCACCCGCAATTTTCGGAAAGAGTCTCCAGGCGGGAGACTCTTTTTGTGTTTTGTGATATTGTTTTGCGGTCTATTGCTTCAGTTTAGTTGTGCATGAATGATCCCATTGTTCGCTGTCCGGAACGGAATAGCGGAGCGACAGGCCGGCAAAATAGATAGCGGAAGTGTCGGCGTATCGGCCGGCCAGAGCACCGCTTGAATATGAATTTTGAACCGGCCGGCTAAGAATAAACGTCGGCAATCCCGCTGCAACGCTGCATAACCGGACAGTTCCGGGGAAATATGCGTTTTTGCGGCTGAAAAAAGACTTTATGACACAATTGGATGAATTTACCGCACTGGGACTGGGGGAAAAAACCCTCCCGGCGATCAAGGCTAAAGGCTTTGAAACTCCTTCCCCGATCCAGAAACTGACCATTCCGGTCTTGTTGGATGAGGATAAGCATAACGATATTATCGCACAGGCGCAGACCGGAACAGGCAAGACGGCCGCATTCGGGCTGCCCGTTCTGGAGCGACTTACCCCGAAGAAGGGACCCGTGCAGGGATTGATTCTCGTGCCGACTCGCGAGCTCGCGTTGCAGGTGACCGAAGAGTTGCTCTCTTTCAATAAATACAGCAAGCTGGTCATTACGGCTATTTATGGCGGTGCGTCGATGTCCGAGCAATTGCGGCGTCTGGGCAAGGGTGTCGATATTGTGGTCGGAACGCCGGGGCGTATCCTCGATCACCTGCGCCGGGGAACCTTGAATCTCAAGGAACTGCAATACCTGATCCTCGATGAGGCCGACGAGATGCTGAACATGGGGTTTATCGACGATGTCGAGGCTATTCTGGCCGAGTCGAACGATTATCGCCGGATCCTGCTCTTTTCGGCTACGATGCCTGCGCGTATCGTGGAACTGTCGAAGCGTTACATGAAAGATGTCGAGGTGCTTAGGGTTCCGAGCCAGGAGATGACCACGGACCTGACCGACCAGATCTATTTCGAGGTGCGCGACAGCGACAAGTTCGATGCGCTGACCCGGATCATCGACGTCGAGCCCGAATTTTACGGGATTGTTTTCTGCCGCACGAAGGTGGCCGTGGATGAACTGGTGACGCGGTTGACCCAGCGGGGCTATGCCGCAGAGGGGCTGCACGGCGACGTGTCGCAGGCCCAGCGCGAAAAAATACTCAAGAAGTTCAAAAACAAACAGGTGACGATTCTTGCGGCTAATTCTTGATCTGCCCGCGGGATCGACATCAACAACCTGACGCATGTGATCAACTATTCGCTGCCGCAGGATTCCGAGTCGTATGTGCACCGGATCGGCCGTACGGGCCGCGCCGGGAATACGGGTACGGCTATTACCTTTATTTCGAGTTCGGAGTACCGCCAGTTCGTGATGATGCAGCGTGAGATCAAGGTCGATATCAAGAAGGTGCCGATCCCCACGGCGCAGAATGTGGTCGAGATCAAGAAAAACCGCATTAAGGATGAATTGGCCGAGATCATCGAAAATGAAAATTACACCGAATACGGTGAAATGGCGGCCGATTTATTGAAGGACCAGTCGCCCGAGGTTGCGATGGCGGCTGTGTTGCGGTTGGCATTCAAGAACTAGCTGGAGGAGAGTAATTATCCCGAAATCCGCTCGATTCACGTCGACCGCCGCGGTACGGCGCGTCTGTTCATTTCGATCGGCAAGATGGACGGTTACGACGTGCGCAAGTTGCTCCAGCTGCTTAAGCGCGAGTGCGGGCTGACCGACAGCCAGATCGACGACGTGAAGGTTCTGGACAGCTTTTCGTTCGTTACCGTGCCGTTCTCCGAAGCGAAAGAGGCGATCCGCCGGCTGAACGATATCAGTAACGGCGGCCGTCCGATCGCAGAAATCGCACAGGATGGCCAGGGCCGCGGTGCGCGGGGAGCGTACAAAAAAGAAGGGTTTAAAAAAGACTATAAAGGCAAGCGGGATTCCGCCGGTTACGCCAAAGGCTCTTCCTACGGCGCCGGTAGCCGCAAAGACAGCGGGGAAGGATGGAAAGCGGGGGCGACTCGCGGGGCGAAGCCGGGCGCCCGGGGAGCGCGGGATGCACAAGCGGTTGTACACGCTCCGCGCGCTTCCAAAAAGAAAAAGGGAGAGGACTGGCAGAACGATTTTACCGAATTTTTTGCCCGGCAGGAACAAGGCGGTTGGGGCGGCAAGAGCGGCTTCGACAAAAAAGCCGCTCCCCGCAAGGATAAAAAACGCGGAAACCGTTAATTGTTTTTCCGAAGCCGGTTTTTTTCCGATCGCGATAACCTGCTTCCCAATGACCGGTTCCGTGCGGTTCTCCTGATTCAGGCGTGTTCCGTTAGGGGTACTCTTCAGTTGTTTCCGTTTAAGTCGTCCTGTCCGGGCTAAATGCCCTGTGTGGACTTTCAGGGATGTACGTCCGGCCGAGCGATCCGTATCTCTACCAACCGGTCGGGCGGCCGTCGAGAAATGGCGGGGTGTGCGACTCTTCCCCGGAACCGAAATATGCGGTTCCTTTCGTGGTCGGCGGGATGACATCCTTGGTCAAAAAGGCGTTGAAGGAATAGGATTCTCCCGCGGCTTTCAAGAGCCGCTGTACGATCAGAGCCCGGCTCGGTGCATTGAATGCTGCCCCGGGGGCGCTGCTCTGTTTCATGATGCTGGTCTGCTCGGGTCGCCAGACTCCGTACGCATACTGATAACCTCCTTCATAGGCCCCGACCATGTCGTATCCGGGCTGTCCGATGAACTCGCGCCAGCGGATCGCAGACAGGTCATTGGTCAGGTCCAGGTTCAGGTAATAGCCTTTTTGCTGTCCGTTGCGCAGTGCGGTAGCCTGTGCGGCCGGAATTGTCGCTCCGCCCGTATATTCGTCGGCCAACAGTCCGATGGCATGGCCGCCCAACTCATGGACGAGGGTCGTTTCGAATGTTGAAGCGAGGGTGCCGATGGCATAGTTCGGATTGCCGTCCGATTGCCAGTAGGTTGTACCGGCATGCCGTTTGGCATTCGCAATGATGGCAATAACGACGTTTTGCATCCCTGTGTACCCCGGGACTTTGGCTGCGTAGGCGTAAACCTTCTCTTTTGCGGCGGTCATGGCGCTTCCCGATTCATCCCGGTAAGCGACCGATAAAGCCGTATTGCGGGCGTACCCGGGTTGGGTTACTCCGTTCTGTTTCGATACCGCTTTAACAATGTATGTATTCAGGTAGTTACGGTAAGTGGCGTAGGGTTCATAACGCAACAGGGCTTCGATGGCCTGTTTCATCTTTTGTTCGTACAAACCGTTTTCACCCATATCCTGGCTGGTGAATCCGTCACCCATGAAAATCAGGTGGAATCCTTTGTTTTGCGGTGAACCCGCATAGGTAAGTACCTGTCCGTCTTGCGAATAATCGTCGCTTTCGACGTTGTCGCCCAGGTTGCTGAATCCGTACCCGCTCGTTTGGGGCGAAAGAATCCATTTGTCATAATTGGGCTGTTGCATCACGGCTTCCGGAACGGTACCGCTGAAACGGTTGAATGTCACGTCGAGACCGGTTAGCTGTGTCAACCGGGCGAAACCCTCCGGCAGTCCCCCGGAAAGCTGATTGTGCTGCAGCGACAGCGAGGTCAATCGGGTCAATCGTTCGAAACCGTCCGGCAGATTGCCGTTCAGGGAACCGTTGTGGCTGAGGTTGAGCGTCCTGAGATTTTCCAGCCGGGTGATACTTTCCGGGATCTCCCCCCGGATGGAATTGTTGTGAAGGGTCAGGGATTCCAGTCGGGTGAGTTTGCCGAGTTCCGCAGGCAGCGTACCGCCCAGCTTGTTATCGTTCAGCGCGAGGGTGCGCAGTTCGGTAAGGCGTGTGATATCGTTCGGAATCGCTCCGGAGAGTTTGTTGACGGTGAAATCGAGGGTCTGCAACCGCGTCAGTTTGCTGATCGAGGCGGGAATAGAGCCTGATATCTGGTCGTGTGAAAAGGTGAGTTGCTCGAGATAGGGAAAATCGCCGATCTGTTCGGGCAACCAGCCGATCAGGTTATTGGCGTAAAAATAGAGGGAGACCACATGCCCGTCAGCGTCGGTGCGGACACCTTTCCACTCTCCGACCGGTTTGTTTGACAGCCAGTTCGTCTGTTCTCTCCATTTCGGACCGCCCAGGCTGTTGTATAGGGCGATCAAGGCGGCCTGCTCGCTGCCTGCGGGGGCTTCGGCCCCTGTCTGTGTGATGGAAACCTTGCGGGAGAGGCCGTTGGCCGACCGGACGCTCAGGCTGCCGGTGCGCGGGAGGTAATCTTCCGGAGCCGTTGCCGTGATCTCCACGACGCTAAGGCCCGCCGGACCTTCGGCGGGCGCGACGGTGATCCAGGGCGCGTCATCGTGGGAAATCGACCAGGCTGCATCGGTCGTGATTTCCATTTGCTCGCGGAGAATGGTCCCGGTCAGGGAGATATTCTGGGTCGAAAGCGTCAGGACCGGGTCGCTGCTGTTGTCTTTGGAACAGCCGGCCAAAAGTGTGATCAGACCGGCCAGACAACAAAAACGGATGGCTGCTTGCATGATTGATTAGGTTAGCGGGTGATGTTTGAAGTTAAATAAAAATTCGGGGAATCTCTTATTTTCGATCCAAAAATTCCGGCTGTTTTGTCCGTATTTCCACAGGTCGGGCCGGTGAGGGTGACAAAGTGGCAGGATCTGACAGCGACTCCGGCATATTATGTCACTTTTTCCGCATGAAATTTGCGGAAATCAAGGGGAGAATGTGCCAAAACCGGTTTGGCACATATTGTGTGAGAAAGCAGATCGCATTCGGTTGCAGAAATGTTGATATCCCTGAACCTCGTAAGAGGGCGAAATATTGATTAACCTTAAAAGCATACAAAAATGAAAGTAAAACCGTTAGCAGACCGGGTTCTGATCGAACCGAATCCCGCAGAAGAAAAAACAGCCGGCGGACTTTTTATCCCCGACACCGCCAAGGAAAAACCTCTCGCAGGTAAAGTCATCGCAGTGGGCCCCGGAACATCTGACGTGAAGATGGAAGTGAAAGTGGGCGACCAGGTGCTCTACGGCAAATACGCCGGCACCGAAATTACGATCGACGGCAAGGATTTGCTGATCATGAAACAGGGCGATATCCTCGCAATCATTTAATCTTTCAATTTCCTAACTTTTAAGTCTGACAAATCATGGCAAAAGAGATTTTATACAATGTAGATGCCCGCGAACAGCTCAAGGAAGGTGTGGACGCGCTGGCCAATGCAGTGAAGGTAACCCTCGGTCCGAAAGGCCGCAATGTGGTAATCGACAAGAAGTTCGGTGCACCGCAGGTGACCAAGGACGGTGTGACCGTAGCCAAAGAGATCGAACTGGAGAAACCGGTTGCCAACATGGGTGCACAGATGGTCAAAGAGGTCGCTTCCAAGACTGCTGACGATGCCGGCGACGGTACGACGACCGCTACTGTACTGGCTCAGGCCATTGTAGGCGTGGGTGTGAAAAACGTTACCGCAGGTGCCAATCCGATGGACCTGAAACGCGGTATCGACAAAGCCGTCGCTACGGTAGTCGAGAACCTGCGCAAGCAGAGCCAGGAAGTGGGCGGCGACATCAACAAGATCGAGCAGGTCGCTACCATTTCGGCCAACAACGATAACAACATCGGTAAGCTGATCGCCGAGGCGATGGGCAAGGTTAACAAGGAAGGTGTGATCACCGTCGAAGAGGCCAAGGGTACCGAGACCCATGTGGACGTGGTGGAAGGTATGCAGTTCGACCGTGGTTACATCTCTCCGTACTTTACGACCGATGCCGAGAAGATGGAAGCGGTGCTGGAGAAACCGCTGATCCTGATCACCGACAAGAAGGTATCGACGATGAAGGAGCTGATGGGCGTATTGGAACCCGCCGCTCAGAACGGTCGTTCGCTGCTGGTGATTGCCGAAGATGTCGACGGCGAGGCATTGGCGGCTTTGGTGGTCAACAAACTGCGCGGTGCGCTGAAGATCGCTGCCGTGAAGGCTCCGGGCTTCGGTGACCGTCGCAAAGAGATGCTCGAAGATATTGCCATCCTGACCGGTGGTACGGTAATCTCTGAGGAGCGCGGCATCCGTCTCGACCAGGCTACCCTCGAAATGCTGGGTAGCGCCGAGAAGGTGATCGTGAACAAAGAGAACACGACGATCGTCAACGGCCTTGGCGACAAGAAAAATATCGAAGCCCGTGTAGCGCAGATCCGCAAACAGATGGAGGTTTCCACTTCGGATTATGACAAGGAGAAGCTCGCCGAACGTCTGGCTAAGTTGGCCGGCGGTGTGGCAGTACTCTATGTAGGTGCCGCCAGCGAGGTGGAGATGAAAGAGAAGAAAGACCGTGTGGACGATGCGTTGGCTGCGACCCGTGCTGCCGTCGAGGAAGGTATAGTGCCGGGCGGCGGTGTCGCTTACATCCGTGCGGTGGAGGCTTTGGAGACGCTCAAGGGCGACAACGAAGACCAGACGACCGGTATCCAGATCGTAAAACGCGCTATCGAAGAGCCGCTGCGTCAGATCGTGACGAATGCCGGCGGCGAGGGTTCGGTGGTTGTCAATAAGGTGAAGGAGGGCAAAGGCGCCTTCGGTTACAACGCCCGCGACGACCGTTATGAGGACCTGCTCAAAGCGGGTATCATCGACCCGACCAAGGTTTCGCGTGTGGCGTTGGAGAATGCGGCTTCGATCGCTTCGATGTTCCTTACCACGGAGTGTGTATTGGCCGAGAAGAAGTCGGACGCTCCCGCAATGCCTGCGATGCCGGGCGGCGGCATGGGCGGTATGATGTAGTCCATCGCTTCTCTTATGAAAAGTTCCCGGAATCGCATTTGCGATTCCGGGAACTTTTTTATTCCGGGCTGTCGTGTATGAAGTCCGGAGAGCCGTTTTCAGGGCGGCGGGCGTTCTGCGGTTCATACGAATACGACGCTGCCTGCTGTTGGAAAGACATACGGAAAGGGCTCGGGGAAATTCCGATGGCTTTTCATACACGACTGATGCGGTCGTGATCCGTAGCTTGTCTGCCGGAAAACGGAGGGAATGTGGAACTTTTTATTTCCGGGAGCGTCAGAGGCCGCCGTCGGCCACCCACGAACCGGTGGGGTTGTCATTGCGCAGAGCGAGCACTATTTTTTCGATGCGGCCATCGGACATTTTCACTCGGCAGGGAACGAATACTCCCGCGTACTGTCCCGAACGGAAGGCTGGCTGTGTTTCGAGGAGGCGGCAGCCTGCATATCGTTCCTTCATAAGGTCGAGCGGATAGTAAACGAGTCCTTCGGCGAGTATTTCCGTATCCCACGTCTGCATGGCGGCGAAGAGCTTGCGGGCCGCCTCTTCCGGTGCAATGGCTGCGAAGTGTACGCCGCCGACCGGTTTGGTGAGGTCGATCCATTCGATGCCGTCGTAAGCCCGAAAGAGGGTGTCGGACAGCGGTATGTCGTAAACGATGCGTTGCAATTCGGCGATGGTTACGGGTGTTTTGCCGTCGGTCTGCTCGATTTTCAGCCCGATAAGCCGTCCGGTCGTCCGATCGAAGCGGTATTCGCGTCGGGTGTCGGATTCGTCGATCGAGGTTCCCGACAGGTAGTCGTTGCTGAAATCCCCTTCGGCCGGCGCTTCGACGGTCAGCGTGATCGTTTCCGGTCCGACTTGCTTGCTGTAACTTGCGTTCCGGCGCTCGGCGAAGTTGAGCTCTTCCCGCAGCAGCAGGGTGTAGGGGTCGAGCAGGGTGGCGAAATCTTCGATTGCGCCGCTACCGGGACGCATGATGAAGCCCGAGTTTATCTCAGGACTCCACATCAGGATCCGTTCCCCGTCGCTCAGGGCGATCCGTCCTGCTTTTTCCAGCCGCCAGCGGCCTGAACCCGGTTCCACCCACATACGGTGGGGGACAAAGGGGACTTCGGCATCGATGTAGCTGAAATTTTCCTGGGGAAGAGTGCGGACATTCATTTCGAGGCGGAACGAACGGCTTTTGTCGAGTTGAGCGGCAGCATCGCGGAAGATACGTCCTGCGGCGTGGGCCCGATAGCGGCCGACGGGATCGAAGACGAGCAGTACGAGGGCGATGAGGGCTGCGGCGCTCAACGTCGCGGACAGCGGCCGGAGCCACAATCGCCGAGGCCGTGCCGGAGCGGTCGTTCGTGCGGTTGCCGGCGTATTTTCGGCTTGTGCGGCGGTTTTCAGAATGCGGGCTTTCAGACCGGCCGGAGCCTGCACTTCGACGCGGGGAGCGACGGCGTTGAAGGCTGCTTTCGTTTGGCGGTAGAATTCGGCGCAGGCGGGACATGTTTCGAGGTGTTCCAACATTTCGCGGCGAACCTCTGCGGGGGTATTGTCATCGAACAGCAGTTCGATTCGGTTTTCAAAATCGGTGCATTTCATGGCGGATGATTTTTAGTGGTTGATGAGTTTGCGGAGCTTGCCGATCCCGTAACGGAAACGGGATTTGACGGTCGCCTCGGTGGTGCCGGTGATCTCGGCGATCCGGGCGAAAGTCAGGGAGTCGGAGGTTTTCAGGCGGATCACTTCGGCCTGTTCTTCCGGGAGGGTTGCGAGCAGCCCGGCGATTCGTTCGTATTCTTCGCGGAGTTCCTGATCGCCGGAGTCGTCCGCAAGTGCGGCGGCCCGTTCGGTCGGCAGCGTCGCATTGCGCCGGTGGCGGTGGTAGTCGCAGCAGCGGTTGGCGATCGCCCGCCAGAGGTAGCGCTCCACGTCGTCGATGCGGTCGAGGTTGCAATCCGAGTGGAAGAGCCGCAGCAGGACGTCCTGCACGATGTCTTCCGCATCGGCCTGCGATCCCGTGCGGATATAGGCGAAGCGGTAAAGGGAATCCTGTCGCCGATCGACGATCCGCTCGAGGAGTTTCAGTTTCGTTTCTTGCATATTCTGTCTGTTTTAACGACGCGTCTATTCATAAGACGTACCCGCTGCGAAAAAGATTTAACCGAAGCGTAAAAAACGGCGTATGCCGATATATTTTTGTTTGCCGGCGTCGGATGGAAGGGTTTGCTGCGGATTTTGCGGAACGGGAATTTCCATAAAGGATATGGCAACCCGTTACGGAAGGATTTCCGATGGCGAAATGCCTGCACTGTAGGTTTCGACGGGAAATCCATTGCCCGGCTCTGCAGGTCGGTAAAGTTCGTACTCTCTTGCGTGAGAGAATAATCAGCTTTGTAAAGGTATTGACAGACCGGGAATAGTGGCGTCGGATCGTTCGATTCGTGAAAATGATCGTGTGCCGACGTATCTGTTATTTGTCCAGCAGGATACGAGCCTGTGCGAGTGCGGCTTCCGTGATTTGGCTGCCCGATAGCATTTTGGCGATTTCGGTAATCCGCTCCTCCGGGTCGAGGCGGCGGATATGGGATCCTTCGGCGTCTTTGTAAACCACGAAGTGAGTGTCGCCTTTCGAAGCGACCTGCGGCAGGTGGGTGATGTCCACGACCTGCATGGTCTGCGAGAGGTCGGCGATGATCTCGCCCATGGCGTCGGCGATGCGGCCTGAAACGCCCGTGTCTATCTCGTCGAAGATGATCGTCGGCAGCTCCATGCGGTGAGCGAGCAACGCTTTGAGAGCCAGCATTACGCGTGAAATTTCACCGCCTGAGGCGATGCGTTCCACTTTTTGAGGAGCGAAATTTCCGTTGGCTGTGAACAGAAAATCTATTTCGTCGTCACCCGTGGGGGTCAAGGCCGGTGCGGGGGTGAGCTGTACGACGAAACGGGCTTCGGGCATGCCGAGCCGTGCGAGGGTCGTCTGAATCGCATCGTTGAACGTCGGTGCGGCCTTTTCGCGGGTGGCGTGGATGTTCCGGGCCAGCTCTTCGGCCTTCTCTTCGGTGGCGGTCAGTTCGGTCGCAACGGCGGCGATGGCTTCGTCGCCGTGCGTGATCGCTTGCAGGCGTGCTTCGTAATCGGTCTGTTTGGCGAGGAGTTCGCCGAGATCCGCAGCACGGTGTTTCTGGCAGAGCGAGTAGATGGTGTTGAGTCGGTCGCCGATTTTTTGCAGCCGTTCGGGATCGGCGTCGAGCCGTTCGCTCTGTGCGGCGGCCGAGGCGCCGAGATCCTTCAGCTCTTCGAGCACGGAGCGGAGCCGTCCGGCGGCTTCCGCTGCGAAAGGATAGCCGGCTTCGAGGTGGCGGCAGGCCGTTTCGCTGGCCTTGAGTTGTACCAACACCCCGATTTGTTCGTCGTCCAGGGCATTGCGCAGCGCCGTGAGGGTTTCGCTGATGCGGTCGGCGTTCGAAAGAACCTCCAGCTCCTGTTCCAGTTCGGTTTGTTCTCCTTCCTTCAGGTGGGCCGCTGCGAGTTCTTCGACCTGGTAGCGGAGCCACTCTTCGTCCTTGCGTCCGGCTTCGGCCTCTTCGCGCAGCCGTGCGAGTTCACGGCGCAGGTGGCAGAGCCGTTCGTAGAGGGTCGTATATTGCATCCGCAGGTCGTGGTTTTCGGCGACCGTATCGACGGCCTGCGTGCGGAAAGCCTCTGATCCCAGGATCAGATTCTGGTGTTGGGAGTGGATGTCGATCAGTTGCGATCCCAGTTCGCGCAGCAACGCAAGGGGAACGGGAGTGTCGTTGATGAACGAGCGGCTCTTGCCGGCCGGGGTGATCTGGCGCGTGAGTGTCGTTTCGCGGCTGTAATCCAGGTCGTTTCGGTCGAAGAATGCCTGCAGGTCCCTTGTTCCGAGATCGAAAACGCCTTCGATCAGGCAATTACGTTTGTCGTCTTTCAGGGTGGCGTTGTCGTTCTTGTTCCCCAGCAGGAGGCCCAGCGCGCCGAGCAGGATCGACTTTCCGGCGCCGGTTTCGCCCGTGATGATGTTCAGCCGGTCGTCCAGCTCCAGTTCGAGCCGGTCGATCAGGGCGTAGTTTTCGACTTTCAGACGACGTAGCATGGCTATTTCAGAATGGATTCGATTTTGTCGGCGATCTTCTCGGCCGTTTCGGCTTTCGAGAGCAGAGGAAGCTCCTCGCGTCCTGCGCGGTCGATGAGCGTCACCTTGTTGGTATCGACGCCGAATCCGGCCCCGGCGTCGCGCAGTGAGTTCAGAACGATGAAATCGAAGTTTTTGCGTTGGAGTTTCCCTTCGGCATTGGCCTCTTCGTGATCGGTTTCGAGGGCGAAGCCGACCAGGATCCGACCCGCTTTGTGCGCTCCCAGCTCGGCTGCGATGTCGTGCGTGCGTTTGAGGCGGATCGTCAGCTCGCCGTCCCCTTTCTTGAGTTTGGTCGGGGCGACCTCTTCGGGGGTATAGTCCGCGACGGCGGCGCACATAACGGCTCCGTCGGCTGTGGCGAACTCCCTCACCGAAGCCTCGTACATCTCCTGTGCCGAGAGGACATCGATACGTCGAACTCCGGTCGGGGTGGGCAGCGACGTGCGGCCGCTGATGAGTACGACTTCGGCGCCCCGCCGGGCGAGCGCTTCGGCGATGGCATACCCCATCTTGCCCGTCGAGTGGTTCGAGATGAACCGCACCGGATCGATGGCTTCGATGGTTGCGCCTGCGGTAACGATCAGCCGTTTACCTCGCAGGCTCTTTTTTTTTTCGGAAAGAAGGTCTTCGACGAATGCGACGATGTCGGCCGGTTCGGCCATGCGTCCCTTGCCCGAAAGTCCGCTTGCCAGCTCCCCTTCGGCCGGTTCGACGATCCGTACGCCTCGGCTGCGCAGAATCCGCAGATTCTCCTGTGTGGCCGAATGCGCGAACATGTCCAGGTCCATCGCCGGGGCGACCGCTACCGGGCAGCGGGCCGAAAGGTAGGTCGTCAGCAGCAGGTTGTCGGCGATGCCGTGCGCCATCTTGCCCAGCGTATTGGCCGTCGCGGGGGCGATGAGCAGGCAGTCCGCCCACTCGCCGAGCGAGACGTGGGAGTTCCACTCCCCGTTTTCCGGATTGAAGAATTCGACCAGGATGGGATGCTTCGAGAGCGTCGCCATGGTCAGCGGAGTGATGAACTGCTTGGCCAGCGGAGTCATTACGACTTTCACCTCGGCGCCTGCGCCTTTGAGCAGGCGGCAGAGTATGGCCGCTTTGTAGGCGGCGATGCTGCCTGTGATGCCGAGCAGGATATGTCGTCCTTCGAGACTCATACCGCGATGTTTAGGCTTGCGGTTTGTTCTCCTTGTAGAAGAGTTCGCCGTCGAGGAACTCCTCGGTGGCGATCAGCACCGGTTTGGGCAGACGTTCGTAGTAACGCGAGATCTCGATCTGCTCGCGGTTTTCGAAAGTTTCCTCCATCGTGTCCGTCGGCGACGAAAAATCCGCCAGCTTGCGCGTGAGTTCGGCTTTCAGTTCGGTCGAAATCTGGTTGGCGCGGCGTGCGATGATATTGACCGTTTCGTAAATGTTGCCGGTTTCCTTATCCAGATCGACCAGTTTACGGGTTACGGTGTTGGTGGGAGTGCTTTTCTTGATCTCCATGGAATTATTGTTTTTCTTTGTTGTTTCGGTCTAAAAAGTCTTTGGCGTTCTGGGCCAGCCGGTCGAGCTCCTTGAGGTAGTGCGATTCGGGAAATTCGGCCACGAACGAGTAATAGGAGTCGAGCGTCGAGAGGTAGCGGTCTGCCTGCTTGTCCTGCACGGAGTTGTCGGCCAGCTTGCTGCCGGATTTGACGATCAGGTACATGATCTCTTCGCGGTGGGAGCTGGTGGGATAGAGCTTCAGCGCGTTCTTGAGAGCTACGATCGCCGATTTGTAACGTCCGATTTTATAGTATGTGTAAGCGTTCAGGTAAGTTTTGTCGTGCAGCCGCTGGGTCAGGATCTTGTCCATCTCGCGGAATTCGTCGCTGCGGGAGCTGTTGGGGTAGTGGGCCAGGTATTCATTGACCGCCACGATAGCCTGTGTGGTCATCGTTTGGTCGCGGGTGGGGCCCGGTGCCAGGTAGAAGTAACTCAAGGCGAGAATTCCTTCGGCATCTTCGAGGAAGACGCTGCGTCCGAATTTGCGGCGGAAATCGTCGAGCATCGACGTGGCCACCTCGTAGTCGCGGGTCTTGAACTTGCAGAAAGCGGTCATGAAGGCGATACTGTCCTCTTGCATCGTTCCGGAGTAGTACGGTGCGGCCGCTTCGAACAGCATTGCGGCTTTCGACCACTTCTGGTTCTGGTAATGTTTCAGAGCGGTTTGGTACATGTGGTCGGGCCGACCGCTTTTCAGAACCTGCTGTACGCTATTGCAGCCCGCAGCGAGGATTGCAAAGCACACTGTGCACAAGACATATAGCCTTTCTTTTCTCATCGGGATCAGGTTTTTCCGCAATTATCCGGCGATAATCGCACAAAGTTACTCTTTATTTAACGAAATCCCAAATTTTTTAGTGTGGGCGTTGCGGAATCGATGCTATGCCGACGGTTTTTTGCGGAAAAACAACGGCGGGACGAATCGGGGTCCCGCCGTGATTTTCCGGTTGTTCCGTCAGGCGCGGTGTGCGATGAGCCATTCGGCGATCTGCACCGCGTTCAGTGCGGCACCCTTGCGGATCTGATCGCCGACGCACCAGAACGTGAGGCCGTTGGGCGAGGTGAGGTCGCGTCGGATGCGGCCCACGTACACCGGGTTCCGACCGGCAGCGAACAGCGGCATCGGATAGACCTTGTCGCCCGGAGCGTCCTGCAGCACGACGCCCGGGGCCGACGCGAAGGCGTCGCGTGCCTCTTCGGGCGAAATCGGGCGCTCCGTTTCCACCCAGATGCTTTCCGAGTGGGCCCGCATCACGGGTACGCGCACGCAGGTCGCGGAAACCGCGATGTCCGAGTGCATGATCTTGCGGGTTTCGTGGTACATTTTCATCTCCTCCTTGGTGTAGTCGTTGTCGGTGAAGACGTCGATATGAGGTATCAGGTTGTAAGCCAGTTGATACGCAAATTTTTCCACACGGGGTTCGCCGCCTTTTGCCAGAGCCGCGTGCTGCTCTTCCAGTTCGGCCATCCCCTGTGCGCCGGCGCCGCTGGCCGACTGGTAGGTGGCTACGTGCACGCGGCGGATGTGCGAGAGTTTTTCGAGCGCGTTGAGTGCCACGACCATTTGAATCGTCGTGCAGTTGGGGTTGGCGATAATACGCCGGGGGGCGTTCAGGGCGTCTTCGGGGTTTACTTCGGGAACCACCAGGGGAACGTCTTCGTCCATGCGGAAAGCGCTCGAATTGTCGATCATCAGCGTGCCGTGCTTGGTGATCGTTTCGGCGAACTCCTTCGAGGTGGAGCCGCCCGCCGATACCAGCGCGATGTCCACGCCGCAGAAGTCGTCGTTGTGGGCGAGCAGCCGTACGGTGAGTTCCTTGCCCCGGAAGGGGTATTTGCGTCCGGCGCTCCGCTCCGAACCGAAAAGCAGCAATTCGTCGATGGGCAGACGGCTCTCTTCCAGAATGTTCATAAATTCCTGGCCAACGGCTCCGCTGGCCCCGACAATGGCTAATTTCATGGCTTTCTCAAAGGTGTTATAGGTTGTATTACTCAAAAAATTCGTCTTCTTCGTACCGGGTTGCACTGTCGTCCGTTTTCTCGGTTTCGTCGCAATCGTAAACCGGCATGACGGCCGGACGCGTGAAGAGATCCTGCTTGCTGATACCCGTCGAAGGGTCGGCGTAAATCCGGTTGAGGAATTCGCCCACGATCGGTAGGGCGATTACGCTGCCTTCGCCGCGCGATACCAGGCGCACTGCCTGATCCTCGCCGCCGACCCAGCAGCCGGCTACCAGTTTGGGAAGGACGCACATGAACCATGCGTCGCGGTTCTTCTGCGAGGTCCCCGTCTTGCCGCCGACTTCGACATTCTGCATGTTGTAGGCCCATCCCAGGCGTCCGCCCGTACCCGAATGGATCACTCCTTCGAGCATCGTGAGCATCGTGTAGGCCGTGTGTTCGCTGATCGCATCCTGCGTCCGGGGGGCGAAGCTGGCGATCAGATTGCCCTGACGGTCTTCGATGCGGGTGACGAAGATCGGAGTGGTATAGACGCCTTCGTTGGCGAAGGTCGAGAAGGCGCTCACCATTTCATAGACGTTGGATTCCGAGGTTCCCAGGCAGAGCGCAGGCACAGGATCGATGTAGCTGTGGATGCCCATGTTGTGAATGAAGTTGGCCACGGCCTGCGGCTGCTTGGCCTGTTTCATGATCCACGCCGAATAGTTGTTGCGGCTGCGGGCCAGGCCCCAGCTCAGGGGGTGCATCTCGCCGTTCTGTTCGACCTTGCCGGCCTCCTTGGGCGACCAAGGTACCCCGTTGGCGGTTTCGATCGTTACCGGCAGGTTCGGTACGGGCGTGCAGGGACTCAGTCCCAGGTGGTCGATGGCGAAGGTATAGACGAAGGGTTTGATCGTCGATCCGATCTGCCGCTTGCCCTGCTTGGCCATGTCGTATTTGAAGTAGCGGAAATTGGGGCCGCCCACGTAGGCCTTCACGTATCCCGAGCGGGGATCCATCGCTACGAACGAGGCCCGCATGATCCGCTTGTGGTGGAGGATCGAGTCCCGGGGCGTGAGTACCGTGTCGCGTTCTCCCTTGTAGGTGAAGATCTTCATCGGACAGGGCTTGTCGAAGCTCGCCAGGATGGTCTTTTCGTCCACGCCTGCCTTTTGCATCTGGTAGTAGCGGTCCGAGTAACGGATCGCGTTGCGCATGATGCGCTCACGCTCCTGTCTGTCTGCGTCGATGAAGAGCGTTTTGGTGCGTTTGAACTGTGCGTCCATCTGGGGCTGGATCACCGACTCCATCTGCTTTTGAATGGCCTGCTCGGCGTATTCCTGCATCCGGGAGTCGATCGTGGTGTAGATCTTCAGACCGTCGCGGTAGATGTCGTAGGGCGTGCCGTCGGCTTTGGTGTTCTTCAGGCACCAGCCGTAGATCGGATTTTCGTCGTACTCCTTGACCGCCTGTTCGTAGTCCCAGTCGTTCTGGAACTGGCGGCGCTTGGGCCGTTCGGCGTTCATCGTCAGGCGGAGCATCTCCCGGAAATAGGTCGCCGGGCCTTCGTTGTGCGAGACCGGCTTGTAGTTGAGCAGGATCGGCAGGGCTGCGATCGAATCCCGCTGGTAGCGTGTGATGGCGCCTGCCGATGCCATGCGGTCGAGCACCAGGTTACGGCGTGCGAGGGCATTTTCCGGGTTACGGCGGGGGGAATACATCGTGGGGCCCTTGACCAGTCCCGCCAGCAGGGCGGCTTCCTGGATGTTGAGTTCGTGGGGTTCCTTGTTGAAGAAGGTGTGGGCCGCCGATTTGATGCCGTAGGCGTTCGAACCGAACTCCACGGTATTCAGGTACATGGCGGCGATCTCCTCCTTGGTGTAGTTGTATTCGAGTTTCAGGGCCGTGATCCACTCCTTGAGTTTGGATACGACCAACTTGGTCGTGCGGGCGATCTTGCCCCGGTTCTCGTTGATGTCGCGGGGAAAGAGGTTTTTGGCTAATTGCTGGGTGATCGTACTGCCGCCGCCCTGCGAGGTGTTCTGCATCAGGACGGTCTTGACGCCTACGCGTACCAGCGACATCAGGTCGATGCCCGAGTGTCCCCGGTAACGGACATCCTCCGTCGAAATCAGGGCCGCGATGATCGGCGGCACGTCGTATCCGTCGAGCCGGAGCAGCTGGGCGGAGTCGAGCGGGAAGAGTTCGTCGTACTGTACGTAGGAGCGGTTCTGCACGAAGAACGTGCCCAGCACCTTGCCGTCCGAAGAGAGAATCTCGGTGGCCAGGTTGCTCTTGGGGTTCTCCAGCTCCTCGAACGACGGCAGCCGCCCGAACAGGCCGGCGGCCGTGAGCAGCAGCAGGAGCAGCAAGAGTGCGAAAGGGGCGAATACGATGCCCCAGAGCCATTTGACGGATTTGGGCAGCGGTTTATGTGGGGTCTGTTTTTTCATCGGTTCAATTCAATATGCCGCAAAGATAGTGAAAGGTGAGGGCAATTGTGAGAACTTGTTCTCGAAAATTGCCGAACCGCCTCCTATCTTCTGCAAAGATAGTGAAAGCCGAGAGAAAACGGGAGCTTGTTCCCAGTTTTCCGAGGCGCTTCCCATCTTCCGGAAAGATGGCGCAAGCCGAGGGCAAGGACAAATTTATTCGGTTATGCCTCGGCGAAGCCTGTCTGAATGAAAGCATTCGCTTTCGCAAAGGTATGAAAAATCTCGGATTATACGTTCCGGTTTTCTGCGGGTCGCTTGCTGATTTTATCGGTTCTGCCGCCCGGACGGATCAGAACGGCAGCTCCAGGCCGAAGCCGAACCAGCAGCTCCCCTCGCTGGGCTTGTAGAGCGAGAGCTTTACGGTCGCTGTGGCGGCTGCCGACATACGCAGGATGTTGAGGTCCAGAAGCAGGTCGCCGCCGTACGAGTAAATGTCGCGCCATGTTTTGCCCCGGCTGCCGAACTCCTGGAACCGTGCGTAGTCGGCCCCGACGTTCAGCCGGATGCGTTTGAAGTAGATCACGCCCGAAATTCCACCTTCGGGATAACAGAGCGGGAACTGATAATCAACGGAGCCGGCCAGGTAATTATTGCTCGAAATGTCGGACGAGGAGAAGCCCCTGGGCAACAGCCGGGTCGATTTGTAGCCGAGGAATCGCAGCCCCGACGGGAAGCGGTAGCCGCCGACGGAGGTTTGGTAGGCCGCTGCTACGGAGAGGGAGTTGTGGCGGAAGAATCCGGGCGTGTAGATCCGGGCGTAGGCCGATACGAGGTCGCTGAAGTTGCGGTTTTCGGGGTTGAGGTCGTACCCGGCCCAGAGCGTATAACCCCAAGGGGTCCCGACGTCGCGGTAGGCGGCGCGCACCACGTCCGAGAAGCCGATTCCCAGCGAGAGTTTGTGGAGTCCTTCGCGGTAGCCGAGCGTTTGCAGGTTGGCGATGCGTCCCTCTGCGTCGTAACGGATCGCATCCACGTCGGCCACCATTCCGTTCGAATACTCCCAGCCCGCCGAGATCGAGAGCTGTCGGATATGATGTCCCCGGTCGAAATAGAGGGGCAGTGTGGCCCCGGCCGCCGCCGACCAATATTTGGCATGAGCCGGGGCCGGCTGGCGCTCGGCCTTGCCGTCGGCGCCCCGCTGGGCGATGCCGTAGGTCATGCGGTCGCCGCCGTAGGTGGCCCGGGCTTCCAGTCGTACGCCGAGGCCGCTATACCGGATCGTACCTTTCAGCACATGGCCGTCGGACCGGCTCCAGCCCCACGATGCGAAGGCTTCGGTGCTCGACAGCAGATTTTGGGAGAGAACGGTGGCGCCCCACATGAGCCGGGGGTTGAACTCTTCGATGGTCTTGAACGGGTCGAACGATACGGGGGCCCAACTGTGGGCCCGGAGCAGGTGCAATCCCTTGCGGTAGCGGCGTGCCGGATATTTGCGGTGCAGGGAGGCCGAGTCGGCGGGGGTATAGCGTACCGTGTCGAGATTGACCACGTTCCAGCGGCGGCGGGGCGGATTGACCAGATCGACGGGCAGTTGCGACGGGGCGACCGGAATCGGTTCGATGTTTTCCTGACGGGTGATGCGGTAGCCCTTTCGGTCGTAGGTGGTCGTCCAGACGGCTCCGCTGTCGGCGGGAGCCGGGGCGAAGCTGCCGTAGGTCGAAGTCGAAAGACGGTATTCGCGCCCTTCGCCGAGGTCGAAGCAGTGGGCTTCATCGCGGCCCGAGGCGATCGAGCCGTAGTAGAGCTTGCCGTCGGCGGCCCGCAGGTCGCTCAGCGTGATGTAGGCGCCTCGGGTGACAGCCTGCAAGCCTTCGCCGGGTTCGATTCGGCCGATCCACATGCCCGAATCGTCGGTGACGAGCGTGTAGAGCCGTTCGGTCGCATTGTCCCAGGCCAGTCCGTGCACTTCGGAGAAGCCCGGCATGGGCCAGGCGGTGCGCTGCCGCAGCGAATCTTCAGCGACGATCGTGTAGTGTCCGTCGGGCGTATATTCCACCCAGGCCAGGACGCCGCTTCGCCCGATCGGGGTCGGGTAGAGGGCATTGCGCAGTTTCGGTGCGGTGCGGGGGCGTTTTTTTCCGGGGTCGAGGACGACGAGCCTGGAATTGACCCGCTCGGGGAAGAGCAGCGAACGGCGGTATTCGGTCCACCAGACCCGTTGTCCGTCGGTTGCGGGGCGGCTCGAGACGAGTCCTGTCCAGGTGCGCCGCCTCTCGCGTCCCGTTCGGGAATCGACCGTAACGAGCCGTGAAGGGCGGTCGAAGTCCGTTTTCAGCGCTACGAGCGTCGTATTGTTCAGGGACACGGGATGAGTATAGGTGGTGTAGTTTTTCTCCGGCAGCGGCGTGAGGGTGCGCCCCGAATCCGCGACCTTTGGCAGCGAATCCCAGAAACGATTCAGGTCGGCGAAGGCGTCCCGGAAGAGGATGCCCTCGCCCGTGCCGTAGAATTTGCGCAGGGCGACGCTGGTGCTGAAGGTCAGCATGTAGGCGTTGCGGACGCCGTAGCGCAGGGTCTTGTCCCAGATTTCACCCCCATAGCGGTCGTAGCCGTAGGCGACCATCTGATAGCCCATTTGGTAGTGGTCGGGAACGAAATCGCGGTAGGAGCCGCAGAACCACTTGTCGCAGTTGCGCCTGCGGAGCACCTCGTAACCCAGGGCGCGATATTCGATGGTGAAGCGCGGCTGGCGGCCTCGGCCGTAGGAGGACATCTCGGTTTCGTTCATCACCGCATCGCCTTCGAGCGCCCAGAGGGGCATGAAAAGCAGTCCGACGGTCGATCCCTGCTGCCCGATCAGGTAACTCAGGATGCGGATCAACCCCCGGTTGAGGTTGTTGTACTGAACGGCGTGGCGGTATTCGTGGGCTACGAGCTGCTTGACCCAGGGCATCGAGTAGCTATCGACGGAGGGCGTGGTGAGAAATTCGATGCGTTTGGGCATCCACATCACCAGACCGTTGGACTGGAAATTTTCGGTATGCAGCACGAAAGGGATTTTCAGCGGCGGGTGGCTGAAACCGTGTGTAATCGTGGGGCGTACCGCCTGGATATAATGCAGGGTTCGGTGCGCCAGCGCCGATGCCGTGTCGGGAAAGACAACCCGTACGTCCTCGGTGCGCAGGTGTTTCCAGCGCAGCGCAGCCGCATCCGCACCCCACGAATAGTATTGGGCGCGAACGGATTTTCCTCCGATGAAGAGGAATCCCAGCAGGAACAGAATCGCTGCGAAACGGCGCATGGGAGCAGGCCGGGTCATCCGCCGGCCTTTTTGCATTTGTAACCCGCTTTGGCGAGGATTTCGACCACCCGGTCGCGGTGGTCGCCCTGGATGATGATTTCGCCGTCCTTGGCTGCCCCGCCCACGCCGCAGCGGGTCTTGAGCAGGCGGGCCAGTTCCCCCAGGTCGGCATCCGAGCCGACGAAACCTTTGACGAGCGTGACGGTCTTGCCGCCCCGCTGCTTGCGGTCGAGCCAGACGCGCAGGTCCTGTCGTTCGGGGGCGAGGGTTTCGGTCTGCGGAGCCTCCTCGGTGTCGTATTTGAAATTCGGGTCGGTCGAATAGACCATTCCCAATCTCGCTTTCCAGTCGTTCGTCATGTGTGAAATATGCGGTCGTTGTTCTTTTTGCCGGAAAAGCTGGCACTTTTGCAACGAAATATTTTTGCAAATATAGTGTAAGCCGGGGGCTGCGCCAAATTTATTTGAGTCAGGACGGGCGCCGTTTGTTTTAGGTGTCGCCGTATCGATCGTCCGGAATGTCGGGGTGATTGGGTGGGCGCAGAAAAAAACTCTTTCAATCATATTTCGGCGACTGTTAAGGAGTTTGCACTTATTGCCGCCGGTGCACGGATAAAATGAAAAAACCGTGTATCTTGCTGATACACGGTTTTCAATTTTTCAGGTAGCTCCGTTTGCAGAACTTGGTGGGAGCTGAGGGATTCGAACCCCCGACCCTCTGCTTGTAAGGCAGACGCTCTGAACCAGCTGAGCTAAGCTCCCGAAAGGCAAGAAGCCTTCTTAAGCGCCTGAACAAGGACTTGAACCTAGGACCCCATGATTAACAGTCATGTGCTCTAACCAACTGAGCTATTCAGGCTTTTTCGAAAACCCGGGTTTACCCCTGTTTTCGGAGTGCAAATATATAGCATTTTTTTATTCCTGCAAAATTTGTCCCGTTTTTTTTGCAAAAACCTCGTATCTTTACGGAGAATTAATCGTATTACGAGATGTTTCGAAAAACCTGTCAGCTGACTTTTGTGCTGATTTTGAACGCTTTGTCGTGTCTGGCCCAATCCGGGCTGGTATTCGACCGGCCCGCGTGGGATTTCGGCACCATCCGCGAAACCGACGGCCCGGTTACGCATCGTTTCGTCTGCCGCAACGAAGGGGAACACCCCGAAGTGATCCTCCAGGTCACTACGACCTGCGGTTGCACCACACCCCGATATACGCGTAAACCGATTCTCCCGGGCGAGGAGGCCGAAATCACGGTAACTTACGATCCTGCCAACCGCCCCGGCAACTTTTCGCGGGAATTGGCCGTCTTTACGGCCGACCGCCGCATCGCCGCCAAACTGCGCATTACGGGTTCCGTCATCGGTCGTCCGAAGACCCCCGAAGAGCTCTATCCCATCGACTGCGGCGACGGACTGCGACTCGAAGACAATTTTCACGCTTTCACCTATATTTATAACGGCCGAACTTCGGTCGCTACCATCGGATATGCCAACCTTTCGGACAAACCCCTGACTTTGGAGCTGCGTCCCGAAGAGGCGAGCGGACTTCTTCAGGCGGACTATCCCCGCCGGATCGCTCCGAACGAACGAGGAGTCCTTACCTTCAGCTACGACCTGCCGGCGGACAATCCCCGTTACGGCACGTTGAAAGAGTTGCTCACGGTTTGTATCGACGGTCGTCCTACACGGACCGACATCTTTCTGCACGGCTTTGCTGTGGACGATCCCCGCCGGGTGGAACAAGAAAACGCCCCAAAGTGGCAAGTGAACAAAAATATTATTAATTTTGGCCCCGTGAAACGGACAGGAGCTCCGGCAGAGCGATCTCTGACACTTGGTAATTACGGCAAATCGGCCCTGATAATCCGGGCCGTAGAAACTCCGAAAGGTGTCGGATGTTCGCTTCGCGGCGGAGAGCGGATCGAACCCGGCCAGGCGTGCGAAATCGTGGTGACATTCGATGCGTCGCGGCGGGATTACGGTCTTTGGTCGGAGCGATTGATACTTATCGCCAACGACCCCGCGCGTCCGATGCAGAGCATCCGCCTGACGGCCGCTGTCGAAGAGTAAGGTACGAAGAGACCCGGCCGAAACAGGAGGCCGGACGGAAAAAGGCGGGAACTCCGACATTTTCCGGCAGACAGGCGCGGTACCGACCTGTACGGACGGAGCCGAGCGGAGAGAACGGAAACAAATAGAACCTTTTATAAAAAAGTAATGTACACAATCCTTGAAAAAAGAGTGCTCGCGGAGAACATCTATTTGATGCGCATTCATGCGCCCCGCGTAGCACGAGCGGCAAAACCCGGACAGTTTATCATCGTCCGCATCGACGAATTCGGCGAACGAGTACCCCTGACCATCTCCGATTACGACGCCGAGCAAGGCTCGGTAACGATCGTCACGCAGGCTATCGGAGCCTCGACCCGCAAGCTCTGCGCCTTGGAGCAGGGCGATGCGCTGGCCGATTTCGTCGGTCCGCTGGGGCACCCCTCGGAGTTCATTCACGAAGATCTCGACACCCTGCGCAAGAAACGCTTCCTGTTCGTAGCGGGCGGCGTGGGTACGGCTCCGGTCTATCCGCAGGTAAAATGGCTGCACGAACACGGGGTGAAAGCCGATGTCATCATCGGTGCCAAGACCAAGTCGATGCTGATCTATACCGAGGAGATGGCCCGCGTAGCGGACAATCTCTACATCGCTACCGACGACGGCAGCGAAGGCTTCAAAGGTATGGTAACGGCCCTGATCAAAGACCTGATCGACAACCGGGGCAAGCAGTACGACGTCTGCGTGGCCATCGGTCCGATGATTATGATGAAGTTCGTGACGCTCACGACCAAGGAGTACTCCCTGCCGACGGTCGTATCGCTCAATACGCTGATGGTCGATGGTACGGGCATGTGCGGCGCCTGCCGCGTCACGGTGGGCGGCAAGACCGTCTTCACCTGTGTCGATGGCCCCGAATTCGACGGGTTCCAGGTCGATTTCGACGAAGCGATGCGCCGTCAGGGTATGTACCGCACGCAGGAAGAGCGTGCCCGCGCCATCGAGCAGGAGCGCGAGAACGGTCACAAATGCCGTGTCGGGCTCGACAAATAACTACCGATCCACACACAACCGGACGTTTCCGGCAGACGAGTATGGAGCGATGCTCTGCGTCCGAATGCCGAAGGCGTCCACAGAACAATGAAAGCAAACAACTATGGCAAATAAAATTCCGCGCGTTCCCGTGCGCGAACAAGATCCGAAAGTCCGGGCCACCAACTTCGAGGAGGTGTGCTACGGTTATAATGTCGAGGAAGCCACGCTCGAAGCGTCCCGCTGCCTGAATTGCAAGAATCCCCGCTGCGTGGCGGCGTGTCCGGTGAATATCCGTATTCCGGATTTCATCCATCAGGTCGTGGAGGGTAATTTCGCTGCGGCTGCCGCCGGTATCTCCCAGGACAGCTCGCTCCATACCCCATG
>OGPG01000680.1_pt1 | contig 30552 bp, 34 predicted proteins | sample 1552851 | NCBI WGS metagenome assembly OGPG01 (sample SAMEA2579909, study PRJEB22360) | human gut metagenome | biome: human gut; feature: human-associated habitat; material: faeces | place: Denmark | collected 2008/2010 | reverse complement strand
CCGCCGTAGAATCAGCTACAGAAGGGGCGATTCTTGCCGTGGGAACGGATGAGCCTGACGCTGTGGTTGAGACAACGTTTGTCTATACGAAAAATATGTCTTTCCAGACGGTGTCGGCGGGATACGAGGTCCTTATCCTTAAGGATGTGGCTTATCCAGTCCCTTCCTCATGGTTGACGGGATTCAGCATGAAGAATAATCCCACTATTAAGTATATTAGACAGTAAGGAGGTGAACGATGGATGTTTATAGTTCTATTTTTGGCGAACTGACAAAAGAGGTTCAGATTCGTATTGACGCTGCCACGGAGCTTCGCAAGCGCTTGTTTGACCAGAATATCTACGAGCGTTATCTTGATTGGGATGTCCCGACTATCGGCCTTAATTTTGAGGAGCTGATCGGGCAATATAACTTGAGCGTGGCGGCGGCTACCCTTGATTCCAAGGGAAAGGAACCGATCTTGGGTACGGAGGGGCTTGAGACCTTGAAGCAAAAGGTCCTTACCCACCAGATGAGTTACTCAATGCCGATCGAGGAGTATCGTAAGGTCTTGCAGATCCTAGACTCTAGGATGTTGACGGATGACCAGAAGACACAGCAGCTCATTAATCTGATGTGGAACAACGTGTCTACCGTTGTTAAATCCGTGCAATCTAAGCTCGATATTATTTTCTTGGGTGCCTTGTCTAACAAGGGGGTATTTACCTTTAATGCCAATAATAACCCTGAAGGAGGGGTACGTGGTATTATTGATTACAAGATGCCGCCCGAGAATATCGCTAGCGTTACTCTTGACTGGACGGATACCAATAAGGACAACGTCGATCCTTTCGAGGATATCCAAGGTGTCGTGGATGCGGCCCAAGACAAGGTGACGTTTGATAGGATATTGATGTCTCCGGCCAGATTGTCTTATTTGCTTAAGAGCAGGAAGATGAAACAGGTCATTTTTGGGACCGACAAATCCGGCACTCCTCTTTTGATGTCCGGTTTGAATGAGTTCCTACGCTCTAATGACCTTCCTGTCATAGAGACAGTGAGACGTATCACCCGTATCCAAGACAACGGCAAGCTATCCGAGTACAAGCCTTGGAACGACAAGAATATCGTCTTTGTCCCGGCAGGTAAATTAGGTGTCATCAAGAACGCTTACGCCGATAATGAGTTGAGACAGGAACCGGGCGTTACTTACTCTAATTATGGCCGGATTCGTATCTCTCAATGGGGCAAGGGTGAGACGGACAATTCCAATGGCGTAGAGTTTACCAAGGCTCAATCGCTATCCTTGCCGGTCCTTACCGAGATTAATGGCATTTACTCATTGACGGTGGAGGCATGACGATAAGAGACTACATAGGGCAGAAATTCTCGGCTTATGGAGATCTATCCGAGGCGGATATGCTGGATTTCAGCATCAAATCGGGGCTATCCCCGGACGATGAGATGTCTAGTGAATCCATAGGCAAGGTAGAGACAGGGATGATAGAGATCATCCCGTCGCTGCTATTGCGCCCTGATAGCGTCAATGAGAGCGGCTTCTCTGTCTCTTGGGACAAGGACGGCCTCCGGAGGTATTATTTGTTCCTGTGCGAACGGAACGGTGTTAGCCCGGATGTGTCTTCCGGTCTTGGGGTAGTCTCATCTTATATGGATTATTGATATGTATTACGCTCCTCACATATTAGAACGAAAAGTTGTCAAGGAATATGATCACGATGACAATGGCAATCCTGTTCCCGGGACTGGTGGTGAGTTATGGGAGAGACTGGGACGATGTAAATGCTATGATAAGAGCGCCGATCGGGTATATACGGTAAATGGCGTAGCCTTTGATTACAAATATCGTGTCGTGACAGATAAGATCAAGATTGATGCCGGGGATATCGTGAGAGTATTGAACCAAGATGGTAGTATCCGTGGTAGTGGCGTTGTTATCAACCCGATGCTCACGGATTATCTAAATTACGGGCAAATATGGCTGGAATAATAAAGTTAAGTTATGATTTGTCTGATGTGGATGATTTCATCTTGGAGATCTATCGTGAGGTGTTTGCCTTTCTTGCCCAACTCGGGCAATCCGCTTATGAGACCGCCGTTCAAGAAGGTAAATATAACGATATTACCGGAAACTTGAGGAGTTCATTGGGATATGTCATATCAATGGACGGTAAGATCGTAAAGGAAGGCGGGTTTAAGAGGATAGATGGACGTGGGGAAAATTATGAGAAGGTTTTTTTCACGACCAGATCCCAAAAGACGGTCCAGTTCTGGGCTAAAGGGAAGTCCGGGGATGGAAGCGAGGGGAGCAGGCAAGGGCTTAGTTACGCTAGGGATCTGGCTTCTAAGCATACAAAGGGAGTGACATTGATTGTCGTGGCGGGAATGGATTACGCTAGCTATGTGAATGATATCCATAAGCTAAACGTGATAGATACTGCCGAGGCTAAAGTAATAGCTATGTTACAATGATAGTAAGCACGGACATACAGACAATCTTATATAAGAAAGCCTTGGAACTTGGTGTTACCGGGGTGTACAAGGAGGATGATACGCCTACAGGTAAGCTTGAGGAGGAGAGGGTTACCGTACACTCGAATTCCTCGGAGCCGGGAATTACATGGAAGGTGGGATTCGTTCATGTCAATATAGCCGTCCCTGATCTGGACGAGGAAGGAACGCCTGATTTGGACAGGATGAATAAGCTGGAACGTATGTCCATGGAGGTGTTCAAGGACACCTCGGTGTTTGATGGCACTCCTTATACCTACGAGGTAGACACTACTAGAATTGAGGTTAACAGGGATCTTAAATGTCACTACGTTAATGTGAGAGTATTATTTAAAGTTTTAAATGTAATAGTATTGTAATATGGGAAGAACAATTTCTGCTATAGGCGTAAAAAGGATACTTTATGGGGAGCCTCTGGTTGCTGCACCCACATACGAGAGCTTGGAGACGTTATTTACGGCTTTCAAGGATGTTCAAATCGTCCATCAAGGGACTTATGAATATACCGAGGAGGACGGTACGTTAACAGAATACAAGGATGAGTTGACCGGCCAGACATATCGGTCATCGTTTGAGGCAGGATCACAGAGCTTGAATTGGGTGATCGGGGCATATGACTTCGCTACCAAGGCCGAGCTTATGGGCGGTAAGCCCTTGGATACGGATAAGGGATGGGAACGTGGCAACGCCGGCGAGCAACGATATAAATGTATCGTCGCTATTACCAATGATGACGTGGCTATCATTTTCCCTAAGGCGAATCTTGTGGGTCGTGGGGCTTCCACGGATGGGGCCGTTGGTTTGTCGATGTCCGCCACCCCGCTGAAATCATCCACGACAATAGCTTCAGAGTATTGGTTTGACGTGGAAGGAAAATCCTTGAAGGATTGAATGTAATATGTCTTATAGGAACGGGGACGGCGGTATTTTCCGTTCGTCCCCGTTTTTGTTTAATTCTAATTTTTTTACGTGACATGAACAAGGGTGCTAGTTTAGTGGCTGACGCTGTCCTAGGAGAGGATTTCAAGGTCGTGGTCCTAGGGGGGAAGGCGTATAAGGTAAGTCCTCCTACAATAGCGACGATTTGCAAAGGTATACAATACCTATCTCTTATTGATAAGACAACATCGGGCAAGGAGGATCTTGAAAAGGTGAGGAACGATCTGGAAAATATATTAAAGGGATTGTCTGTGTTCGTTTTTGGAAGCGCTGATATGTACAAGGAGATCGATGGGGCTACCCTCCATGAGCTAAGGGAGGCGTTGGAGACTGTCGTTAAATTCATATCCGCAGAGGATTTTTTCGTCTGTGCCGCCTTAGCCGAGAGCGTGGCAAGAATGGCGGCGACACCAAGGTAACAGGTAATGAGACCATGCTAGGACAAGTGGCCACGTTCATGGAATCGTTGGGATTGTCTTATGAGGACGTGGTTTATAAAATACCATATCGAAACCTTCTGATCATGCAGAAGGATATATTGCATAGCGTTACCGGTGATTTGATCGTGGAGAGAACCGGGCGTGATTTGTTGAACCGAAAGGGAAAGGAGGGTGATTAATGGCTAAACTAAACTTCGAGGTCGATGCCGATCTACAGAAACTTATAAATCTTCGAAAGGAGGTGGAGGAGTTGAAATCCGCCTTGAAGGATTTCGATGTATCTACAGATACCAAGGGGTTTGACGATTTAAACCGGAAATACGAGGAGGCGACACGGAAACTAAAGGACTATGAGCAGCAGATGCAGAATTATCAAAGGGTAATAGAGCAGCTTAAGGTCTCTAATGGTATTATTGATGGGGCTCGTCAGATAACAGAAGAATTGAATAACGCTACCGATGTGTTTGTCGAGCAACAACTAAAGGTTAAAGGCCTAAGTGACGAGATCAAAAAACTCAATAAGTCTTACTTGTCTCTCTCGGATGCGGATAAAAATTCCCAGAAGGGATCTAATATATTAACCGACCTGAAGGAGAAGACCCGGCAGCACGCTTTAGAGAACGAGGCCCTGAAGAGGCTAAGGAAGGAATATTCGGACAATATCAAGATCGAGGGAGCCGCCTCGGATTCCCTTGTAGCGTTGAGAAAGCAATTGTCGTTGCTTAATGCCGAGTATGACCGCCTTTCCGCTACGGATAGGAAATCGACCATAGGGACTAACCTGCAAAAACAGATACAGGCCTTGAATACGGAGATTAGTTCGGCGGAGCAAGCTACCGGACGATATCAACGGAACGTCGGCAATTACGCCAGTAGTTGGAACGGATTGAGCGTGTCGGTTCAACAGGTCGCAAGGGAGTTGCCTTCCCTTGCTGTTGGCTGGAATACATTCTTTTTGGCTATATCCAATAACTTGCCGATGCTTGCCGATGAGCTGAAGAAAGCCGCTGCGGAGTATAAGGCGTTCAAGATGGCTGTAGCGGCAGGAAATAATGACGTGGCAAAAGTGGCTCCAGTCTGGAAGCAGTTGATAACATCTATTTTCAGTTGGCAAACGGCCTTGGTTGCGGCGATAACGCTTTTATCTGTCTATGGGAAGGATATTATCGAATGGACGAAGAATTTATTGGGGGCTGATACGGCACAAAAGAGGTTGAATGAGTCATTGAAAGAATTTAATAACTTGGTAGGGAAAGGTCAAGCTGATGCCAAATTGTTATTTGATACAGTCAAGCGAACTACAGAAGGCACGCAAGGACGAGCGAAAGCCATTCAAGAGATAAATAAAGTATATGCAGAATATTTGCCTTACCTGCTTTCGGAGCAAGCTTCTCTTAAAGAGTTGGAAGCTGCTTATAAAATTGTCAACAAAGCTTTAATTGAAAATGCAGCATTAAAAGCGAAAACTGAAGCTATAAATGATGTGCTTGAAAAATCCATAGACAAACAAGCTAATGCTTTGAATGAGATGCGTTCTATTGCCTCTGAAAAATTGGGAGGAGATAGTTTTGCCATTGAGATAATGAATACGGTAGAAGGTCTCACGGAAGACTTTCGATTAGCGGGACAATCTTGGCAAAAGGCATGGCAAGGTGTTTCAGCTAAAATACAATCAGAGGTAGGAGCAAGTAAACTTCCTAGTGATTTTTATGATAATTTGGAAGATTATGTGAGATCTGTGTATGATTCAAATCAACAAATATCTGATATTCAAAAGAAATTCAATCCTTTTTTTAATAAGGAGCAAGCAGATCAAGCTGTAATTGAGAATAAGAAGTATTATGAAACAATGAAGTCTCAGGCTGAATCTTTCCTTAACTCTATTGCCGCAGATCAAAAAAAATTACTTGACACGGGTAAATTTGAAGGGATAGACAAAGAGGTAGTAGAAAGGTATAAAGAGGCTAAAGCTAACATTCAAGAGGCTACAAAGCAATTAAAGATATATGATTCTTATGATAAGCAGAATATGACTGCCCAAAAAGAATACGAACGACAAGCAAAGGAACAAAAGAAGATTCAAGAAAGAATAAATAACGAACTGCTCGAACTTCAACGTCGTAATGAACAATCTCGGATTGATTTGATGGAGGAAGGCTCCGATAAGAGTATCGCCCAAATAGAATATGATTACGATCGTGAAATAGAGGCTATCCGTAAGAGGGAGAAAGAGTGGCGTGAGGCTCAAGGGGGAAAACTCACGCAAGAACAAACGGTTGAAATAAAAACTGCCATTACACAGGCTCAGGCTACCCGTATGCGATCTACGCAGGAAGTAGAGAACGAGCAGATCGAGGCTCAACGTAAAGCCATGAATGATTACCTTAAGGAATATGGCACTTATCAAGACAAAAAAATGGCACTCGCCGCCGAATACGGGCAAAAAATAGCGTTTGCCGAGACCGAGGGGGAGAAATTGATACTCGGGAAGGAATGGGATAAGCAGCTTTCCGACCTTGAGATAAAAAGTGGCAATACCGCCAATGCCATAATCGCTCTTTTTGGAGACATGAAGGACAAGACTCTAAAGGAGTTGATAGAGATATCCACCAAGGGAAAAGAGGCCTTGGAGTTTCTTAAGTCCGGAGAATGGGATGAATCAAAAGGCAAGGGATTAGGTATAACGCAGGAACAATTCGATCTTTGGTCTGATATGCCTGAAATAATGGATAGGGCAGGGAAAAGCGTTGAGAGCACCAACGAGAAGGTCGATGAGTTGCGACCCGCTTTTGACAAGGTGACAGAAGGAGTGAGGCGATTCTTTGCCGCTGGTGACGACCCCAAAAAACTGACGGAATCATTACAGCTCATTAATGAGGGTGTAAATGAAGTTATGACCTCTGTTCAATTCTTGTCAAATACCTTTGGAAAACTTGGTGATTCGTTCGGAGGTGCTTTTAATGACATAGCGGAAGGTTTAAATATGGCAATGGACGCTGTAAATTCCGCTATGCAGGGTGCGCAAGCGGGTGCGATGTTTGGCCCTATAGGGGCATCCGCTGGTGCTGCTATTGGGGTAGTGACCTCTCTAGCGTCCTCTATCGCTAAGATCCATGACAAAAAGAACGAGAAACGTATACAGAGATTACAAGACCAGATCGATGTGTTGGATGCCTCGTATGAGAAGCTAGGCCGTTCCATAGAAAAGGCTTATTCTACGGACGCTTCTAAGCTCATAAACCAGCAAAATAAATTGCTAGAGCAGCAAAAAGTGATCATCCAACAACAGATCGAGGAGGAAAGGAACAAGAAAAAGACCGACGATGACCGGATCAAGGATTGGCAAAAGCAATTGGAGGATATCAACGCTCAATTGCAGGACAATAAGGAGAAAGCTGTAGAGGCTATAACAGGAACCGATGTCATGTCCGCTATTGACGAGTTCGCCCAAGCGTATTCGGAGGCGTGGGCTACAGGAACTGATGCGGCAGAGGCTTCGACTAAGATTGTCCAAAATTTGATCAAGACGGCTATCATTGAGTTCTTGAAGAAGAAATTATCCCCTTCCGTAGAGGAATTCATGAAGAAACTGGCCGATTATATGTCCGATGGTATCGTTTCGCCTTGGGAAGAAGCGGAGTTGAACAAGTTGAAGGAAAAAATGGACGCTGAGGCCCAGAAGGTCTTCGATACGTCAAGCAAGTACTTCCAAGAGGATAAGAATGATAAATATGAGCAGACCGCTACATCCGGAGGTTTCGAGAAGATGTCTCAAGATAGCGCCGATGAGTTAAATGGCCGTTTCACCGCCCTGCAAATGACAGGGGAGGAGATACTGTTGTTCCTGCAAGGCTCCGAGCAATTCTTGAGCCTCTTGTATATAAAGGCCAGTATGGACGTGATATCTGTAAAGATAGCCTCGTTGTATGACGTGGCGGATGAGACTAGGACGATGATCGCCAGTATCTATATAGAGTTACAGCAGATCAATGATAATACCGCCAATACCGTGATACAATTGAAAAAAGCGGTGGATAAATTGACAAGTATAGAGACTAACACTAAAAACATGTAGTATGAATGTTGGAGATATAACGAGACGGGCTATTTCGCTAGGGGCTTGCAGTGAATCTGGCAAGGCCACTGACTGGAAGAGCCTATGTTGGCTGTTTTTTTCCCCGCAAGGGCGGGAGTTTTGCGAGGAGAATAATTATCCTTCGTTGGATTTATTTAGAGGCATGGCTAAAAACATAGCTTCCTACGGGATATACGTGGATCGTGATCTAATTGAGCTTCACAATAAAACAAACGTAGGTGTGATAGGTAATACCGTGGCGTATTTGAGTTATGACGATAACACGAGGGTGCATAAGGTGATCTTGATGCACGGGGGCAAGGCCAAGATAGAGGCCGGGAACTACTCCGTGATATTGCTTGTCAATATCGGGGGATGCGAGGTGGAGATTATTAACGACGGAACGGCAAGGATATTATGTTAGGGGATCTATATATTAACGGGAATGACGCATGGGGCACGTATCGTGTCGCCATGGGAGAGGGTTTTATCCAGACTTTGCTAACCCCAGCGGGAAACAAGGATTTCATAGAGAACGAGAGCCGGTTGGAAAACGGGAAGAGGGTCGTGTTCAATAATCCCAAGGTGGCTAGCCGGGATCTTACCCTTACGTTCAACATACACGGGGATACGCAAGAGGAATATATGCTGAATTATAAAGCGTTCGTGGCTGTCCTTCAACAAGGCAAGGTCGTATTGCGTGTTCCGGATCTTGATATGACATTTACCCTTGTCCATAAGAGATCATCAAGCTTCGCCTTGGATCGGAACAGGTTGAATAGTAGGCTATCCGTTAAGTTCGAGGAACCTGACCCAACGTCAAGGGGATAAGCGAAGAGCCGTCCGCCCCTTATTGGCTAGACGGCTCTTCGTCCTATTGCGCTAAAAGATGCGTATTTAAAGATCGGAGGTCGAATCTTCCCGGCTTTGACCTCCCGTTGTTGTATACCGACACGGTCATATGTGGCTTGGGCTTGGTGCCGCTAAATCCGCAAGCCCTCTCCAGCTCGTCGATAAGCCTCTCCATTTTCAAGGATTGCCGGTTGAATCGCTCCATCGCCTTCTTGTCCCTTTGGGACGTTAAAAGCATTTCGTTTAGTATCGTGTTTATGTCTTTCATATTCAATCAATCATTAGTCTTTTATCATTTGCTTTTACTTCACAATAAGTTAAAGTTTTGGCTGTACGCCTTATATCGTACCTTTTAATTTGGTATGTATATACAGTTATTCTATAACCACTATCTTCCCGTCAGATGGACTTCCTCCAAACAGGTGATTGATATAAGCCAAACCTTTTTGAGTGACAAGTATCTTCGTGACAACGAACCCCGGATGGTTATTACGCTCGATGAATTTTTCCTTCATCTCGAAATACCCGGCATTGACAAACCGTTGCTTCGGCTCGTTCCGGTTAGAGAAGAATACGCCTACCTGCCTTAGCTTTTGGAACAGGGTATTGCGCCCGAATCCCAGCTTTAGGATTTTGGCAGCCATTCCGATATCAACTTTGTCGTCTGTGATAAAGGCTGCATCCGCAAAGTCGGCTTTGGGTTGGAGCTTTGCGATTTTGGCATCCTTTTGTTGGTTGTCGGCTTCAAGCATAGCTTTTTCAGCCTTTGCTTGCTCCAATCTCTTTTGGAGTACGGACATTGCATATACAATAGCTTCATCATCGTTAGAAACTGTGGTTACACCAGTGGTGAGTAGTTCCTTGATACGGTCGTTTACCCATAATCGAAAATCAACAGATAACCATTGAGCGAAGTCTAAGGCGACATCTTCGTGCATCCATGTTCCACCTCCATTTTGAGGAGAACCTGCTTTTGTTATAACTAATTGATTATCAGAAATACATAATTTTCTTGTAATTGCCCTAAGCAATTCATTTGTAGATGGTAATGATAAATAATCGTTCGGTCTTTTTCCAAATGGTTTAGCCATCTGTGTGGCATTTATCATGACGCTATTTCCTTTCTGAAAAGAAACAGGACTTCCGTTATATTGGAAGATTTGAGTTGTGTAATTGTTGAACATAACAATTTAAATAAAAAAAATGCTATCGCCTGTCCCGCTGTTCAACACATTACACAAATGCTGTGAGTACATTAATACTTCACACGGGGGTACGATAGCATCTAATATCTTAATCTAGGTCATAAAAATAACCTGCATGCTATATGCAAGTTCAAGACCCGCATTTGTGTATATATGTTGAACGCTGCAAATATGATAAATATTTTGGGAATATGCAATATTTTATGAATAAAATTTGGATAAATATATAATTTATAGGAATAACCATTGTGTATAAGAACAATATAAGTATTTTTATTGATTTTTGTATTGTTAAATAATATTTAAAAATGATACCATGATTTATTGCGGAAAAAAACAAGAAAGAACAGAAAAAGACAAAAGAAGTGTCTCTATGTTCTCAATGGCGTGTCGTTTACAGGATGAACAAAGATATGACGAGGCTATTGAAGCATATTGGGAAAGCATAAGATTAATAGATAAGGATATGCGTTCAACGCAAGCCTTTTTACGTTTAGCTCTACTGTATGATGAAAGGGGCGATTTTGAAAATATGAAACATGTTCTTGAATTAGCTATTGAATATAGCGATTACTTTAATCGAAAAGAAGCAGATGAGCTTATTCTTATGTTTCCGGAATATAAGGATGACATCCTTTTATCCTTGGAAACCAATAATAATCTGTATCCATCCCCATACTGGAACGAATATAATCCTTTATGGCGTCCTAACAATACTATACTTTTGATTGATTTACTTGAATACGCAAAAAGAAAATATCTGTATCCAGATAGAAGGTAAGACTTCATCACATACCCAATCTTGAAATTTTTCGGCATCTGGTAATTTTGATTTCATTGTCAAACGATACACTTCTCCTTCTTTGCCATACTTCATTTCCTGCATAACCGTTGCTCCGTACTGGTTTACAGTGGGGGTCGGTAAAATGGCGACCCCCTTACAATGCTGTGAAACAGCGTCAGCTGGTCTACTATAACCAAGTGCCTTTGCTACATCTGCTAAGCAAAACAACGGCTCTCCATTCTCATTCATCGCAATTCTTACTTGTCCGAACTGCTCATTTTGGAAAATTCGAATATTATTCATAACTTTGTCCCGTTAAAGGATTAATACTATCCTCATTGGTAGCTCGGTCAAGCACTACCTTTGAGGATTTTATTTTGACCGAAGTGGTAGCCGGGGACTTGAACCCCGGTGTATGCCGTCCTACCTGCTTATTACCAGTCTCGCTTGACAAGGTAAAAAGCGAAGGGCAAAGATTGAAGTTGCCTATTGTGACGGTCTGCAACTGGAATCAATGCCCTTAAATATCTTCTTTCGCTACCGTCACATGAGCGATCATTTTCATATCACAAAATTATATATGACAAAATCCGTGGCCTATTTTTTCAAGGCTCGAAACACCACAATGGAGCTATTGTTGTAAAATCCCTCCGGCCGTATTACCGGAGGGGCATCTACTTCCGATCCTCTCCCCGTCGTTCGAGTTATCCCGCAAGCCTGCAAGTCATGTCGCTAATTACGCCCATGAATCTATCGTAGGTCTTTTTATTCCATTCCTTGTGATCCGGCATCCAGTCATTGAATATCTCCATGTAGACCACCTCGTGAAGTCTGTCCTGTACGGTGACGCATAAACCGCCCGTCTCCGGCATAACGCCTACATTTATATGTACCGGTTTCCTTCCGATCATACACTCCAACGCAATCCTTTGCACGTTCTTCAATACCTCTATCGTTTCCATATTTCTTATATCATTAATGTATAGTTATCAATCTCCCGAATAAACCCTGTTACCGTAAAGGCTAGCCATACCGACATGAGATAAGACAACATGCTTGCGATACTCGATGCGTCTAGCTTCTTCCTCTGCCAATCTCTTGGCTTTGGCCTCATTATTTTTTATCTCTATCTTGGCATTATCCCATGCTATAGAAAGGCACTTGCCAAAAGACCAAGAGAATTTTCGGTAAAGTCTGAATAATCTCCATGCGTCTTTCATGATCTCACTCTTGTTGTATTTCTGTGTTGCCATTGTACTGTTGTTTTATTTTGATGATGCAAATATAACTCAATACTTTATATGCAACAATAATAAAATAAAGAATTACATTATGATTAACACTATTTAATAATGTTATTCTTTATACAATAGCTAGAAATAAAAAGAATCGCATTATATTTGCGGTGTAATCATATAAAGTATTGGCTTATGGAAAATAGAATAAAAGACATTCTTTCAGAAAAAGGATTGACAGCTAAAGAATTATCATCTGTTATAGGTTTGTCAAGTGTAAGTTTGTATAATATCATCAATGGAAAACAGGAAGCATCAGCAAATACACTGAATGCGATTGCCACAGCCTTAAACGTTCCTTTTTGGCAATTGTTTGTTTCCCCTTCCGAAGTGCAAAAAGAGATTGATGGTGGGTATAAATGCCCTAATTGCGGGCATCCATTGAAGATTAAGGTGGAATGATGTTATCTTCAATGATCTCAAAATAAAAATCATGAAAGTTTGTTTTCTGCATACAATGCACTACCTTTGCGATACAATATAATACAGAAGTAATATGGAAGCAGTAATAAGAAAGCAAACATCGTTCCGTTTACGTGAGGACTTGTTGCAAATATTGCAGGAACAAGCCAAGAAAGCGAACAGGAGTTTGAATAATTTTGTAGAGAGCACCTTGATGGACGCTGTATACTCCGAGCCAAACGAGGAAACGATAGCGGCGATAAACGAGGCTCGTTCTGGAAAGTATGCCGGGACGATAGACGTAAGCAGTTTTGATGCCTTCATGAAATCATTGGACGAGATAGAATGAAAACGATCCATTACAGTACGAAGGCAAAGAAAGACTTAAAGAAGTACCGTAGCAACATCAAGCTGATGGAAGCCTTGTTTGATGTCTTGGACAAGCTAAAGAAAGGGGAGTCTATCCCAAGCAAGTACAAGCCCCATGAGCTGATAGGCAATTACAAGAACTGCATGGAGTGTCATGTTGGCAACGACTTTCTTCTTATTTGGATAGATGCGGTGTCTGACATAGTGGAAATTGTCAGGATCGGAAGCCACTCCGAGTTGTTCGGGAAAAAGAAATGATTTAACATTATCGATGGAAAATGGTAAGGATGAGTAAATAATACCATGATAAGGTGACGGATCGCTGAAAGGCGGTCTTTTTTTATAATCTTTATTGATGTTTTTCCCATAAATATATTGTCCTGTTAAATATTGTTGCTAGATTTGTGCCATTATTAACTTAAATACATTTTACAATGAATAAAGTATTTTATTTATGGTCAATGCTATTGGCTTTATTTGTTTTTACGGGCTGTGGAGATGATGAGGAAGGTGATAATAGTTCTCAAACGGTGATGATTAATTTGTATTGGAAATATGAAAATATGGATGATACAAAGATTGCTTCTCCTAGTATTGTAGCTTTATATGATTATGAAGATGCTAAAAACTTTGATAAAGAGGCATCGGTTAATGCAATGGCTAATGATGGACATATTGTATTAAAGGATGGAACAGCCTTGACTCCTAAATATATCTCCAACAATACGGTAGGAGTTAATATATTTGAGAATGTGGCTAATGGTAAATATATGGTTATAGCTATGTATAAGCCTGATGGATATTCTTTCCCTTTTGCTTTCTTGTATGGATATAAAATGATAGAAGTTAATTCATTAAATGGATCTTCATTAAATACTTTCATTATGATATGGGAGAATAGTGGTAAATTCGTAGAAATGAATAAAAAGTAAAATAAAATTATTTTTCTCTCTTAAGCCCGTTCCGTCCTTTCGGTTCGGGCTTTTTTATTTCCTCCTACAACAAAATTACAACAATCCCGTCATTGTTTTTTTTAGGTCCGCTTGATTTTTTGCCATCCCCCTTATATGCGTGAACTTTGAGTTCATGATCGAGATAAAGGACATATCTGGCAATACTCGTTTCTCGACCCCTATAAACCGGGGCGCAAAGGGGAGATTCACCTTGATGAAGGAGGACTATATAACCCTTCCTTTTAGCGTTGAAACGCCTATTGATTTCAAGCCGGGCGACAATGTGGACATGAGAGGGGTACTCGATGACGCTTTAGGGGGTAAGCTGTCCAAGGTATATAAATACCTATCCTTGCAGAAGCCCAATGTGGCGCCGGGAAAATATGATTATGAGTTAAGGTTGGACGCTTATTATTATGAGTGGAACACGAAGATATTCAAGTATACCCCGGAAAATCATGGACAGGAGGCAGGATGGAACCTTACCGCCACTCTTGACACGCAACTGGGCGTGTTCCTGCGTAACCTGAAAGCTAATGGATACACGTATAACGGCATCGATTATGACTTTGATATAGACAACACGGTCGAGAACAAGGCCGTGTTGATGTCTTATAATAATATCCACCTTTTGGACGCTCTTTTCTCGATGGCCGCCAAGGACAAGTGGAATTGCGACTGCTGGATAACCGAGAATATTATCCATTTCGGACGATGCGAGTTCGGTGACGCCGTCAAGATAGAGTTGGGCGTGGAGGCTTCCTCCATGACCCGTAACGATAGCAAGGGTACTTACGCGACACGTATATACGTGTTCGGAGGTACCAGAAACATCCCTGCCAACTATCGTCCGGTAGATGAGCAGACCGTGGTCAACGGTGTCGTGCAAAAGCGGCTCATGCTCCCATCTGGGACACCGTATATCGATGCCTATCCCGGCATGACCAACGCCGAGGCCGTGGAGGACGTGGTGGTATTCGATGATATCTATCCCAGACGGATAGGTACGTTGTCGGATGTTAAGACCGTGAACAGGAACATAGAGACGGACGGAGAGGTGACGGGGACTTTCAAGGCTTATCAATACAAGGATACCGGATTGGTGTTCAAGGATGAATATATCATAGAGGGCGAGAAATTGAAGGTCACGTTCCAATCCGGGAGACTTAATGGCATGACTTTCGGAGTCACTTTTAATCCCGAGGGATCGGAACCCGTCGAGCAATTATGGGAGATCGTCGCTAACGAGGATTATGGCCGCTTGTTACCAGACGATGTGATCCGTCCGGAGAACGGCGATAAATATATACTTTCCGGATTCAATATACAATTAGTGTCCGACCAATATATACCGGAGGCGGAGGCGGAGCTTCTGGCCAAGGGTAAAGAATATATAAAGAGAACCAGTATTGACGATGGCACGTACCCGACTACGTTGGACTCGGAATGGGTCTATCAAGACCAGATCAACCGGACTTACGACGTGGGGCAGAGGATGCGGATGGTCAATCCCGCTTTCTTCTCGTCGGAAGGGCGTATCAGTCGTGTTATAGGCTGGGAGATGAGCCTTGATATCCCTTATGATTCTCCTGTATATACTATAGGCGAGAGCACTCAATACAGCCGGCTTGGTGAATTGGAGGACAAGGTTGATTCCTTGACTTATAAAGGACAGACATATACCGGTTCAGGGGGAAGCGGCGTATACGTTATCCGTACCAATGACTCCACCCCGGCAAGCGACAGCAACGTATTCTCCGCCCTTCGCTCGTTGGCGACATTCTTGCGCAAGGACAAGCCGGACCAGACCAAATATCTTATCAAGCTCCTCGGAGGATTGATATCTGATAATATCGAGTCTCAGGATTTTGCCGCCGGTCCTTTCGGCACGGGCTTCCTCGTGAAAAGGGACCCAAAGACCGGTAAATCATATATAGAGGCGGACGAGATCTACATCCGTCTCAAGGCCTATTTCGACACGTTGGAGATCAAGCACCTCTCTCACGTGGGAGGGCGTATCGTATTATCTCCGGCGAGCATGGAGTGCATTAGGGTGGAGGAGGTATCGGTAGAGCTGGATGCCTTATATGACTTTAACGGCGATCCCTTATATGACACCGAGAATAGCCGGTTATACTCCTTGGGGGGATCGGCTCGTGCCACCACCAACGTGTACAGGTGTTATTTCCGGCAGACCGACGGGGAGAGGGAGATCGTAAATGAGTTCGCTATCGATGACATGGCCCAATGCCGAGAGTTTAACGTGAAGACCGGGATATCCCATAATGTCCGTAACCAGTATTACTGGCGCAGGGTCGTAGGCTTGGGGGGTGATTATATAGACTTGTCGATGGATGATTGTGACCCCGGCAGCATGGTCCCGAAGGCGGGTGATACGATCGTCACGATAGGCAACAAGACGGATACCAATCGTCAGCATGTAGTTTATCTATCCTCCTACGACGATGACGCTCCGTGCTTCAAGCTGTATTCCGGTATCAACTCTTACTCGATGTTGAATAAGGAAGTGACGGTCATTTCCCCGAACGCCGACAAGAACGTATTCACGGGCAAGGTAGTCATAAAACCGGGGTCTGCCGGCTTCGAGAACTTGACAGACAAGCCGGACATGGAAGGCATAAATAATTCCATCAAGAATGCCCAAGAAGCCGCCTCCGCCGCCCAAGAGGCTATCGAGGGAGTGCAAGGCTCGGTGGATGATTTCAAGTATTACGTTGATAACACCTTCGCCGATGGAATCATATCGGAGGCGGAGACCAAGGATATCGCCCGCTATATAGATATCGTAAACAACGAGAAGGCATCGTCATTGGCTACATATAATGAGTTGAGGATCAATCCTTATCTTGACGGGGCAGAGCTTGTCTCCTTGGAAGAGGCCAAGGAAACCCTGTTCTCTTCCATAGATAGCCTGATCGACGCCGTAAACAAGGCCATAGCGGACAAGAAGGCCACGGAAGAGGAGATAGCCGGCATAAACGATAAATACACGGCGTTCAATACCGCTTGCGGTAATTTTTATTCCGCCGTGGAGAACGCCAACAAAAAAATACAGGATAATCTTAAGTCATACTCGGATAACGCCCAGAAAGCCGCGAATGAGGCTAACAAGAACGCTACGAGCGCGATGGATAGCGCCAATACCGCCAAGAGCGATGTCTTGGGCTTGAAGGACTTCACGGACGAGGCGTTCGAGGACGGGATTATCTCCAGATCGGAGGCGGTGGCCATAGGAAAGTACACCAATACGGTGAACGCTACTAAGAAAGAGGTGGAATCAACCTACAACACGTTATATACCAACCCTTTCCTTTCAGGTATCCCAAAAACGGATTTATTGAACGCCAAGGTGACGTTCATGGGAGCGGTGGATAATCTGTTGGCATCTATACAGACGGCCATTTCGGACGGTAAGACGACAATAACCGAGAAGGAGATTGTCGATAGTAAGTTCTCCGCGTTCAACAGCGCCTATGCCTCACTTGCCACGGCCATAGAGAACGCAAACAAGGCGATTCAACAGAAGATCAAGGAGGAGGCGGTCAATGAGGCCTCCGATGTTTTTATCTCCGATATCGAGACGATTACCGAGGCGGACAAAAACGAGATGGCCAAACAATTGGGATACGCGGATTACGCCTCGATGAAGGAACAAGCGGCGAAGGGCAAGACCCTCATAAACGGGGCATCTATCAATACCCAGTTGATAGATACGGACTTGCTCATCACTTCTCTCGTTATAGCCAAGGCGATAAAAACAAGTAACTTGAACGTAAATGATAAGTTCATAGTTAAGACCGATGGCTCCGTGGACATGAACGGCATCTTTCACTCCCTTGGTACTAAGACGGAGCTTGTCATCTCTAACGGTTATTTGAGGATCGCCTATAACGGGGAAGAGATCATGCGTTTCGCCGTGAACCAGAATACGGGTATGCCAGAGCTGAATATGCACAAGGGGGATAAGAGCGTGTTTGTCTCCCCGGAGAAACTTGTGTTCGGTTTCGGCTCAGGAAATAATTTCTTGACTCTTAATCCCAGTGACATTGGGGGGGGAGACGTGAGAAAGAAAAGTGACGGGACCTTGTATGTGACCACTGGAGAAACCTCCTTGATAACGGTTGGGATCTACGTGTCTCCGCAGGAGGGAGGTACGACGATCCCTACACCGGGATCTATGCTTTTCAAATACGAGGGAGAGCAGGAGTACGTGGAGGCTATACCCAACGATGGGTATGAGTTCTCCAGATGGAGCGATGGTGGCGCCCAACGCCATTTGGTTACATGGGATGTCTCAGGCAAGGGGATAACCGCGTATTTCACCAAGATACAGGTGACCCGATATACGGTGACCCTGATAGCCAACCCGCAACAGGGCGGTACCGTGTCCGGAGGAGGTGCCGCCGACGAGGGGACGGTACGCGCGGTATCCGCTACCCCCGCCTCCGGTTACCGCTTTGTCAGCTGGAGCGATGGGGGGAACCAGACCCACAACGTCACTTGGGACGCTAATAAGACCTTGACCGCTAATTTCGAGAAGGCTATTATAACGGGTGACGAGATATTGCTTGGAGTTTCATTGACATCGGATACATATACGAGCGTGCTGAAGACGGGGACGGATACTTTGATGGCTTCTACGTCCGGCGGCAGGATGATAGTCATGTCCTCGCCCGGCAATCAAGGATGGGTGCTGTTCAACAAGGGATATCTCGGGAGCAAGCTGTCGAATGGGCATATATACAGGCTAAGTATCACGGCCAAGTCATCTTCCGATACGGTCACTTTCTTGGCGGGCATAGGTTCTATAGATCCCGGTGGTGAGTTCAACGACATTTCCTCGGGAGATTTAATCTATAGCGAGCAGATAACGACATCTGTGGAGACCTTTACAGTGGATATAACGCCTTTCAAAAGAGATAGTACGGTAAGCGACGCCGTGGTAATGGCGTTCTTTCCAGAAAAATTGTCCACTATAACAATAACGGGTATATCGTTGAAGGAGGTGTGATATGGGAATCATTAACAAGACAACAGATAAGATAAACGTCTTGCTTGACAAGATAGCGGATATTCCGGAGGAGGGTCTGGCAGGGAAGACCCCAGTATTGGAAGACGTGAGAGTCATCACCCTATCCGCGGGTAGCGATGCCACAGGCGATATCGAGAGAACCGGGGTTGATAGTGAGGGAAACCCATTGTACGTGATAAATCTAGGTATCCCACGAGGTAAGGACGGGACTTCTGGAGGTCCCGCCAGTATAGACTGGACCAATGTCCTTAATAAGCCAGAATGGATAATGTCATCCACTAAACCATTATATACGGCCGATGAGGTCGGGGCATTACCCTCAAGCACCTCTTTCAAGACGGTTAACGGTGAATCCATATTGGGGGAGGGTGATATAGAAATCACATCCGAGGGAGGGAACGGCGTAGGACGAAACTACCCCGGTTACAAGAACGCCGAGATATTCAACGATTACGAGAATAACAAGGCAGCCGGAGCCTACGCCCACGCCGAGGGCATGAATACGAATGCTACCGGTCCTAGATCTCACGCCGAGGGGCATAAGACGAATGTTTTCGCCGCCGATGCCCATGCCGAGGGGAGGGAGACGTGGTGCTTGGGACCACAAGGGCATGTGGAAGGGATGAACGGGATCGCTTGGGGAGGGCTGTCGCATGTCGAGGGACTGGCCGCTCGTATAGAGAATGGATCTTACGTGCCGCCCGTTGAAGGGGGGAAAAAAATTCTCAACGAAGAGGATTTGATCAGGACGATATGGGATACATATGGCCTCGCATGGGGGAAAGAAATTATCGTAAGTGAGGACTTGTTTAATGATTATTATATACATGCTTCCTTTGGGGAAAGAAACCATGTAGAGGGAGTTAATAATGTCGTTTTAAACAATTGTGTACACGTGGAAGGTCGTGGAAATGTATCGGGGGCCTCCGTAACCGCGCATGGGGCTGCTCAGATAGACCACGTGATCCATATAGAGGGATGCTGGAATACGGTCTATCCCCAATCTAGGGATACGGGATGTCACATAGAGGGAAAATCCAACCTCGTACGTGAGTCTGTGGATGGTTCCACGATATATTACGCCACCGCTGCCCATGTGGAAGGAGAGAATAACGTCATAGATTGCCTGTCGCATATCGGTGATGATTACATCCGGGGGAATGCCAGATGGTCGCATGTGGGGGGATACTCATGCTCTGTCGTTAGGGCCAGTTACGCTTTTGCCCATGGTGACCATGTTTCCGTGTCCAATGATCATGAGGTGTCGTTCGGACGTTACAACCTCTCTGAGATCAACGGTAATAAAGTTTTGTTCTCTTATGGTATAGGCGACAACGAGTCGAGTCGGGAGAACGCCCTCTCGATATTGGAGGATGGAACGGTGGTGATTCCCCGGCTGGACGGGGGAAGTGTCAAGGAGCAAATAGAAGCTGCCATACAACCATTAACCAACAAGGTTAACAATATATATAAAGAGCTCAAGGGAATTATAGACGAGCAATCCAAGCAAATACAAGATTTGTTAGCCTTAATACCGTCGGTGAAGGTAGAGAATGACATATTGATGATCGGGACACCCAAGGCTTTCGTGATAGGTAGCGTGCTGGTCTTGACAAGGAATCTTCCGGCAGGCGTGTCCGATGATACGCTTACGATTACCGATACGTCGGTGAGGGTAGAGAATGATATATTAACAATCGAATAAAAACTAAGGATATTATGAGTACGATTAAAAAAGTAAACGTAAACGGGCAAGAGTATGATTTGGCCGGTTCTGGAGGCGGTGGGGCTTTGATCGAGATAACCTACTCGGAGCTAGTAGCTCTTAGGGATAGTGGTGGTCTTGTTCAAGGGAATAAATACCGGATAACGGATTATAACGCCGTCTTTAACACGTTAAAATCAGCGGGACATCAATTTGATATCGTAGTGGAGGCATTGTCTTCATCTGAACTTTCTGAGAAAGCCTCCGCTATGATACATGAGGGAGATGTATATTTCAAAAACTCCCATCTGGATCTATGGACTGTCTATTACTCATTGGATAACGACACTTCTCGCTTTAAAGAGGCATCGGCTTCTGGAAAAGGCTTTATCTGGAGATTAATAGATGAGTATAATAACGATGTATGCTTCGATTTCAAGAACGCTCTTTTTACAATGAACGGATCGGATTTTCCATTTATAACATCTTCAAATGGAAGTCTTGATTTTTATTTATTCTCTTATAATACGGGCACAGGGTTTGCCTCACAATCAAATATTATAGACTTATCGACTACAAATCCATCGAATGTTTCGAATAATTTTGTCTCATTTGATCTTAAAACAAATTTCTATGTTGTTCTAGGAGCAGATAAATCGGCATTAGAAGTTATAGGAACTCGAGCTAAAATCTTAAATAATAAAGTTCTCAATAGTAAAGTAAGGCTTATGTCTAGTTCAGGAGGCATGGGCTTTAAATATTGCGATTTTACAGGAATTATTGATTCTAAATGTTTATTGGGTGCATCAAATACTTCATTTGGCCAAATGAATATAGAGAGCGAAAGCTCGTTATCCAATGCATCTATTAGTGGAAGCATAATAAAAGGTGTTAATAAAATTATAACTAATGGACACCAATTTTCCTCTAACGATGTATCATGTGATGAAATGAGTCAAGAACTTCATATTCTTATGGATATCAAAGGGTGTATAATAAGAATCGATAACGGTACAACTAATAACGTGCCATGTGTCTTATCAGAAGAGACATTAGGAGTCGATAAGGTCGTAAATAAACTAATATGGGCCAAGATAGAATCCTCCATTTTTAAGTATAAAGTTATAGATCCATTTGATATTCAATAATATGGAAGCTATTCGCATAGGAAACGACATCAATATAGAATGGACCATCTTCCGGGACGGTAAGCCCGAGTCTTTGGATGGCAAGAACATTAGCGTCTTCATGACCAATGGCTATAAGAAGATGGCGGTAAAAGACCTCCACTTCCGGGATAACGTGATACGATTCACTTACTTAGGTAAAGACCAAGATTATAACGGTGTCTATACGCTGACCCTTATCGAGAACAAAGGGAAGGAGGGCATGTACACCGTAGACGCTTGCGATGCGTTCCGTCTTATCCCACGGTCGTGCTCCGTAGGTGGAGATACGGGATGCGGCAGCGTCAAGGTGACAACGGTAAGGCTAACGGGAGATATATCCGTTCCTGCCGTAGGGACCGGAGATTATGAAAGTATGACCAATAAACCACGGATCAACGGGGTTGAGTTGGTCGGGGATAAGTCCCTAGAGGAGTTAGGGATACCCATTCTACCTGATAATATCGTGACTGATGCAGATTACACGCATACGGATAACAACTTGACGGACGCTCTTTTGGAAAAGCTCGACGGATTGAGTAATTACGATGATACGGCGTTAAGAGAGGCTTTAACCTCCGAGATCAGCAGGGCGAAGGAGGTAGAGGGGGATCTTGACACGGCCATAAGGAAAGTGGCTTCCGATCTGTCCACGTTTATAACGGGAGATCCGGACGCGGACAATATCATCAACAGATGGCAGGAGGTGGTGGAGTTCTTGTCCGGTATGACAGAGGATAAGGATATGGCCGGAGTGTTGCTGGATTTGAAAAAACAAATACTTGCGGAGGTCACGAGTATCTTGTCAGGTTATTACACGTCCGGACAGATTGACGATAGGTTTGTCGAGAAGATCAAAGGGAAGGGACTTAGCACAAACGACCTTACGGATGAGCTGTTATCTAAGATCAACGGCTTATCTAACTATGATGATGAATGGGTCAGGAGTGAGATCGCCTCTATCAAGGCGGATATCGACACGTTATTGGGTGATGGAGCGAGCGACGCTATAGATACCTTCCATGAGATCGAGCTTTTTTTGCAGGGTATTACTGATAAGGAAACCCTAACCGGTCTTCTCAATGACTTGCGTGCGGAGATAACGGCTTTGATCCCAACCAAGACATCCCAATTAACAAATGACGATCACATCGTAAAGGACGCTAATTACGTCCATACGGACAATAATTATACAGACGAAGATAAGGGTAAGTTGGATGGATTGGATAATTACGACGATACGGATATCCGGAATCTGGTCACCGGCCTAAGGACGGACGTTAATAAGTTAAAGCCCGTTGTCACATCCACCCCGTCTAACGGACAGATAACCATAACGCCGGACAAGGCAAAAAATGACGATCCGGACGTGTCGATAACGCTGGAGACCAAGGGGGACAAGGATAAGTCTCTGATGGCCGACGGTAAGTACCGCAAGCTGCCCGTGTACGGGAGGAACCTGTTACTGGGATCGGGGAAAGAGGTTAGCAACTCGAATTACAATATCGCTAATTATTGGTTGGCGGAGCAGATCCCGAATGGGGCACAGGTGACATTAACTTTATGGGGAGAAATCTATCAGGATAAAACAGATATTTCTATTTACAATTCTGGAGGAACAGTATATGAAACAAAAATAGATAAGGATAAAATTATTAACGGGAAAGCCTCTGTAACATGGAATTGGATTGTTGGAGATTCTAGTAATACATTTGTTCGTGTGTATGCGTCTCCTAATTCCATTACTGGAATATCTACCATCCACAAGATCAAGCTCGAGTACGGCGACCTCTCCACCGAGTGGACCCCCGCTTGGGAGGACATCCCGGATATAGAGGAGCGGTACGCCTACGGTGTAGAGTGGGACATGGCATCTAGCAATCGAGACGGGAAGCGTGTTGGAAATATGCAACTGCATAGGGAGTTGCCGGTGCAGAGTAAGATGAGAAGGTGTCTTTTGGATAGAGATGGTGGAGTTAAAGAATATTTGGATAATGAGCTTTCATGGGGTGGAAGCTATTTGGATTATGCCGTTATGACAGAGATACCTGAACATTGGTATAAATTGTATTTTAATGGCACTAAATTTAGGAAGATGTTGTCCGAAATTCCATTACCTGGGTATAAACATGTAGATAAGTTCTATATCTCAACATATGAAGCCAGAATGTATAGAACCGATAATTTATTATGTTCGGCGGCTGGAGCTAGTAAATTAAGTGATCCTAATTCAACTAATTTTAGAGGTGGTGACAACACCGCTGAATGGGATGATACCTACCGTTCCCTACTCGGCCGCCCCGTCACCAACCTCACCCGAGACCAATTCCGGCAAGCCGCAAGGAAAAGAGGCAGCGGTTGGGAGATGTACACCTACAACGCCCACAAGACACTGTTCTGGCTATTCGCCGTCGAGTACGCCACGCTGGACAGCCAGAAGCCTTTCAACGCCCAGAAGGACGCTAACGGTTTCGCGCAAGGTGGCTTAGGTCCGGGACCAACGCAAATGACGGATTGGACTAACTTCAACAAGATCAATCCACTTATCCCATGCGGCTATACCAACGAGTTCGGGAACGGCTCGGGAGAGAAGGCATATGTCGTGAAGAACGCTTCCGGCGGTACTCACGCCACGTTGATGGCTAACAGGTATCGTGGCATAGAGAATCCGTTTGGACACATATGGAAATACACTGACGGGGCCAATATACAGGTCACCACGGGCGATGCGGGATTATCCATATTATGGACTACCGATGACCCGTCGAATTTCAGCGACACCTCTTACACCGGCTATGACAAGAAGGGCAATATCTGCCGTACAAACGGTTATGCCAAGAAGATGTTGCTTGGGGAAGATGGCGATATAGTGACCACGGAGGTCGGCGGTAGCTCCTCTACCTACTGGTGCGACTACTATTACACCAACACATCGGCTAACCGCATGCAGGTGGTGCTGGTTGGCGGTCACGCGGTCTGCAGGTCTTCTGCGGGCCTCGCTTACGTGCATACGCGTAATGCGCCTTCCGCTGCGTATCGTGACGTCGGTTCGCGCCTTTGCTTTTTCCCCGAATTTCGTAAAACGTCGGCGTAGCCGCACGTATCACGTCGGGAATTTTTTGTATAACGTTTAATGAGGATAAAAATGGAAGAAGAAAAGAATAAAGATGACGGCAGCTTGTCGTTCTTGAATATCCCAAGGGATAAGAACTCAAGGCATTTTAATTGTCCGGAGATCACCCAACAGAAGTTGACGAATCTCACGTTCTGGGTAATTGATTACATGGATGGCGTGTCCACCAAGTTCGGGAAAGACAGGGCGCTTGTCATGATCAAGGAGAATCTAGAGGATAAGGATAGTGATGCCAAGAAATTCTTTACGAACTCCCAAGAGATCAAGTACGTTCTTGGTAAGATAAAGGAGATGGACAAGTTCCCTAGGAAAGTGACGATGCGAGCCTCCGGGAACAGGTATTATCTCGAATGACGGAATGAGGGTCGATCATCCCTAGGTGGTGCTGGTTGGCGGTAACGCGGACAACAGGTCGAATGCAGGCCTCGCTAACGTGAATACGAATAATGCGCCTTCCGATGCGAATCGTAACATCGGTTCACGCCTATACTTTTAGAGAGGGGAAAAGATATTTAGATAACAAACAGGGATGGTGGCCTCGCCTCTTGGCGAAAAAAGTCTCCCCATATAAAGGGTGTTGGTAGGGAAACCGAAGACTCCCTATGATAAAAAGCAAATTAATGACAATAAAATGAAGAGAATAGGGAATTTATTTGATAAGATAGCGAATATGGACAACTTGATACTTGCGGACATGAAAGCCCGAAGGGGAAAGAAGGATTCATACGGCATAAGGTTGTTCGACAAGGACAAAGAGGGTAATCTAAGCCGTTTGCTAAAGTCTCTGCTGGATGGCACGTTCAAGACTTCCAAGTACCGGACTGATACCATCTATGAGCCAAAAGAAAGGATCATCTTCAAGCTCCCTTATTATCCGGACAGGATATTGCATCATGCCATAATGAACGTCATGGAACCTATATGGGTTTCCGTGTTCACGGCTGATACGACATCATGTATCAAGGGAAGAGGAATAACGGAGGCGTATAAGAGGACAAGACGGGCTTTGTCCGATCGTGAATCCGTCTATTGCCTCAAGGTTGATATCCGCAAATTCTATCCGTCAATAGACCATGAGGTGTTGAAAGGCATCGCTCGGAAGAAGATCAAGGACGATCGCTTGCTTATGTTGTTGGATGAGATCATTGATTCCGCTCCCGGCGTTCCGATCGGGAACTATCTTAGCCAATATCTTGCGAATCTTTATCTCGCCTATCTGGATCACGAGATAAAGGAGATTATAGATATAAGGCATTATATCAGATACGCGGATGACATGACTTTTTTCCATCATGATAAGTGTTTCTTGAGAAACGTATTACTTCCGTGGCTTATCGATAGATTGGCCGTGTTGAAGTTGGAGCTGAAAGGGAATTACCAGATATTTAAGATCGCTGAGAGAAGATCGGATAAAAGCGGCCGTGGTATAGATTTCGTGGGGTTCGTTTTCTATAAGGAGCATATACGGATAAGGAAGAGGACTAAGCAAAATCTATGTCGTGCGGCGGCTAGATTGAATAAAGTCCCGAATATATCCTTAACGGAATACAAGGCAGGTCTAGCCGGTTGGCTGGGCTGGATATATGATAGCGATAGCAAGCATTTAGCTAAGAAAATTTTAAAACCAGAGTTTTATGAAGCGATCATGGAGCGACACAAGGCCGCTTAGCATAGAGAAGGACGGCGATGGTTCTTACCTATATCGGTGGGACGTGAGAGAGGAGACAAGGGAAACGGAAGGTATGGAGCCTGCGATTTCCTACAGTTATAACGAGGTTCGTGTATGGCCTACCTTATCAGCGAATAAGCTGCTTGAGGCCTGCATAAACGCCCTTTGGGACAAGGACGTGGAGCAAAAGAAACTGAACGACTACAACGCCGCCCAGCTGGGCATACTGGACTTGTCATACGTGGAGTCTTATAAGACGTTCCTTAACGAGAGGAAGGCGTTGAAAGACCGTGTGGACAGTGATTTCGCCGAGTGGGAGGCGGCGAGAGAGGAGGAGAGTATGGTGGTTGTTTAACTAATTTAAAAAAGGATCGGAAGAATGGAGTTTTTTAAGATGATTTGCAGCATGAGAGAACTACTAACGGTAGTCTTGTTTGAGATGTTCATCGTTATGGTGGCAATGGGATGGGATTTCGCCTCGGGTTATTACAAGGCCAAACTGAGAGGAGAGGAGCGTAATTCGTATGGCATGCGCAGGACGGTCAGCAAGTTCATACTTTATGCTGGCAGCGTATGTATAGCGTGCGGTATAGACTCGGTATGCTACGTGTGCCGTTTTTGGGAATTTATCCATCTGCCATTCTTGACCAATGTCCCGGTCGTATCCTCGATAGTGACCGTATTTATCTTGATAACGGAGGTTAGGTCTATCTGGGAGAAGGCCGATGCCAAACAGAGGAGACAGGCTAGTAAGACTGCCGACATGATCGGTAAAGTTGTAACGCAAAAGGTTTTGGAGGACGCTTTGACAAACGCTTTATCCAATGCCATTAATAAAAACAAGAAAGGATAATAAAATATGGGAAAAGACAATTTACCTCGTGGGTATCGAAACAACAACCCCGGGAATATCCGGATCAACAGCGATCTATTTCAAGGCGAAATTAGACCGAGTAAGGATAATTCATTTAAGCAGTTTGAAACGATGGCATACGGTTACAGGGCGGTGTTCCGCATCTTGCGCAACTACTATAACTACTATAAGCTTGACACGATCCGCAAGATGATCGGTCGTTGGGCTCCGGAGAACGAGAACGACACGGAGGCTTACGTAAAGGCCGTATCCGATTATGCCGGCATCCCGGCCGATGATCCTATCAATGTGAATGATCGTGAGCAAATGACCCGGATTGTCGCCGGGATGAGCAAGGTGGAGAATGGGAGGGAGGCCGATATGTCGGATGTTATAGCAGGGTGGAATCTACTATGAAAATATGGTTCGTCATATTGTTATGCCTTCTCTGTGCCTGTGGAACTTCCAAGAAATCCACGGATACGGAGAGGCATGCCACTAAAAGTGTCAGTCTATCGGATAGTATCTTTAAAAAAGACAGCCTTTCGGCCATAGAGCGGATATTATCTAACGAGAGATTGAGCGCCCGGATCTTGGTCGTGGAGTGGTCTTCTCCAGACAGCGTGGGGAACATATATCCTGTCAAGACATCCGATATAACCATAGGAAAGGAGCGAGAGGAATCAGGCGAGAAGATCGTTTCGTCCGGATCTGATATGACAGAGGTGAGGACGAATAATGAGACGGTAGTTACCGATGAGAGAGAAACGATAAACGTGGATAAGGAAACGAGGCTCATTCATCCTAGGGTATGGTGGTATCTGTTGGTAGGAGGAATGATTGCGGCCATGTTATGGTGGATCATTAATAAGAGAGGGTGATTTAATATTGATACATAGTGTTATCCAATGACTCCGCGAGGATGAGTTGGCGGGGAGATAAAGAGAAAGAATCTCCCCACGAATTAAAACGGATCGGAAGTTTGTTTTAATTATCGCTGCACGACGGGAGAGATTCTTATTTCTTCTGCCGTGCATTTTTTGTGCCCGGCTTTGATAGTAAAACAAACCACGAAATAAAAAGTTCATGAATAAGGTTGAAATTTTTTACAAGAAAGTGATAGAGGCGGTGTGCAAGGAGTGCGGGACCGATCCGGTAATGATGTTTAGCAACAACAAGGAGCGCAATGTTGACGCTAGGGGAGTGGCTATAACCATACTGGCCGATCGCAAGTTAAGCGACAATATCATATCCGATCTGACGGGGATGACGAGGCAGGCGATCAACAGGATGCGTAACTTGTACCCGGACAGGATCAAGAGGAGTTACTATCTGAGGAGGACGGTGGAGAGCGTCAAAGAGGAGCTATCCGGTACGGTCTGAGGGTGCGTTATGTTATATGACATGTGATTTGTTTATGAAAAAATTTTCATATAACAAAATTTTGTGCGACCTTTGCGGAACAAAAGGTGATTTTTATAGCCTCGTCAAGTAACCAGCCTTGGCAGAGGCTTTGTTGTATACGAAAAGTTGCATTATGGAAATATATATGCCACATGCGGTAAATGATATTAGGATAGGAGAAGCCTTTAATCATTTATTCAGGATAATCTTGAAAATGGAGAATTCTGATGATGATGATTTCATATGGAACTTCCAATATACGGCATTTGTGACTCCATTTTTCTTATTGCCTCTTATGCTTTATCGGGATAAATGCGGTAAGAATGTGGTTTGCAGGAATATATCGGATAGTGTTAAAAGCTATCTTGACTCTATTCATTTCGAGGGAGGTGTAGTAGCAGCCGATGTAGGTGATTTTCATAATTATATGGAATATTTTTCTATGAAAAAATATATTCCTATAATAAAGTTCCCGGGATGTAAGAGCAAGGATAGTATAAAAAACGATATACTATCTGTTGCGGAGAATATAATGATAAGGCAACTAAATATTGAAGGAGAGTTGAGAAAGGCTTTATCTTATATGCTGACTGAAACGATAGACAATATATCTGAACATTCAGAGAGTGAATTTGGTTATATATTTGCTCAGTATTATCCGTCAAAGAACTATATAGACATTTGCATAGCGGATAATGGTATAAGTATACTGGGAAGTTATGTCAAGTCTGGCAAAGAAGGTATAACTAATGATGTGGAGGCTTTAAAAAGCGCTGGAAAGGGTATATCGACTAAAAATTTGCCAGATACCGAGAATCGTGGTTATGGTATAAGTACTTGCAAGAGAATGTTGTCTAAGGGACTTGGAGGAACATATTTTTTGCTGTCTGGGCAAGCGTTTCATCTTATGTCTGAGGAAGAGACATCATATATAGGACTTCCTAATTATATAAAATGGGATGGAACTATAGTGGCATTAAGGATACCATATAAAGAGGAAAGGATGTTTAATTTTTATGAATATTTAGAATGAAGGTCATGGAAAAGACAATTGTGATATCAGAATTGATAAGGGGAGAGCTTCGTTCTAGGACAGAAGCTAAAAAAATCTATATGAGGGCTAAGGATTTGAATAGTCCATGTGTACGTATTGATTTTAAGGATGTATACTTTATGTCTCGATCATTTGCGGATGAGTTATGCAATACAATAGAGGCATTGGCCTTAGATAAAGTGAGGGTATCTATGGAAAATGAGTGCGACTCTATAGATCTGATGATGAAAATAGTAAAAGGCAATAGAAATAAACCGAGGAATATGCATGAGGACAGTGAGGTTAAAGAATTTTCGGACATGGATTCATTGTCAGAGTTCCTGTCTACCATATAAAATTATTCCATGTTATATAAAAGAGAATGATATGAAAAATTTAGATGAACCAAAAATAGCCAAGGAGTATGATGAATTCCTAGAAAGGAATAGTTTTGATAAATACTCAGATAGAAATAAAGTGAAACATATATCTAGTCCAAACACGCTACAATGCATGTATTGGAAACAGGTGGAACCGGTAGAAATAAAAAGTACCAACCATAAAAATCAAGCGTTGTATATGCCTTTAGTTTGAAAGGTTTAAACAACAATAAGCGTCGTCAACACAAATTGGCGGCGCTTTTTTTTGTGTCATCCCCCTCCGCAAAGAACTAGCAACAACCTCGCAACAAGCTAGCAAGGAGATATTTATTTA
>OGPG01000639.1_pt1 | contig 32126 bp, 16 predicted proteins | sample 1552851 | NCBI WGS metagenome assembly OGPG01 (sample SAMEA2579909, study PRJEB22360) | human gut metagenome | biome: human gut; feature: human-associated habitat; material: faeces | place: Denmark | collected 2008/2010 | reverse complement strand
AACTGTTGGATACTACTTCTGTAACTGATAAATTAAATCGTCTGCTACCTCCCGATATTTCCATTTATCGTGTTTGCCGGGTTCGGCCGGATACCCATGCCCGTTTTGATGCGACTGCGCGAACTTATAAATATTATGTGACGACATCGAAATATCCTTTTAACAGGCAATATCGCTGGCGTCTTTATAACCAGTTGAATTATGAACGCATGAACGAAGCAGCGCGTATCCTTTTCGAGTACAACGATTTTACGAGTTTCAGTAAACTTCATACGGATGTAAAGACCAATATTTGTCATATTACTCATGCAGAATGGACGCAGGAAGAAGATGCTACCTGGGTGTTTACCATTCGTGCCGACCGTTTCTTGCGGAATATGGTGCGAGCCATTGTAGGCACGCTCATTGAAGTGGGACGCGGGAAACTGACTGTTGAAGGTTTCCGGCGGATTATAGAACAGCAGGACCGTTGTAAAGCCGGGACATCTGCTCCGGGGCAAGCCCTGTTTCTGGTCAACGTGGAATACCCGGAAAGTATATTTGAATGTGATGACCAGCAATCATCCATAACCGGCGAACCGTCTGTCGCTGATAACTTATAATTGGTAATTAGTAAATAATAAATATTCTCATGTGGTTATTATTAGCATTCCTCTCGGCTACTTTGCTGGGCTTTTATGATGTATTCAAGAAGAAATCGTTGAAAGATAATGCAGTACTTCCTGTTTTGTTTCTAAATACATTCTTTTCCAGTCTCATCTTTCTACCGTTTATCCTGATATCCGTTTATCAACCGGACTTGTTGGGAGGAACAATATTCAATGTTCCCGTTGCTGGTTGGGAACAGCATAAATATATTATCATCAAGTCGTTCATCGTATTGTCTTCGTGGATATTCGGATATTTCGGAATGAAACATTTGCCCATAACCATTGTAGGACCTATCAATGCCACCCGTCCGGTGATGGTGCTCGTGGGAGCTATGCTGGTATTCGGTGAACGATTGAATCTCTATCAATGGATTGGTGTGATGCTGGCCATTGCCTCTTTCTTTATGTTGAGCCGTTCGGGAAAGAAAGAAGGAATTGATTTTAAGCATAACAAATGGATCTTTTTTATTGTACTGGCTGCCATTACAGGTGCTATCAGCGGATTGTATGACAAGTATCTGATGAAGTCTCTGAATCCGATGCTGGTACAATCCTGGTATAATGTTTATCAGGTGTTTATTATGTGTCCTATTCTGTTATTGCTTTGGTGGCCTAAAAGAAAGTCTACCACCCCGTTTCGCTGGGACTGGACGATTATCCTGATCTCCATTTTCCTTTCTGCTGCCGATTTTGTTTACTTTTACGCATTAAGTTACGACGATTCGATGATTTCTATTGTTTCGATGGTTCGTCGGGGAAGTGTGGTTGTTTCTTTCACTTTCGGTGCGCTTTTCTTCCGTGAAAAGAATTTAAAAAGCAAAGCGATTGACCTTATACTGGTGTTAATCGGAATGATATTCTTATATTTGGGGTCTAAAAGTTAAAACAGTTACACAAGACTGTTTGTCATAGGTTAAATAAGATAGATATGAAAATAAATAAACTTGTTATTACTATATTCTTCTCTGCTGTCGGACTTTTTGTTTCGACTGCTCTTCAGGCACAAGAGGCCAAAACGTTGTTTGTGAATATGCCGGATTCTCTAAGTCCCTTGCTTACAAAAGTGAATCGTGAAGATTGCATAGACTTTCTGGAAAGTAAGATGAAAGCGCAAGTAGAAAACCGTTTTGGCAAGAAGTCGGAGATGACTGATCTTAGCAAAGACTATATCCGTATGCAAATGTCAGCTCAATCGACCTGGCAGATGAAAGTGTTGGCTTTGAATGACTCGACGAACGTGATCTGTACAGTCTCTACAGCTTGTGCACCTGCCTGCGACAGCAGCATCCGTTTCTATACAGATGACTGGAAACCGCTTACAGCATCTCTCTATATTACCCTGCCTGTGATGGGCGACTTTCTGAATACGCCGGATTCAGCAGGTGTTTATGAGTTTGACGAGGCACGCCGTTCGGCAGATATATTATTGATGAAAGCCGATTTTAATAAAGAAAATACGGAACTGACACTTACGTTAACAACCCCCGACTATATGTCAAAAGAAACAGCAGAGAAACTGAAACCGTTTCTCCGCCGCCCTGTAGTCTACCATTGGAAAAATGGAGCATTCTCAATTTAATAAGCATTCGTTGATGAACGCTATCATTTCCGGTGTGTTTGCTTCCACACTTTGAAGTAATTTGAATTGTGCTTTGGTGCGAACGAGGTTATGTTCCGGATATTTGATTTTATAATAAGTATCTCCGTTGATATAATCTGCCAGGAACCGTACACACTGCATGTATGGGAATAAAGCCGCCGCATAAGGAAGATTCTCAATCTCGATCTGAGTCAGGAATGATTTGGCTCCTTTCAGATAGCCCTTGGTAAATGCTTTGAATATTTCCATATTGAAGTTTACACGATCAAGGTCTTTGTCGTCTTCATCACCTGTGTTGGCACCTGTACGTAAGAAGTCACCATAATCGGAGAATATAAAGCTAGGCATTACCGTATCCAGATCAATGACACAAAGCACTTTACCATCCTCGTCGAACATCATGTTATTCACTTTCGTATCGCAGTGGCAAACACGTTTGGGGAGTTTTCCTTCACGATATAAACGTTCTGCTTTACACATTTCATCTGCACGCTTCTCTATTTCGTCCAGATAGTATTTCACTTCCGATACCCGTCCGGCAGCATCTTTTGCAACGGCTTCACGTAGTTGTTTGAGGCGGAACTCCATATTGTGGAAGTCAGGAATAGTTTCGCCCAATGTTGCCGGAATGTCAGCCAACATTGCTTGGAAGTTACCGAAAGCTGCTCCGGCATAATATGAATACTCGGGATTCACAGTCTCATAAGTTTTGGCACGTGGGATGAATACCATTACACGCCAATAGCTGTCACCGTCAAACCAATATGTTTTGCCTTCTTCCGTCGGGAGGAAAGTCAAGACTTTGCGATCAACGTCTGTCTCTCCGGCTTCCGTCAGTTTCTTGCGGATGTGTCCCGTCACGGCAGCAATGTTATCCTGAAGCATTTCCACATTCTGGAAAATTGCATGGTTGATGCGTTGCAACACATAATCGGGAGCGTCTGCTTCGGTAGTGTTAACTTTGTAAGTGTCGTTAATCAGGCCGGCGCCAAGTGGTTTGATTTCGCCTACTGTGCCTTGTACTTTGAATTTAGATACGATACTAAGTAAATCTTTCATGGTTTTTATTTTTAAGTAAGTTTATCTTGGTACGATTGTGAATCCCCATTTGTATTCCTGGTTTGCCGGAATATTGTAACCCGGTTCAGGACGTGCACCCCAACTGTTGTAACCGGCCACGCCCTGTTGCTTCATGTCCACACATACTTCTACGAAGTTCCTTGGTGTGATATCATTGATATGTGTCTTTCTCGGCAGTTGATCTTTGGCTTTGCTTTCGTCGTGAACCAATTCGCCGGCATCACGGTTCAGCCATTGATAGGGGCGGGATACGGTTTCTTCTCCGTCAAAGTCCTCTACCGAATTGCGCAGTGCATTGAAACCGATCGTCTTGTCTGCATAAATAGTCAGTCCTTTACCGCCTTTTTTATTCAGGGTCAACCAACGGGTATCGGTATGATGTCCGTTTTCCTGCGGACGTACGTATGGGAAGTACATTTGGTCGGCAGTCGTTTTATACAGGTCGATCAATGTACCCGCATTGCGGTCTATATAATTCTCTTCCGGTCCGCGTCCGAAATATTCCACTTGGTTCATTTCTGCAGGCAGACGGAAACGTACACCGATACGGGGTACTTCCAGTTTGGAGGCAGCCTTGCGCGCTGCATCGCTGCCGGGAGTGAAAGTAGCCATCAGGGTTGCTTCCGAGGCTTCGGTTTTGGCAGCTTCCATATCGGTAGAAGTGAAAGTGAAATCGGCTTTTACTACGCCCGAAGGAGAGATGCGGTATGTAACAATGTAAAGGTTGCCGGCAGCCAGCAGATAGTTAGCTGTCAATACGGCATCTTTGCCGTCCATAACGATGTTGGCGTCCACTACATTGAAGTTTTTGCTCGACTGTTTCCATACTTGCAGGCGTTTGGGGTTACCATTGCCATAGTCGTTGTCGTTCGGTGCACGCCAGAAGTTCGGCTGAAGTCCGAAGCCATCTTTAAAGTATTCGGTTCCACCTACCTTATAGGAAGAAACCAGACCGGTCTTCTTATCGAATACGAAGTTTACTTTTGAAGAAGACGCTGTCAGTTCATTGCCTTCTGCCGATACTTTCAGAGCCGGACCACCGGTAGCGAAAGTACGTTCGCTCGGTTCGATAGGCAGACGGAACTGTTCGTATGCTATTTCATGTCCAACGGGGATTAACGGTTCCGGTTCGGTAGTCGTTACGTTGAAGTATATAAAATACTCAGTTCCGGGTTTTGATTTCAGTCCGCTTGTCGCGATCGTGATTTCTTTGCTTCCCTGCGGTTCCACATTGACAGACATTTTGCCGCCTTTCACTGTTTTGCCATTGGCCTTAATGGTATATGAGATCATATACTTCTGCAGGTTCGTGAAGTAGAAACGATTCTTGACCAGGAATTTTCCATTAGCCGGATCCACCGCTTCGAAAGCCACGTTCTGGTGAACATACTTCACTTCGGCCATAGCCGGATGCGGAGTACGGTCCGGACTTACAATACCGTTACAGTTAAAGTTACCGTCGTTCGGAGTGTTTACCCCATAGTCACCACCGTATGTCCAGAAGTGGCGTCCGTTTTCGTCTACTGCGTCAATGCCCTGGTCTACCCAATCCCAAATGTATCCACCCTGCAGGTTCGGATATTTATAGATTGCTTTCCATTGATCCCAAAGGTTACCGTTTGAGTTACCCATGGCATGTGAATATTCAGAAGGAACAATCGGGCGGTCACTGCCGCGTTTGCCCATTGCCTCCAGCCAGTCGGCACCCGGATATTGCGGAACATACATATCGGAGTTCCATTCCCATTGGGCACGTTCGTAGTTGACCGGACGGTTCATGATGTCTTTATCGGCATTCTTGACCCAAAGGTAAGTCTGGTAGAAGTTATAACCGTTGCCGGCTTCGTTACCCAGCGACCAGAAAGTCAGACTCGGATAGTTCTTATTACGTTCGAACATGTTGATTGTGCGGTCCATGTGCGCTTTCAACCATTCCGGATTGTTTCCCAGCGTACCGCCTTTAGCAAGATCATAGTACATGCCATGGCTCTCGATGTTTGCTTCATCGTATACATAAAGTCCGTATTCGTCGCACAATTCGTAGAAACGGCGATCTTGCGGATAATGGCACAGGCGAACCGTATTCAGGTTGTGTTGTTTCATCAATTCGAAATCTTTGCGCATCAACTCTTCAGTCATATAGTGACCGGTAGCAGGGTTATGTTCGTGAATGTTCACTCCCTTCAGCTTCAGCGGCTGTCCGTTGATGAAGAGGCATACATAGGGCTTTCCGTTGCGTGCCAGTTGCTCGGTCGGTTTAATTTCGATGCGGCGGAAACCTACGTTGAACGGAATGATCTCGTTCACTTTACCGTTTTCTTTTACTGTCATCACCAACTTGTAGAGGTTGGGGGCTTCCGAACTCCAGGTCTTTACATCCGGAAGTGTCTGGTCGAAAGACACCGTACGGGTCTCTCCGGCCGCTACATTAGTTGCTTTCTCTCCGGTTGCCACTACTTTGCCATTGGCATCGAGCAGTTCGTATACCAACGTCATATTGCCGGCTGTCGAACCGTTGTTTCTCAGGTCTACGCCCAGTTTGAAGATACCGTCTTTGTATGTATCGTCCAGAGTCGATGTTACACGGAAATCTTTGAGCGCGGCTTTGGGTTGTGAGTAAAGGAATACATCGCGTTCGATACCGCTGATACGCCAGAAGTCCTGGCATTCCAGATAGGATCCGGTACTCCAGCGGTAAATCTTTAAAGTAAGGACATTTTTGCCGGGCTTCACGAATTTATTGATCAGGAACTCCGCACTGTTTTTAGAGTCCTCGCTGTAACCTACTTCCTGTCCGTTGATATATACGTATACACCCGATTTGGCACCGGCCAGATGGAGGTAAATATCGCGTCCGTCCCAGTCGGCGGGAATATCGATGTCCCTGCGGTAAACACCTACCGGATTGGCTTCCGGCAAAGTAGGAGGTTGAGGGTTACGGGGCTGGAATTCATATCCGTGGTTGGTATAAATAGCTACTCCGTGGCCTTGTACTTCCCAGTTGCCCGGTACTTTGATGTCTGCCCAATCGGCCGTACTGATTGCAGGGTCGGTGATGTTGGCCGGCAGGTTCTTGTATGAATCTACAAAATAGAACTTCCAGGTGCCGTTCAGGAGTTGGTAGTACTTGCTTTTTTCAAACTTTCCGGTCAGGGCGTTTGCGCGGTTTTCGTAGGTCATAAATGAAGAACGGGGGTATTCTTTATTTACGGCTACCACCTGTACGTCCTGCCAGTAAGGTTTCGTCGGTTTGTTGTCGGCCGAAGCAAAGGTGGATGCCATCAGGAGGCCACCCAACATAAGGCTATTTAAGGTGTCAGATAGTCTTAACTTCATGTTTTGAGGGTATTAGAATGATAATTTATTTAACTTTTATATGATCAAAGCCTTCTCCGTATACGCCGATTACTGCACTTTGAGAGACAAAAGCAGTCGGGTCGCAGTCTTTTATCAACCGGAAGATAATGGTTGACTCCCGTTTTTTTGCCAGGACGAACATCATCTTCTGCTCTTTGCCGGTATAGAATCCGGTTGCATTGATAATGGTTACTCCCCGGTGCGGATATTCGTTGATGCGTTTGCCTATTTCTTCATACTTGTTGGAGATGATAAAGAATTGTACCGATTGGCGCGCACTGTTCACTACCTGGTCCAGTACGAAGCTGCAAACATAAAGGGTCACATATCCATATACTACCTTTTCCCAGTCTTTCAGTACGAAATAGCTGGAAGAGATAATGATCAGGTCACATATCAGCATGACTCTTCCCAAAGTGATGTCGCGGTATTTGTTGATGACAGCCGCGATAATATCGGTTCCTCCCGTACTTCCGTTGGCTGAGAAAGCAATGCCGATGCCGCTGCCACAGAAAGAAGCACCCAACACGCAAGCCATGAACGGCTGATCGTGTAGCAAGGTTACGTTCGCGGTTAACTTTTGGATAACGGACAGGAAGAAGGTTAAAGTGAATACACCGAATATGGTTTTAAGACTGAATCGAAATCCCAGCACTTTGAGGGATACCATCAGCAAGACAGCATTGATGGCAAAGTAAGTGTATTGAACCGGGAATCCGGTAGCGAAATAAACAATAGAGGCAATGCCCGGTACTCCACCGGTGGTGATGTCGTTAGGAAGCAGGAAGAGAGTCCATCCGATGCCGTAAAGGATCATTCCCAAGGCAATCATTAAGTAGTCTTTCGTTTCTCTGATTACTCCCTGTTTAGAGGGCTTTGATATTTTCATCTTCATGGATGGGTTGTGTAGTCTTATAATCGGACACGGATTTCACGAACCGGCCGGCTTTGTGTAGCGAACTAACTGCCGGATGACTCGTGAAACCCGTGTCAAAAAGAAGTTTTATTATTTTGCGAAAGCGTGTCTGTAACCTTTCACCTTGTTCCATGCTCCACGAGTAAAGTCGGGGATAGCTACCGGGGCAGAGCTGTTTTCGATAGAAAGCTTGGTCAGGTCGGCCATACAGCACCATTCTGCAAGGTCATAAACGTCCATATCCAAAGGAAGACCGTTGCGCAGACAGTAAACCAGACGATAGTCCATGATGTAGTCCATACCGCCGTGTCCGCCTACTTTCTTGGCAGTTTCTTCCAGTTCTTTGTGGATCGGATGTTTGTATTTGTCCATCAACGCTTTTTTAACGTCAGCCGGTACAGAACCGTGTGCATTTAGCTTTTCGTGGTTAGGTACATCGTTTGAAGCGATCTGAGTCGGACGCATGCAATATTCTTCGATAGGATATTTGCTTGCATAGCCGTCAGCACCTACTACCTGATACATACGGCTGTAAGGACGCGGAGTCATCACGTTGTGCTGAATCAGGATAGTCTTACCTTTTTCTGTACGGATCAATGTAGAAGTCTGGTCACCGTTCTGGAAGTCTTTCACTTCTTTGCCGGTTGTCTTTTTGATGTATGCCGGACCGTTTACAGCTTTGGTATCCATAGATACGAGGTAGTTCATTTTGTCACCACGGTGAATGTCGAGCAGCTGGCAAGCCGGGCCCATGCCGTGAGTAGCGTATACATCGCCACGGTGGTTCTGGTTGTAATCCATACGCCAGTTGTTCCAGTAGTACGGCCAGAAGTCTTCAAGGTTGTGGATGTAAGCACCTTCTGTGTGCAGCACTTCACCGAATACACCCTGTTGAGCCATGTTCAGGGTAGTCAGTTCAAAGAAGTCGTATACACAGTTTTCAAGCTGCATACAGTGTTTGCGAGTTTTCTCTGAAGTGTTGATCAAAGCCCAGATTTCATCCAGCGTCATTGCCGAAGGAACTTCAATGGCAACGTGTTTGCCATGTTCCATAGCGTAGATAGCCATCTGTGCGTGATGTTTCCAGTCTGTTGCGATATAAACGAGGTCGATATCTTTACGTTCGCAAAGTTTTTTCCAGGCGTCTTCACTTCCGGAGTAAGAAGCCGCTTCCGGTAAGTTTGCTTTTGTCAGGATTTTCTGTGCGCCGGCTACGCGTTCAGGGATAAGGTCACAAAGGGCTACGATCTGTGTTCCGGGGATGTGAGTGAAGCGTTCTACTGCACCCGGACCACGCATACCCAAACCAATGAATCCGACACGTACCACGTCGAGTTTAGGAGTAGTCAGTCCGACTACATCTTTTTGTCCGGCGGGACGTACAGGCACTGGAGTCTCGATAGGCTTGATGGTTTGTGCTACGGCACCAGAGGTGCATGCAAACAGAGCAAGTCCGATAAACAGGGCATTTAGATGTTTAAACATGTTTGAATAAGATTTGATTAGTTAATAAAATTGTTGTTAATAATAGTGTTTCATTTCTATCGTGCAAAGATAAGAATACTTTTCACAACTCTTATCTTTTATGCGATTAAAACGTTCTCTGTTACATCTTTAATTCATAGATATTCCGGTTATTATTATAACAGGACAATTCCTGTCGGTCTACAGAGATGGCTGCTTCTGTTCTTTAACGGAAGTTGCCATCTCTGCAGCAGGCTGGCTTTTCTTTCTGCAAAAGCCTGATAATGTCATCTTTTACAAGTTGTTTGAACCCGGTAGTGCAATGTTTGTCCGGGGTATATAATGCTGCGTGTAGTGTGTTGTGGGTTGCAACTCTGTCTTTCATTCTTCTGTTCCTTTTATGAGATTCTTTTCCTTTGTTAGGTTGCTCGAGCTTATTATTTACTTTTTGATATACGTTATAAATACACACCATTGGGGGGCTACCCTCGGTATAATAGTTTTAATTTATATTATTTTAATAAATGACCGGCTTTAAAACTACTTTTGATTTCTGAAAGAAGAATGACTCAATCGGTGTGATTCTGATAGTATATCCTGTTTTTTGCTGACTCGCAATTGGGGTAAAATAGCTCTGGAGGAGAAGAGGACTGCATAAAAAACGGATGTAAACTGCAAAAAAATACGTAAAAGGTGAAATTTTTCCAATATCTATGCATGAAATCTATTAAACGAAAGTTTTCTTTCTTTAAAAGGGAGGCGGCATTCGTTTAGAACCAACGCTCTATTTCATTAGAACTAAAGTTACATTAGGTCAGAAGATAAAATTCATTGCTCTTATTCCGCCTCTTTTTCACTTTTTAGCCGTGTGTCGGTTAATGTCGGAAAAGTGTCAGAATGTAGCCGTTTACACCTTTTGATGAAGATGAATGTGGCGCTTTTGCCGGAAAGGGTAGGGATGTGTATCTGAACAGACGGGAAAGGTGATATTCTGCAAAAGCCTGATTGCCGGAAAAGGCGTTTTTGATCACCGCAAAGAAAACTACCCGGATATAGCAGAAGCTATACCGGGTAGAAAATACAAAATGACATTATATATACACTCTTGACTTTTTGTCGGAGTGCATTAAGGGTTCAACTCGATCCATTCACCGGCTTGAGTATCTATGTTCAAGATATCCGTGCCGGATAAAGTATAGTTCTTATTTGGCTTCAGTGTACCGGGACGGGCTATTTTCAACATGCCGCCTTTCTCCGAATAGATGCGTACCCGATTGATTTCTCCACCTTCCATCCGGGCCGATACCAGGAATGCACCCATGGCGCGTAAGCTTTCGAAGGATACATCTTTCCATTCTTTCGGTATTGCCGGGAAGATGCGTATTACGCCTGTGTGACTTTGCAGCAACATTTCTTGTATGCCTGCTGCAAAAGCGAAGTTACCTTCGAGCGTGAAGGGGCGGTAAGTGAAGCGGGATTTGCCGCTTTGGGTCTGGTCACCGTTGGCATGGAAGGTGTTCTTCAGGCAGAAGCATTCCGCAAAGGTTTTCAGGGCTTGTGCGGCACCTTCACCATCGAATGCACGGGCTTTCATATTGGCGAGCCAACTGTATGAATATCCTGTCCAGTAGTCCGGCCCTACTTCATCGAGTCTCTTCAAGGTGGCGCGGATGATGTGTTGTGACTTTTCTCCGTCGCTCCAGTCTATCAGTCCCAGCGGATGGATAGCCATGGCATGTGAAAAATGACGGTGTGATTCTTTGTAGGGATATCCTTTGGCGAAAGTGAGGCAACCTTCTTCGTCTATGTCGTAATCCGGTAGTTGGGCTTCCAGGGATGCCCAGTGTCCGGCTTCGTCGGCCAGGTTCAGTTCGTGTGCCAGTTCGGAAGCAGCCTTAAAGAGGAAGTGCATCATTGCCAGGTCATAATTGGTCATGTCGCTGAACCACGCTTGCAGGGAGTTGTCGAATATTTCGGGACTTGAACTGAATTCCAGTTTACGTACTCCTTCGGGGGTAACTTCTGAAATTTGCTCCAGATAGATTGCCACATCCTTGATGAATGGATAAGCACGCTCTTTGAGGAAAGTGCGGTCTGCCGAATATTTCCATTGCAGATAGAAGTGTTGTGCCAGCCATGCAGCTACGGTTTGCGACATGGAGTATTGTATCCATCCTCCCATGGGTTCTCCTGTCAGGGTGCAGACCCCCGGTATATTCATCCCTTCGGTACCGAAATAGCGGCGGGTGTAGCGTTTGTATGCATCCCGTTGGTCCCACAACGTGTTCAGATACCCCATTCCTTCGGTCAGGTGATTGCCTGTATAGGCCGGCCAGTAACTTAGCTGGGTATTTAAATCGTGATGATAGTCTCCCTTCCAGGGCGGAAGTTTGCCGTTATCGGCTGTCCATACGGCCTGCAGGGAGATGGGGTATGAGTGTTCGCGGGTAGTGGAACCGAATTTATACATTTCGTTCTGATACTGTTTTTGCAGTACAGAATCGGGTAGAGTGATCGATGATTGTGCCCAGTACTTGTCCCAATATTCCAGGTGTGCCTGATAATCATGCTTTAGACCGCGTTGCAGGGCGGCTTCTGCCTTTTCGGAAGCTTGCTCGCCGGATAAGGAAGAGGTGACGCTCCAGGTACCGTACAAGGTTTCGCCTTCTTGCTTCCAACAGACTGTTACGTCATACGAAAAGTCTCCGTATCCCTTTTGATGGTAGGTTATTTGGTTTCCTTCACGAACCACTTTTCCTTGTTGATAGCCCAATCGGTGCAGATCTTGTCCCGAAACCGGATCGAGGCTGCCATCCGGCTTCGTTTTATTGTATACAGGAGTGATGATGGAGGGTTCTATCGGGGTTTTCAGGTTACGGAATACAAACCATCCGATCGGTTCGGTAGCATGAACGAAAGTCTGCATTTGTGTACCGTCTGCCCAGTCTGCTTCACATAAGGCATTGTTCAGGTAAAGTCTTACCTGAGTCGGAGTGCCGATCTGCTCTAATGGAAATTCGATGGCAGCTCCGGGAATCTTGGATGGCGCGGGATTTATGTCATAAGGCCAGTCCAGCTTTTTCTGTACGGGCAGATAGTTCTTTTGGCGAATATGTTCTTTTACCCAGGAGAAGCGGAAGTTATCTCCCGACAGACTGTCTACCGGACGTAAATCCCATAAATCGGTTCTGTCCAGTGACAAGCGTAGGGTGGAGTCACGTTGCCATACCAAGGCACTGACGGTAGCATTTCCCAAGGGCATTGCTTCGTCCCACGACCGGGCAAGTTCGGTGAATACAAGATCACTCTCTGAAGGAGTGACCGGACAATAGTCATACGAGTTGCAACTGCTCCACAGACCACAACAGAGTAGTAATAGTAGTTTGATTTTCATAATATTAAAAAAGATCAGTTTATAATGTTCTACTTTCAGACTTGTGCTATTATAAATACAATGAGAATAGCAGTCACCATAGAGCGGCCACTATTCTTTTGATGTATTTTAAGATTCGTCTGACTATTTATTCAATAGCAATTCGATCGCCTTGCTACCCTTGTCTCCGGATTTCTCTTCGGATGCCGGGGCAAAAAGTGCATCCAACAGGTAGACGGGTAAACTCTTTGTCGGGTTGAAATGCCCGGATGACACATAATTACGGACAGACATTAGTAACTGCTGCATCGCAGGTCTTTCATCGATTTTCTTTTCCGGATCGGCACAGAGCACGAATAGTTTTCCTTTTCCTACCTTAGCTTCGAACGAGATACCCAGTTTTTGGTTGGTCTCGTATGAGTCGATGCTCTGTATCAATGGGGTGATTTCTTTCAGTTCGTCGAGTTCCAGGGCTGTTGAATAGTTCAGGATGTCCCACCATTGCCAGTCGGCATAGTTCCGGGTGGGGAAGTCGCGAAAGGCGGGATGCTCGTTATCGATCAGTGTACCTACGATCATTGGATTCCAGTTGAACATAATCGGGTTCCAGAAATGGCTGGCGAAGTGCGCTTTGCGTCCTTTACACTTTTCTGGAATTAACAGTACATTCTTGCCTTCGTTGAGCCACTGTTTGGTTTCGTCATTCCAGGTACGGGTGTAGACAAAGTTGTGCTGTTCCGTTTTCGGTTGTTCCGGATATACCCACACATCCCATTCATTGTGTATACCGCCCAGCTCAGCCTTCAAGGTCAGTTTGCGGGCACTGTCCATCCCGTTCAAGGGGAGTTCGATGATTCCGAGTGAATCTACCGTAGCAGGTTGTATGCTTTTTGTCTTCAGGCTTCCTTTGTGGTATACGGTTCCGTCTTCACCGGTCAGTGTCCAGTTCAGTTTCCGGCTGTTCAGGGCATCTTTACCGAAATGGTAAATTTCCATTTTTGCCTTTAGTTTTTCCCCGTTTCTGAAAGTGCGTTTGGGTAAACGTGCCAGGAGTACGGTCGGAGCACACGATTCTCTGAACTTTTCGGGTGTTACCAGTCCTTTGCTTTCCCAGAAAGCGTCGAGGATGCCTACAAAGGCACTGCCCTGTCCGGGGAAATCGGCCAGTCCCAACAACTGAAAACCACCGGAGTTGCGAGTACGGAGCAGCGATTCGTTTACCTCTTTATATTGCAGCACCGTATGTGCTCCGGTTGCCCGGAAGAAATCGTTGGCTTGGTGCAACATGCCGTTTTTGGCAAGCCGTTCGCGGAATACCTCGAAATTGCGTGCTTCTACAACGCCGGTATATTTCTTAATTTCCTCAAAGTTGGGATACATACAGCGTTGTCCGGTTTCGTGAGCAATCACCGGTACATCGATATCCGATTCTTTGCAACGGTCCCAGTCAGTCGATGGCTTTCCTTCGTATACGGTAATCCATCCTTTCGAGGTGACATGCGACACATAGTACTGATCCGAAGGAGTATGAGTACGTGCGGTCGAGGCGCTATAGAGCCGTCGGTTATCATACTTCTGTGCCTTTTTTACCAGATCTTCCAATACGGCGAAGTCACCTTCGTTTTCGTTGCCGTTACACATCAGGATGAAAGAGGGGTGATTGCCATAGGCATCGAGAATGGCATACATCTCTTTTTCAAAGAAATCACGCCGGTCAGGATATTTACCCACATCTTTGATCCACATGGGAAGTTCGGCCTGGAGGTACATACCTACTTCGTCACCGGCTTCGAAAGCTGCTTCCGGCGGACACCAGGAGTGAAAGCGTACGTGATTCATTCCATATTCTTTAATGGTGGTGAAGATGCGTTTCCAGTCATCCACATTTGTCGACGGATAACCGGTCAGGGGAAAGACTGCACAATCCAGTACTCCACGTAAGTGAATGTTTCTTCCGTTCAGGCGGATATGATGTTTACCCTGCTCTACGTTCCGCATGCCGAAAGTTCGGGTTTGAGTATCTGTCTTTCCATCTACGTTCCAACTGGCTTCTATCTCGTATAAATAAGGTGTGAATTCATCCCAGAGTTTCACCCTATTTCCCATCGGGAGCGTTTGGCGTATGCCTGCATGTACCTGAAGACTGTCTGCATTCAGTGTTTGGCGGACTATTATTTTACCTCCTTGCTCGCGGATGCATAGCTCCAGTTTTCCTGTCTGTCCGGTCTTTAGGGGAGCGGGTTGTACAGATACTTCCACAGCTTTCGAGCTGACATCGGGGTATACATTGATCTGGCGGATATGCGCTTTCTCCTTGGCATATAGTGAGATGTCTCCGGTTATTCCGTTCCAGTTAGTCTGCGTATATTCGGTTGTTCCATGGTTCCATTGATCCATCGGATATTTAAGTGTATTGTTTACGCAAATGGTCAGTGTGTGGATTCCCGGAGTAAGTAGCGGAGTCAATACGAACGTGTTCGGTGTGCTCAGGTGCTCTTTCATTCCTGCCTCTTTGTCATCCACGTAGACGGTGGTTTCCCAATGGCAACGTTCCAGTTTCAGGTAAATCTCCCGATCTGCCCAATCTTCCGGAATCACTATTTCACGTTGGTACCAGGCGGCTCCCTGATATTCGAATTTACGGCTTAAACGGTCTACATAGCGTGCCGTATTTTTAATACCTTTACCTCCCTGGTCTGTCGATCCGGGGAGCATAATGGTTTCAGAGAGCTTGTCCAGATAGAATTCCGAACCGGGAGTTTTACCGAATCCCATCGGATCCAGTTGGAAACGCCACATGCCCGACAAGTCAAGAGCATCATTCGTTAGGGTTTGCGCCATAGCGGTCATGGCAAGCATCAATCCGGCCAGGAGCAGAATCGCCCGGTACCGGGTGTTTTGAAAAGATTGTTTCATGATAGAATGGTATTCATTAATTTCCGGTGAATTTGTACTCCTTGATGATTGTTATCCATTGAGGCGGCTATATCAAAGAAGTGTTCGGCTTTTGTTCTATTTCCCAGTCCCAGATGTCCCAGTGCCATCAGGTAGTTGCAGTGAATGCGGTTCTTTTTATCCATATCGTCTTCCCAAATCAAAAGATCGGGTAAAGATACGGCAAAATAATCCATCTTGAATCGGTCGAAGAGGTGTTCTTCTCCATAAGTAATTAATTGGTTGAACCGGCTGCGTGCCTTTTCTTCCTCTCCTAATTTCCGGTATGCCAGTCCTTGGTAGAATATTTTATCCGGTTTCTGGTCGTTGTAATACATGGCAGCGGCTGGCTGGCTGTTTCCCGAACAGGCTTTGACGAACAGGCTGTGAGCCTCTTCCGGTCTCCCTTGTTGTTGCAGGATATATGCTTTGTAATAATTGAAGTCATTTTCCTGTGCCCCCGGTAGTTTCCCTTCACCCAGATGGGTAGGGTATATGTAGCATTCATCTATTAAGGCGAGTGCGTCATCATATTTTTTCCGGTTTATCAACTCCTTTGACAGTTCCAGGCGTGCCAGCTGATATTGTGCGGGTACTTTACCTTCTCCTCCTTCCCACGGATGGAATTTTCTTTGGTCGATCCGTCGGATTGCTTCCCGATATTGCCCGGTTTGGTTCAGTAAAGTGACGTATTCCAAATACAGGTCGTCACGGGTCATTACGATATCTATGTGCTGTTCCAGAAAGCACAGTCTTTCTATGTGCGGACGGTTCAGCCGTTTGTACAATTGATCCAGTTCCATCAGTACACGGGCATCCGTGTGATCCAGGCGGAATGCTTTTTCCAGTAAGGCGACAGCTTCGTCCGGACGGTTCATTTTGTTGAAGTAAGCCAGTGACAGATTACGCCATACGGTGGGGAATGTCTCGTCTTCGCGCGAAGAGCGCTCCCAGGCTGCGATGGCAGTGGGATACCGGCGTTTATCATACCATAGGTTTCCCAGGTAATAAAGTGCTTTGGGGGCTTTTCCTGCAAAGTCGACTACACACTGAAGGGCTTCTATCGCTTCCAGGGCATTGGGGAAACAATAATCGGCCGGTTCTTTTTCGGCAGTGGCAATGGCTATTTGTGCTTCGGCTGTTTTTCCTAGACGGATCAGGCACCAACTCTTGTAATAATGTAAGAGTGTCTGTTCACCGACAGGTTGGGCAATGGCAAGTTCGGCTACAGCCAGTGCTTCTTCAAATCGTCCGGCAGAAGTATAGTCGAGCACCAGTGCTTCGTAATCGGGTGCTCCACGCTTCATTAGGTTCCGAAGTTGGAGCAATACTGTTTCATTCCGGGTGATCAGGTATTTTTCGAACAGGCAACCGAAGTTGAATGCATCTGTCTTCAAGGAGTCTTCTATCCAGGCAAGAGCCTCCTCTTTTTGTTCGAGATGGCGGAGTATGATTGCTTTCAGATGGCGTCCGCGCAGATTGTGCCAGTTGTGGAGAAGGGATTTTTCAATCTCTTCGAGAGCTTCTTCCCAATTGCTGCGGGACACGGAAATCTGGGCCAGCGAATAGTAGCCTGCGTCTTGCCATGCCGCGTTCCAACACGATTTATAGAACGAATCGTAGGCCTCATCATCTTTTCCCTGAAATTTTAGAGCAAGTCCGAGGTTATAGAAAGCTTCTCCATCATAGGGGTTAGGATTCTTTTCGGTGAGTCGGGCAATGGCATTCCGAAGATATGGTTCAGCCTGCGCAAACTCTCCTTTGCGTATCAGCCATAGTCCCATGGCGTTGTTGCAACGTGCATCTCCATTGTCTCGGCGGAGTGCTTCCCGATAATAGTCGGTCGGGCAATAAGTGGCATGACGATATTGTTCCAGATGCAGTCCGGTCAGATAGAGTTCTTCGTTGGTTTTGATCTCTTCCGGTGCAAGGGCGGGTTTGGCTGCTTCCGGAACTGCTTTGATTGTTTCCGGTTCGGCCTTCCAACTTAGCTTTTTTCGTCCGTTGGTATCGTAGATAATGACTTCCGCTTCGTGAAGATCATTTATGGGGATTAGCCGGTCGAATACTTGTTCAGGCGAGAGGCTACCGATTTCCTCAAAGCGTATAACACCCGCTTGACGGACTACGATGCGTAATCCTTGCTGAGCCGAGGTGGCAAACAGCTTCAAACGACATTCTTCTCCTTCGGTTTCCAGATTCATTAAGAGTTCGGAGGAGGCGTTTTTCACAACTCCCAATTCCCGATAGGGCATGAAGTATTGGGTAAAAGTCTTCTCTTCATAAGGTTGCAACCAACTGAAGTCCGGTTGATTGTCCGTATAGACTCCGGTCATCAGTTCTATGTACGGACCGTCAGCATCAGTCAGGTTGCGGTCCCATGCCTGTCCGAAATCCCCGTTTCCCCAGGTCCATTGTTTTTTTCCGGGAGATATGTGATGATTGGCCACATGCAGGACACCTGCCTGTGTATCATTTTCGTACCCGCCTACAAAATTATAGTTAGACCGGATTGCCATGTAGGAGGTGGGTACGGGAATATTTTTATATCTGGAAATATCTACGCCGGCAGAATAATCCATTTTATAGTAGGTTCCGGTAGCAATAGGATAACGAGACACGTCCCGTTTTCCATGATCGAATACAGCGTTGACATCCGACGGGAATACTGACTGATAGCAGTCATTGACCGCTACGGCCGGATTGGCCCACCAAAGGAAAGTTTGTGGAAGCGGAGTGGAAACTTTTCCTTGTATCTCGAGTACGGCACGTCCCGGGCGGAGTGTAAATCCGGCTGTTCCTTTTTGACCGAACATCCGTTCCCGTTCGCTTACCCATACAACGACACTTCCGTCTTTACATCGTTCGATGCTGTAGTCCACCGGCAAGAAGGTGCTGGGACGGTGATGTTGAGGCCAGTTGAACTCAATGCCTCCGGAGATCCAGGGACCGGTGAGTCCTACCAGTGCCGGCTTTATTACGTGATTGTAATAGATAAAATGCCGTTGCTTTACCTTGTCGAATGCCATTTGAATACGTCCTCCCAGTTCGGGCAGGATCATGACTTTGATGTATTCGTTCTCCAGCCATACGGCATGATAACTTTTCTCTTCGCAGGTATCTTCAATTTTCTCGATGACCGGATACGGATATACGACTCCGCTGCTTCCCTGGTAGACACGTTTCTCCAGGAACATCGGGTTTTTCTCAGGGCGTCCGATGCCATAGGTAGGGAGCAGGATGTCTTCCTCCCATACATTAACACTTTCTTTCATCTTGTTCTATGTATTATTTGATTAATTCTTTTTCTATTTCTTCCAGTGTTTTCCCTTTTGTTTCGGGCAGGTTTTGGCGTATGAACAGGAATCCGGCCAGGCAGATACCACCGTATAGCCAGAAAGTTCCTTCGGCACCTATACTTTCATTCAATACCGGGAAGGTATAGGTCAGTATGAAACAAGCCACCCAAAGGAAGAAGGTAGAGATGGCTATAGCCATACCTCGTATTTTCACGGGGAAGATTTCGGATAACACCACCCAGACTACCGGGGCAAGTGACATAGCATAGCAAGCGATGGCAAGTACCACCAGTAGAAGCATGGGTAAACCGTTTACATCCAGGAAGTAGCAGGTTCCCAATATAAGGTAAATCAGCGCTAATCCTGCCGAACCGATCAGCATCAGTGTACGACGTCCCCATTTGTCTACCGTATAGATAGCGACGAACGTAAATATCACATTAGTAATCCCGGTCACTACGATGTTCATCAGTACATCGGAAACGGCATATCCGGCTGATGAAAAGATCTCGTGGGCATAATTGAAGATAACATTAATGCCGCACCATTGCTGGAATATGGCCAGAACGATTCCAATGATCAGTACTTTGCGCATTTTCGGGCGGAAGACCGATTTCCATTCGTTGTTTTGCCGGTTGCCTTGAGATTGAGTGAGTTGGTTCAGTTCTTCCAGGGTTTGGCGGGCATACGTTTCCCCTCCGATGCGTGTCAGTGTCTTTTGTGCTTTCTCCTGTTGATGGACGGTAGCCAGCCAACGGGGACTTTCGGGGATGGTGAACGATAACAGGAAGAAAATTCCTGCCGGGATCAGTTCTGCCCAGAACATCCATCGCCAGGCCCATTGCACACTTGTTTCGCTGAGTATATCGGAACCTTGTGTGTAGTATTCCCCGATTTGCCAGTTGGCCAATTGTGCCAATAAGATACCTAATACGATGGTGAGCTGGTTGAGCGATACGAATTTGCCGCGTACATGGGCAGGAGATACCTCTGCAATATATACGGGAGAAATGTTGGATGCGATGCCGATGCCCAATCCTCCTACAATGCGATAGAAGATGAAGTAGGAAAAATGATCGACTGCTCCCGTACCCCAAGCCGAAAGTGCAAACAGGAATGAGGCTATGACAAGCATCTTTTTGCGTCCGTATTTGTCGCTCCAGATTCCTGAGAGCAAGGCTCCTGCCAGGCAGCCTATCAGTGCGCTGCTCATAGCCCAGCCACGTAAAGCCGCAGAGTTTTCAATACCAAAGAAAGGTTCATAGAAGATTTTAGCTCCTCCGATAACAACCCAATCATAGCCGAACAGTAATCCGCCCATGGCTGAGACGATGCAGATAAGTAGTAAATAGCCTCGTGTCTGTTTCATGTTATTAAATGGTTTAATTGATATTGCAAAGTAAGCGGGTTTGAGAATAGAAATAAATAGAGAAACCGATTAAAAAGATGGACTATATTTCTTTTTTATCTCTATATTTGTGACGTGAACCGATGAATCTTATTAGTATGGCAAAACAAAAAGACGGCTTTCTGGGCGAACAGGCATTGGTGTTGCCTCCTACCATTGTGCAACGTATGAAGACTGATCCTGCAACTTCTATACTCTATATAACCGATATAGGCTATTATCCAAAGGCTTATAATCACTTTCGGGAGCGGGAAACTCCGATTGACCAGTATGTGTTTATCTATTGTACGGAGGGTAGGGGATGGTTCAGTCTCGATGGGCAGAAACACCCGGTAGTGCCTAACCAATACTTTATACTTCCTGCAGGACTTCCTCATGCGTATGGCGCTGATGAAAAGGAACCATGGACAATTTACTGGATTCACTTCGGAGGAACACTTGCTCCGCTTTATTGTACGCATCGTACCTGTAGGCTCACGGATATAAAACCGGGAATGCATTCGCGTATTAGTTACCGGACAGAACTGTTTGAGGAGATCTTTCGGGTACTGAAGATGGGGTATAGCTTGGAGAATCTTTCATATGCCAGCTCTGTATTCCATCATTATTTGGGATCATTGCGCTATCTCAGAGAGTATCGGGAGGCTTTTTCAGAGCATCGTCCGGCAGGAGAAGAAGATCCTGTAAATGCAGCTATTCATTATATGAAGGAGAATCTGGGCAAGAAGCTGACTTTAGCCGAGCTGGCTGATTACACGGGGTATTCATCCTCATATTTCTCTAATCTGTTTTTGAAGCGTACAGGATATGCCCCATTGAGTTATTTTAATCAGATTAAGATTCAGAAAGCCTGTCAGTTTCTCGATTTTACCGATATGAAAGTGAATCAGGTCTGTTATAGAGTGGGTATTGAAGATGCTTATTATTTTTCACGGCTGTTCAGCCAGATAATGGGAATGTCTCCCAGGGAATATAAAAAGGTAAAGAAAGGATAAAAGGAAGACAGCAAAGAAGAAAGGTGTGTCGAAACTCGTATTCACCACGGATTATCACAGATTAAGAGTGTTGATAACCAATGACGGGAAATTCACTCTGTGCTACTCTGTGTCCTCTGTAGTGAGTTCCGACACGCCTTCCTTCTGATAAATACTACATTTTTATTTTCTCTGCCAGTCTGATGTCTTTAGAGGAGGCGCCTACTAGAATTTCAAATTCACCTTTTTCAAATACCCATCGGTTTTGTTTGGCGTTGAAATACTGGAATGCGTCTTCACTCAAACCGATTTCTATCTGTTTGCTTTCTCCTGCTTTCAGATATACCTTGTCGAAACCTTTTAATTCTTTCAAAGGACGTGGCTCTTTAGATTGCATGTCGCGTACATAAAGTTGAGCGACTTCATATCCGTCTCGCTGTCCGGTATTGGTTACAGTGAATGAAACGACGAGTTGCTTCTGTTTTTTATCCGTCATACGGATGTTGAGGCCCGAATAGTCAAAGGTGGTATACGAAAGACCGAATCCAAAAGGGAAAAGGGGTTCGATACCTTTTTGATCGTATCCACGGTAACCGGTGAATATTCCTTCTGTATAATACACTTTCTTTTCCTTGCGAGTTTCATCGTAATGACCGCAGGCAGGTGAGTCTTCCCATCTTTTCTCGATAGTGAATGGCAGCTTGGCTGACGGATTCACTTTACCCGAAAGAATATGAGCTAAAGCATGTCCGCCTTCCTGCCCCGGATAGAGGGCGTGTACTACCGCAGGCACCTGATCGATCCATCGGGTCATGTTTATTCCGCCTCCTGCATGGATGGCAACTATCAACTTAGGATTTACTTTTACCAGTTCCTGAATTAACATATCTTGTCCGTAAGGCAGGTCGAAAGGACGGTCGCGCCCTTCCAGTTCGATACTGCCATCCAGTCCGGCACAGAAAACCACCAGATCGGCTTTGGCAGCCAGTCGTTTCGCTTCAGAAAAGTCAATATCACTTTGATAAGCATATCCCATCCGGATCTCTGCCGGTGTACTGCGTTGGTTGCAGAACTCCAGCCGAATATGTTTGGCATCCCCTTTTTTTGCGGAAATTGCGGTATTGCGAACATCGAATGATTGAGATTGAGAGGCATCCAATGCTAATGTTCCGTCTATCCATAAACGATAGGCACCTTGTGCGTCGACAAAGAATCGGATACTGTCTGTTTTCTCGACATCTACATATCCTTCCCAGCACACCCGATAATCATTTCCCAATTTACTTTCGTTGAAAGGATATCCCCACCATTCATAATTTACCGTGCGGTCGGTGCGGCGGAGAATCAATCCGCTTTCTTCTTTATCGGTTTCTACAGTCCGGTCGGTCGATTGATTAACACTTACAGTTCTTCCTGCCGCTACTGCTTGCTGTTGGATCATTTTATCCGAGAGTGTGGCAGAAGTGTCGGAAGATAGTGCATAATAACTCGCTTCCAGTCCGGGTTTACCTTCTTTCGTACGGAATTTACTGTTACGGAATAAGCGGGGTTTGAATTGGTTGGATATTCCTTCCGTGTAAAGTACGGTTGCTTCCGGAAACTCCTGACGGATACCTTCTAACGCTGAAACTACATACCAGGGATGAACTTTTGAACTTCCCCCACCACCGTAAACGATGCTGTTTACATTGTATATTCTATCCGAAACGATAGCCGGATTGGCAGTTGGTCCGATCACAGCTATCACTTTGGGGCGGTGGATCGGTAAGGTATTCTGTTCATTCTTTAACAGGATGATTCCTTCACAAGCGGTATTCAGAGCCATCTGATTGGCTTGAGGATTAAAAGTCGGAATATCGGTGTCTTGCTGAGGCCTGTCGAAAAATCCCATTGAAATACAGGCACCGTAGATGCGGCGCACTTTATCATTGATTACTTCTTCTGTAACCTTTCCTTCTTTAATAAGTGGGAGAAGTTCTTTGCGGGTGAACCAGTCATTGCTGCCCATCTCAAGATCCAAACCGTAGTTTGCGGCATTTTCGGCGGAATAGGTACATGCCCAGTCAGACATTAACATGCCTTTGAAGCCCCAGTCTTTCTTTAAAATATCGATCAGATGTTTGTTTTCAGTGCAATATACTCCGTTCACTAGGTTATAACCCGTCATGACAGCCTTGACACCTGCTTTTTGCACAGCAGCTTTGAAGGGAGGCAGATAGATTTCCTGTAAGGCACGTTCGGATACTTCGGTACTGACGGTGTATCGGTCAAATTCTTGATCGTTGGCTGCGAAATGTTTGATGGTAGCAATGACTCCTCCGTCTTGCACTGCTTTTATAAAGGGGACCACCATCTCGGATGCCAGATAAGGATCTTCACCAAAATATTCAAAATTACGGGCTCCTTTTGAAGCCCGATAGTTGTTAACTCCGGGAGCTAAGAGAAAATGAATACCTCTTGCACGCCATTCCTGAGCATACATTGCTCCTGTTTTCTCTGCCAGATTTTTATTCCAAGAGGCAGCCAGCGAAAGTGCTGATGGAAATGCGGTGGCGCGTCCGAATAATCCCCAGGATGCAACGCCCAGCGGACCGTCGGCCAGTTTGAATGCCGGTATTCCTAATCGTTCGCAGGGGTGCAGATAGAAATCATTGTATCCGGAAAGCAGGTCGATTTTTTCTTCCAGAGTCATTCGTTTGATAAGATCGTCTACTCTTTCTTCAGTGGATAATGTCGTGTTCTGAAATGGGTACTGGCTTTGGGCATGTAGCTTGCAAGGAAAAAGCAGTCCTATACCCAGGCTCATGGTAAGGAAAATGTTTTTCATGTGTTTTTTCTGAATTAAATGTTTATTGAGTGATGTTGCAAAGTTCTAAAAAAGAGGGCTTATTGCAAAATAGAAAGCCCTCTCTTTTAGAATAAAGTGTGTTAAATTAATGTATAGCTTCTATCATTTCATTTCCGTTTCTTACGGGTTGTTTAATCAGTTCCGGCAGATTATAAGTTTTAGTGAACGTGTCATAAAAGTCCGGATCTTTTTGGGGCATCAGGAAGGGTTTCCCCGCTTTTCCGGTTTCCGGATCGAAACTGGCAAAGAAAGGGCGAGCCCAAAGCCCGTCCAACCGTTTGCTGCTGAAAACAAACCAGCGTCCGGATGATGACCATGTATGGAAACTCTCCACGTCGTTGCTGTTCACTTCATTTAAAAGCCGTATTTCTCCTGTATCCATTGTCAACAGACAAAGTTCGCTTTCCGGATGCCAGATGGAGAAGTTTCCATAATCCGACAGGGTGAACATCAGGTATTTACCATCGGGAGAAACCCTTGGGAAAGAGACACTTTTTCCCTGTTCGGAGGCTCTGTACACACACTCCGGCGTACCGAATTTACCGGATTCCGGATCGAATCCTATCCTGCACAGGTCATAACGGATACTGTCCAGCGGCATCTTCTCTTTATAAGCGTTTGCCCGGCAGAAATACAGTGTTTTCCCGTCCGGTGTCCAGTTGGGGAATGTTTCCATATACCGCTCCCCGCATATCAGGGAGTCAGTGAGGAATGTTTTCTTTTCAGTATCATAAACCATCAGGTCGGCAGCCAGGTCGGATACCTCTATGGGTTTCTGTCCCGATGAATGGAAGAACTGCTGTATCTCATTCATTGAGAATGCGATGTATCTTCCTGAAGGATGCCAGGCCGCGTAGGTTCCCCCGTTCTTGAATCCCTCCGGTTTGGTGTTTACCTTTTCCACTTTCCCGTTTTTGCATATCAGTGTCCCTCCCGACTTTCCCCGCACATGTACCATCATGGTTTCCGGAGAGTTTTGATTGAACGTATGGCAGTTGATGCACTGTTTGCCGAAATTTCGGTTCTCCGCTATCGGAGTCTCTTCATAGCCTGTCAGGTCTCTCTGGTAAATCCCCATCTCGTTCCATAGTTCATATCCCGGGTACAACAACCGGTAGACCAGGTACTCATCTATCGGTTCGTCCGATATGGTATCCTTGATATCCGCATAGCGTGTCCATTTCCCTCCCCTCAGCAGGGTGATGCGGATGAATATTTCTTTTCCCGCGGCTTTTTGGAGAAGTTTCTTCCATTTCTTTGTCGGTATAATCACTTCGGAGCTCTTGCTTGTGTAGAGGATGTCCGCCGTCTCCCCTGTGCCTATTTCCGTCTGGAAGGCATCCGCGTTCTCCCCGATCCTGAAATTGGGAGGTGCAATATTCAGCGGGAATGTGACTCCCGCATAATCGGGATATATACGGGGAATGCTGTCCGTGCAGGTATCCGGTTTGCCGCATTGGGCGGTGCATGCCTGCAGGCTCCAGCTGAGAACCGTGATAAGAAGGATATAGATTGTTTTCATGTCTTTACATATTAGTTCCTTATGATTTTGTCTCCATACGGACTGATGAAGTTCAGGTAATACCAGTAGGTGTTTCCAAACTCCGCTTTCAGCCTCTGCATTTGCCTGTTTTTATACAGGCTGTAATACCTTTGGAATCTCTTTTCGGTGTTTTCACTGACATTGAATCCTGATTTGGAAAACGTTTCCCCGTCCACTCCCAATTTGTATATATAGAGTGCTTCTTGGTATGCGGGTGGCATTTCCGGATATTTAAAGTGCCTGATGAACTTCAGGTTATCCACAAAGCGTACTACGTTATTGCTCAACAGTAGGTCACTCATCAGGTATTCAAAAGCCATTCTGTTTGTCGTGTCCTGCTCACACAGATACTGTAATTCCGGTCCTATATTGATGACGTTTGCAAATCGTGCGGGATGTTCCTTATTGTTTTCAAGTGCCATGCGCAGTCCCGGTACACTGCCTGCATGGAGCTGTTTTTCCAATTCTTCGGCATCTTTCCGATAGAAGAGGGACTGTTTCAGGAGATTGATGAACCGTCGTGCCACTTCAGGTCTTTTGTTTACTATGTTGTATCGTGCCAGGTTAAGCAAATGGGGTGCCGTTTCTCCCCATACCACCATTGCTTCGAATTCCCACCGCTGTGCTTCGTTGATGTATCCTAAGTCTTCATATATAAAATGTCCGTACTCACTCTCACGGCTATCGCTGTTCCATGGGAAGTATAGCGCCTTGACTCCCAGTTTTTGTGGATAATCGAATAGTTGATAAGGCAATTTTCCCGTATGGTACAGAGCCAGGTTGTGAAAGTAGGAGATCAGCTGGTTGGTTCTTCCCGAGTTGATATATTTTTCGGTTTGTGTCAGTACATTTTCCCAATTCTTTTCTTTTACACTCTTTTCCGCCATTATCATAATGCGTTCGGGCATATTATATGAATGTATGAATATATAACAAGCTCCAATGGCATATATGGTTATGAGGGCCGTAGAAATAATTAATTTTTTTTTCTTTCCGGGAACATTTATTCTATGCAGTGTAATGTTTTTCCATATTCCCGATATGAAAAATGCTATGCATCCAAGTATCAGAAGCCCTAAGAATACTCCGATAATCAGAGTCAGTGAATGATCCACAGGCAGCGTATAGATGAAAAGAGATACTGATGGGATCAATGATAATTGCAGTATGTCCGGTTGTCCGGTTATTTTTTTTATGTTGTAATGTGTCAACAGATAGATTCCCGCCAATATACCGGCTAATATAGCACTTCCTAATGCGGGCATGTAAAAGAATTGAATAATGAAATCAGTCAGATAGCTAAGCAGGCCTTCCGTATGAATCTGCTTAAGAAAATATTCTTTAGAGAATAGAAATAAATGATGCTGTTCATGATAGTATATCACATGTGACAGCACCCCTTGGTAACAAAGGAAATAGATGATAAAAAGGAGGGCAAAAAGTAGGTGCGGTAACCGTTTCATAAGTATAGGTGGAAGATAATAAGTGAAATGAGGGCATTCCAAATAGAATGCCCCCATTATCTAAAACACTATTATTAATAACCCGGATTCTGTGTGAGGGCAGGATTCAAGTCTATTTCACTCTGAGGTACAGGGAATAAATAGTTGTTGTCCGAGTATCGGCTTCCTGATAAAATAATAGGATCGCCCTGATAAAGGATACACATCTTTCCGCCATCTACTTTCTTGTCGGGATCATTCGGATTGTCTACAATCTTATATTTCAATCCCTCAAATGGAGCATTCAGTACATCCTTTGCGATACCCCAACGACGAATATCCCACATACGTTTTCCTCCTTCCAGGCAGAATTCAACACGCCATTCGTTACGGATACGCTGACGAAGATCATCCTGAGTTGCACAATAAGTTGGCAAACTTGCATTGGTGTTTTGGAGTTCGGGCATACCTACACGACGTCTAACCTGGTTTACTGCGTCAAAAGCCTCCGGATCTAATCCCTGCAGCTCGTTTTTAGCTTCAGCATAAGTCAGAAGTACTTCTGCATAGCGGATGTGAACCCAATCTTTACCCATGTTCCAGCCATCTGACAGAGGATCCAAACTCGGATCTAACCATTTTTGTCCGTAATATCCGGTCTCTGTAGCATCATTATGTTGATTGATACCGGTACTACCGCTTGATGCTAAAGGAGCAACTTTTATTGTTACACCATACATTTCTTCACCGTCATGCAGAATGTCTACTTCCAAACGTGGGTCACGGTTCTTGAACGGATCTGTCGGATCATATATTTTAGATTTGCTGATAGGAGCTCCTTCACTGTCTTCGAATGCGTCTACCAGACTCTGAGTCGGGTTCATACCACCCCAACCTTTTGTCGGGAAACATTCCCAACCCATCAGATAATGGGTCTTATCCGGATAGTTGAACTGAGTAACAAGGATGAACTCATCACATCCGTCAGCTTTTTCCCAAAACAACTCTGCATATTTACCTGTATTATCTTTATCGTACAATTCGTACAGTCCCAGATCCATTACATTTTTAGCTTCTGTAGCCGCAGTGTCCCAGTTTCCATAATAAAGAGCTGCCCTTGCCTTCATAGCCATAGCTGCACCTTTAGTGACGCGTCCGTAATCAGAAGCTCCCCATTCTGTTGGCAAAGCAGCGATAGCTTTGTCAAAATCAGCCATTATTTTTTCATAGACTTCTGCTCTCGGCATGCGTGTTATACCTTCCATATCTTTCAAATCTAACGGCTTGTCAATGTAAGGAACGTCACCAAACGAGCGTATCAGATTAAAATAGATATATGCTCTGAAGAAATATACCTGTCCCAATGCCTTTGTCTTGTCGGCTTCTGGATAATCAGGAATTTCATCGATTTTAGAAAGGATCAGGTTGCACTGACGAACATTGGCATAATCACCGCTCCAGCCTTGATCTGCAGGGTCATAAATACCTTTTGAAACATTGCCTGCCGCCCATTTGATACCCATTGTGGCGTTATCGGAGTTAATGTCGTTGTCTTGATCCCAAGTAGACAGATAGCCATAGAGATCTGAGACTACTTTGTTTGCGTCATCCGGCGTTTTCCAGAAGCTACCGTCAGAAAGTTCTTCCTGCGGATAGCGATCCAGAAAGTCGCTACAAGAGCTGAACCCTACTACAAGGGCTGTTGCAAATATATATAAGTAATTCTTTTTCATATTTTTGATAGTATTGAGGATTTAGAATGAAACTTTTAAGCCTAATGAAACTTTTTTCACGTTGGTATATGACCATCCACGTGTGCTCGATTCTTCCGGGTCAATATCTTCAAGACCACAGAATGTCAATAAATTCTCACCGGCTATGTATACTTTGATTCTGCTGACACCGATTCTGTTCAACCAACTCTTAGGTAGGTTATAGCCTAATGAAACGTTTTTCAAACGAACGTATGAGCCATCTTCCAACCAGAAAGAAGAAGTTACGAAGTTGGTCTGTGAATCTTTTGTAATACGCGGATAGCTTGCGTTGTGGTTTTCCGGTGTCCAACGATCCAAGTGTTTTTTCAGCACTTTACCGCCATTATAGAATGCGTATGAAGATTCGGCTTCACAGTATTTATCAACATCAAATGCACCTTGGAACAAAGCGGAGAAATCAAAGTCTTTCCAGAATAAATTAATGCTCAAACCACCTGTCCAACTTGGGAAGTTTTGTCCGATTACTGTACGGTCATTGGCAGCATCGATTTTACCGTCACCATTCAAATCGGCGTATTTGATATCACCTAATTTTTCTGTACCGGTACGTTTGGGTTCATTAGCCAATTCTTCTTCCGTATTAAAGTAACCAATTGCTTTGTAACCATAGAATGAACCGATAGGATAACCTTCCAGACGCCACAATTTGTTATTGTCAGGATCTTCTCCTTCAGTTCCTTCAAGGTTTGTAATGCGGTTCTTTACATAAGCGAGGTTTAAATTAACTGCATAGCTAAAATCTTTATTGATTCGATTATTGTGGAAAATATTCAAGTCGAAACCTGTATTTTCTACACTACCTGCATTCTGAACCGGTGCCGACATACCAAGAATACCTTGTACCGGGAGCTTCAATAGCATATCATCCGTTTTTTTCTTGTAAACAGAAAGCTCAAATCCGAGTTTGTTATTTAAGAATCCTGCATCTAATCCAATTTCATAGTTGGTTACAGTGGCCCATTGGAGTGCACTGTTTACGTATCTGGCTTCATAAGCAGTCGTATTCAGTGTGTTACCGAACATATAAGATCCATAAGCATAAGTTGCTACAGCGGGATAGATATCGCTCAACTCTTCGTTACCGGTACGTCCCCAACCCAAACGTAACTTCAGATTACTCATCCAATCCAGATTATCTTTAATGAAGTTCTCTTCTGAGATTCTCCATCCGGCAGAAAAAGCAGGGAATACACCCCAACGATTATCTTTCGGGAAACGTGAAGATGCATCTGCACGTAAGTTTGCTTCAAACAAATATCTGTCGGCATAATCATATTGGATACGACCGAAATATGAACGGCGGGCTAGTTCTGTGCCACCATCAGAGTTGGTTTGAGATGATTTGTCCAGTGTATTCAATGATTCGGTCAGTTCATCACTACCACCACCTTTACGTGTTGCTTCTGTGTATTTATAAATCTGCTCCCATTGTTCAAAACCAAACAATGCACCGATCGTGTGCTTTTGGAAAGATTTGTTGTAGTTTACCAATAATTGTGAAGTGTATTCATTCCAGATATAATATTTATCATATCCTTCTCTCAGACCGGAATCCGCAATGTTGGATCCTGAGCCATAAGAATAATGTTTCTTGAAATAATCGATATTACGAATATCGTTACGTACCGAGAACAAGCCTTTAACACTCAATTCCGGTAAGATATGTACAGTAGCATGCAGGATAGCATTTAACTGCTGGTCCATTTGACGGTAGAAACCGGTTCTTCCCAATTCGGCTACAGGGTTGGCTTTTCCACTATAGTTAAATGTACCGTCTTCATTGTATACCGGCAACGTCGGGCTATTACGGGTTACCTCACTCATAAGTGTTCCGAAGCCTACGGCACCGTCTTCACGTGTTCCTCTATATCCGGATACATTCAGTCCTGCCGAGAACCATTTGCTAATTTCTGATTCAACATTGATACGACCTGTAAAACGATTGTAGTCATTTTCGTTTGTCAAACCACCCTGATAGAGGTAACCGACAGATGCACTGTAGTTTGTCTTTTCAGATCCACCATTGATTGAGAAATTATGTTGCTGTTCAAAAGCAAAATTTTTGAATGTTTCCTTATACCAATCCGTATTGGGGTGTCCTATGGGATCACTTCCATTCCGGAAGAGTTCAATATCTTCATCACTATAAGGCAGACTGGCATTGGGATTTTCATTTTTCACAGCTTCGTTGTATAACATAGCATAATCTGCAGCACCAAGGAAGTTGAGTTTAGCGGTTGGGGTTGCCCATGCTACGCTACCTGAATATGAAACCTTGGCATCCTGTCCTTTTTTACCTTTTTTCGTTGTGATAAGGATTACACCATTAGCGGCTTGTACACCATAGATAGCGGCAGAAGCAGCATCCTTCAATACTGTCAGGCTTTCAATGTCTTGAGGGTCAATTGTATTCATACTACCCGGAACTCCATCAACAATAACCAATGGATTGGCAGCGTTCACCGAGTTCTTACCACGTACGGTGATCGTACCGGTCTGTAATCCGGGAGCACCGGAAGATTGGATAGCCGTTACACCGGGCATTGTTCCGGCCATTGCAGCAGAAACACTCGATACGGAACGAGATTCCAACGCTTCTGCATTAATAGATGATACAGAACCTGTTAAGTTAGCCTTTTTCTGTACACCATAACCTACCACCACTACTTCATCCAAAGTTTTGGTGTCTTCTTTCATGGTTATGTTGTAAGAACTTACTCCCGCTTTCAAAGAAACGATTTCAGGCACATAGCCGATATAGGTAACTTGCAATTCGTTACCTCCTACAGTTAAACTGAATTTTCCATCGATATCAGTAATCGTACCATTGGTTGGATTACCTTTTTCTACTACCGATGCACCAATAACCGGTTCGCCGGTAGTATCTTTGATGATTCCGGAAACTTTTCTCTGCTTTTGCTGTTGTGTTACCTGTACATTATTAGTTGTAACAGCAGCTGTAGATACTACGATCTGATTGTCTACAATCTTGTAGGTATATCCCGAGTTTTTGAAAACTTCGTTCAATACGGTTTCGATCGGAGCGTCGGATACGTTGATGGATACTTTCTTGTTCAGTTTTACCTGATTGTCATTGTAGAAGAAAGTGTAATCGCTTTGTTTTTCAAGTTCACGAAGTACATTTTCAATGGATACATTGGTCTTTGTCATTGAAATTTTTAGTACTTGAGCGAAGGCACTCACAGGTACCATAGCCACCAGGCTAACTGCTAAAGCAAAAGCCAGATGCTTTTTCATTCTTTGCGGACTAAACCACCGCATGTTGCATTTTCTCATAAATACGATTAATTATTAGATTGTAATTTAGATTGATAAAGTAAGCACAGGATACTTCTGAAGTATCACTGTACCAGGTTAACTTAGCTTACTGTTTTTCTCTCATTCTTTTCTTTCTTATTTAGGTTTAAAATTGATGTTTGGTATAAGTTCTAAACGAACTTGG
>OGPG01000625.1_pt1 | contig 32552 bp, 48 predicted proteins | sample 1552851 | NCBI WGS metagenome assembly OGPG01 (sample SAMEA2579909, study PRJEB22360) | human gut metagenome | biome: human gut; feature: human-associated habitat; material: faeces | place: Denmark | collected 2008/2010 | reverse complement strand
TAGCTTGCACCTATAGTACATATACCAACTATAGTCTATAGCTATAGACTATTTACGCCCCATATAATGTACGCGCGCGCGTGCGCGGTTCCATATATGGTTGATCCGCGCCCCATTTTGGCACGCATTTATACACATTATTATATCACTGTACAAAATACATATTTATTCATCGCAAAAATCTTTATTATATAGCGTATCTATAGCTTTTTTTAGTATTTGCGCCTTGCTTGTGTTGTGCTTCTCTGCTAATTTATTCACTTTTTCTTTGTATCCAGTGGGCAAGTGCGCCGCTATATAGTCTGTCTTTTCTGCGATATATCGTGCTTTTGCTGTCTTTTGCCGTTCCGCGTATGTGCTATTAGCTTTTTGCATATTTACTCCTTTTACATGGTATTGCGTCAAAAATCCATATCTAAATATATTATTTTTTAAAAATATTATCGTATCAGCGCTATATTTCAATCTATTGATAGTTTGATAGTTTTGTACATGTACAATCTATCAATAGATTGCTATACTATAGCTACAATCTTAACCGCCCCACGGGCAAGCACATACCACCGCCACAATGGTGCGGTACAGATTGCAAAAAATGGCCGCATACGTTGCCGCGTATACAGCCAAAAGGAAAGAGGTGGTACACCATTTATACACCTGAAGGCTACTATATAGGTACAGACGGCGTCACGTATGTTTCATATACTGAAGCATTAGAAAACGGCGCGGCCTAACATAGTAGCGGCGGGAACGTCAAACACCACTACATATATACACGACGTTCCCGCCCTTTATGGTGTACACTCTATACACATTATACCACATACCAAAAGGCAATACAACCAAACAACCAAAACAAACAAAAGCAAAATTTAAACAAAATTTATTGATTTGTAGTATTGGCAACTAACAATTGCTAGCCTATAATATAGCCAAAAGCTAGCAATCAATAGCCCTTGCGCAATCGTCAAGCGAAAAGTCAAGCGCCCTTGCAAGTCTAGCAACTATAATAAATGACGGTGTTTTTCGCCGTCCTGTTTCATAGTCTTGCAATTGCGAAACGGCCATTCCGCACAAAATAGCCGCTTGCTTTTGTGTCAATCCCTTTTCAAGCCTTTTTTGTTTCAGATATTCGCCAAAAGTCAAAACGATTCACCACCCCAAAATATAATATACTTTTTAAAAGTATATCATATAAACCGCCAAAAAATCAACCACAAAATAAGAGAATGAAAAAAGGAGACTTGCACCATGACTACCAATTATACAGCCGCCGCCCGTTCCGCTTTTGCCGATGGCAAGGCCATCAATTACAAATTGTTTACCTCTTATTGCACCGGCGAAAATTGCACCGATAAAGATATACGCGGCGCTTTTGCCGCATACCGTGACCGCGCCGCCGCTCTTATTACCACCATAGCGGACGCACACGCAAATATTACAAACGGTGTACCAATGGACGACAAGACCGCCGCCGCAATTATTACAGCCGCAAAAAATTATTTATCCGTATTTGCCGCAACCAAAAAAGACAATACCGCATTACTTTTTAACGTTGAAACGGGCGAAACAAACGAACAAGCCGCCGCCCGTATCGTTGCCGCCCTTGCACCTATTGCCAAAACTGGCACGGCCAAAAGTTTTGACGGCACGCGGCGCGGCGCTATCAATCTAAACGCGGATAGCAAGGCCACTGCCACGGTTGTGGCCGCGCTTGAAACATGGGCGCTTGACCGCGTGGACGGCGTAACCGCACGCAATGCCGCCGCAATGATTGACGATAAAAAACAGCGAAAAGCCGCCGCCGCCGCAAAACGCGCCGCCAAAAAAGCCGCCGCTGAAAAGGAAAACGAAACGGCAAAACAGCCCGCGCCGGTAAAAGCCGCCGTATAACAGCCCTAAACCGTGATACTTTCGCAAGGCCGCACACGTAAAAGCAACCTTGCCCCACAAAAGCACATTGAAAACGCAATAAACCGCCCGCAATGTTTAGCACCGTGAAACGTGCGCCGCGCCGTGAAAAGCGCAAACAAAACGGAACAAGCGGCGAATTTGTAACGAATACCAAAACATTTTACCGCGCAACTTTTCAAAAGGGCACACAAGTTCCGCCAGGAAAGTGTACCCAAAAGTCGCAATATGCGGTAAAGTGCAAGCGCCAAAAAAACAACCCAAAACACAAGCGGCACATTATGCAAAAGTTTGTTTCTGTATTCTTGTGTTTCCCTGTTTTGACATGGCCGGGAAAGTGTTGTATACACAAGTTAGGCTGATAGAGTCCGCCCGGTAACGGAAACATAAACGCAAGAATCACACACAATTACATAATAGCAAGCTATGTAAATGCGCCGCCTTTTATATCTGTGTTTTGTGCGCATGAACGCAAAACACGGTCAAAATAACCCGAAAAGTGTACCCATTCGCAAAGAAAAGAGGTCGTTTTTATGAGCACAAAAAAGGCAAGCAAGCCCAAAATGCGTGCGCCCCGCGTATGTAAAGAGCCTACTATTTGGCACGGCGTAAGCCTGAAACCCGGTGAGATTTTTGGTGTTGATCAGAACGGCCCTTATATCACGCGCCCCATCATGTACAATAATTGCATGGCTTTTCGCCGTCCCTATAAGTATGGCGATTTGGTTGTATGGGAAACGCGCCGCGCAAGCGCCAAAACGTCGGAACATATCGAAATCATTAAACAGCGTTTTACGCTATCTTTGCCGCCACTATCAACGCAAGCCGGGCAAATCCTGTACCGCGTCAAAATGGAAAAGCGTGAAAATACTGCACGTTCCCTCTGGCATGACGAACAAACATCCGTTATTAGGAAGAATCACTTCCGTTTCAAATCCCGTATCCATGGCAATTGTAAGGAATACCGTGACGCCACATTGCTGACCTACGGTGATACCGCTGAAGTGAATGGCCGCTTTGTCCCCGTAACCGACAAGATCGGATTTTATCTTGACGGCGGCATGATCCACTAATTTTTTAAAAGCAAAAAGTTTATATAATCCCATAATATCATAGCATAAAAGCGCTTGACTTTGCAAGAGGTCAGGCGCTGATTTTTGTAAAAATGAAATGAAATAGGAGCGTCAACTATGGAAATGCAAACTCTCACCATCCCTGTGGCCGTGTCCACCGTCAATAAAACCAATCGCACAAGCGCCAGAAAGAAGCCCTCTAAGAGCCTCCTGAAAACCATCGTAACCGTTGTCGCAACGGTGCTTATCGTTGCTCTGTGCGCGGCGGGAACGGCCTTCCTGACCTACCGCGCCACGATGGAGAATATCCAAGTGGAAACCCATGGCAACACCGTGACCCTTACCGTTTTTGGCCAGACCGATGAATACCAAATCGAATCCGAATCTTGAATTTCTATGCAGTTTTGCATGAATATGCAAACGAAAATGTATAAAGGAGACTGTACATAATGAAGCGTCATCTGATTTCTGCGGCTCTGATTCTGGCCGTTCTCTATGGAATTTGTGCAATTTGCACAATGGCTTTTACGCATCCCATCGTTCTTCTGGCCCTCAGCGCCGCAGGACTTGTGGCCTTCTTTCTGAACGAGAAGTCTTTCCGAAACGGAAATGATTTCATCGACAAGCTGTGTGATAAGCACTGAAGGGGAAATGAATATGGAATCTTATCGTGAGATGAAAGAGCGCCAGCAGAAGGAATTCAACACCTTCCCGCTGGCCTTTGCTTTTAATGAAGACCAATTTGAGCAGGGCATGAACCGTCTTGGCCTGGATGTTTCGGAAACGGATAAAGTCTACGGCATCGGTGCCGGTGGCTTTATGAGAAAGAGCGACAGCGAAGCCTTTCATGAGATGCTTGACCGCTTACATAAGGAAACCCATGATGCTTTCATGAAAAACGGTCAGGAATGGGCCGAAAAGGCTTTCTATTACGAGCTTGCCAACCATGAGTATTGCATCACACTGGATACCGAACCGGCGCTGTATGACTGCGGCTTCTCGCTGGATGAAGTGAAAGCTGTTCCTCATCTTTGGAAAGCCCTGCGCCGCGCCATGAATGAAGCCGCTAAATGCGAATAAGGAGTACCAACCATGAAATTTGAAGATCTTCACATCGATACCAAAACCGAAAAGCCTTACACCTGCAACCGCCTGCAGTGCCTGAATATGTCCACCATCTTTACTGAACTCATCAAGCAGGCCGCTCGCTGTGAATCCTATTCCAGCGACATCTGCTATGAAATCCAGGAGATCATGAATGCAATCAGCGGCATCACCGCGCCTGAGACCATCCTTGGCGAGAACGGGGAAGGGAAGACCTATATGTTTGGCTTCCGTGATATGGGCGTTGACAATGATAACTTCATTAAGAGCCGCATCGAAAACCAAAGTGATTTCTATTGTCATTACCGCCGCATCTACCTGCTTCGTTTCGAGCCTGATCCCGATTGCGAAGGGTTCGTAAACGTCTGGTTTAAGCGTGCCGTGTAAATCGCTATCCATGAATATGGATAGGGGCGCCCTCCATTGCGTCCTTAGAACCTCCATTTTCATTCTTATATAGCAGGAGTTGGTGGGCCTGCCGCTCAGAACCGTTTTGCTCCCGGTTCTAAGTGAAAGCATCCCACCACCAAGGCGAATTGTGCGCCTGAATGAAATAGAAACCAAAATGAATAGGAGAAATGACTATGAAAAAGCAACGCAATAAGAATTGTAGGTACGCCATCATTGTGAGTACGGAAAACGGATTCAAATTTGTAACCAAGCTCGTAGGCCATGATGCCTATTGGAATGATAACGAAAAGGCTTTGATAATGGAAAAGGAAGAAAAAGAACTGGCATATGATGTCGCTTGGGGACTGTGTATGAATTTCTTACTGGCCCTGGTTGTGGAGGTCCCCGACTATATTCAGGATCTTGGCAATAGAAGCATACCGGCCCCTGAACCCGACATCGAAACCGAATAAGGACCATCACGCACCAGCGTGACCAAAATACATAACAGAATGAAATGGAGACAACTACTATGAAAAAGACCACTCAGAACACCGTTCCCGCCATCAACAACCGTCTCGAATCCGTCGGCGACCAGTTCCGCCACAAGAGCAATATCATGCGCTGTGAACTCATCATGGATGCTGCTCGCAAAAATGCCGTCATCATGAACGGCCAGCTCGTGGCGAATATTCCCATCGATCTGCTCTTCGTTGACGAAAGCTACCAGCGTGAGATCAAAGGAACTCGCTCCAGCACTATCCTGAAAATTGCTCACAACTTCGACTATGCAAAGGCTGGTCTGATCCTGGCTTCTTTCCGCGCTGATAAGGGCATGTTTGCTGTCATCGATGGCCATGGCCGCTACGAAGCCGCTAAGGTCAGCGGTAAGATGACCGTCATGGCTACCATCTATGAAAGCATTTCCGTCTCGAAAGAGGCAGAGCTTTTCATGAACCAGGATGATAACAAGGTGCGTGTCACTGACCACGCCAAGTTCTGCGCAGGCATCGTTGCTGCACGGGAAATCGAAGGCTACAATGAATACCCGGAGCTTGCCCGCATCATGAAAGCGAACGGCGTTACGAATCCGGCGCACGTTTCTGCCATCAAGGAAGCGCTGCGTGTAACCAAGAAGGACCCCATCGAAGCCGAATGGATCTTCAGCACGATTCGTAAAGCAAATTGGCATGATGCAGACGGCGGTTACAGCCAGTATGTATTGAAAGCCCTGTCCATCATCTACGAGGAACAGCCTGAGTTGAAGGACAATGCCAAAGCCCGCCTGATCCCGGCCATGAAATCCACCAGCCCCATCTATTTTGCCAGTGCTGCCACACTGCTGGGAAATCCCCGCCTGACGAAATTCCGTAACGTCGCCGACATCATGATCAAGATCCTGGGTGGTGATAAGGATACAATCCGGCAGCTGAGCATGATTACCTCCGCCGCAAATTCTTGAAAATTCCCTATTGACAATCTACAAACGGCATTGTATAATGCAATCACAGGATACAACTAACCACCGAGCGGCGCGTAACAATGGAAAGCGTCGCTCGGTATAAACCTCTCCATGATGATACAATCAACCACCGAATAAACGCAGAGGACGCCACTCCGGTGGCGTAATGCGGCCATACTCTTTAACGTGCAGTGCGCACAATTTTAGTAGCTATAGGGTATGACGGTTCCAAGCCCGTATCTGGTAAGTGAGTAGCTACACGAACCGGAAGAGCAGCAAAAGCCAGCAAAGTAAAGGATGTGACAAGCCGCATATGTTCTATCAATATGATTCGTTTATCAACAGGCTTGAATTTTGGGCATATTATTCACTTGTGGAGGCAACCTATGGTAGAAGCGTTCTTCATATGATTCAGATTCTCGGCGTGGTTCAAGAGCTATCCAGTGCCAGGCAAATGAGATCTCGGCTGTCAGACGCCCATCCGCCCTAGCGCCGCCGGGCGCGAATACTGAATCAAAATATATTTTTATAATTATATTGATTGACAAATGTGTCGTGGAAACGCTGGACGTACAAGGTGTAAACCGAGGTACAGCTTAAGCAAGTCGTTAAGCACAAAGCAAGTGAGAAGTAAGAACGCTCATAAGCATTCCACCTTTGTGAAAAGCACGTCGTGAGTAATGGAAATGAGTCGGAGTTGAAAGTATTACCCGCAACCCTCACGTTAAAACTTATGGAGAAGTGCGTGCCGCCCTGATACCTGCGACCGATCATCGCGGGGAAATGGAAATGATTCAGGGCACACGAAGTAAATTAGTAAAACCGGTATATTTGTGACTAAGCATTTACTTAGGTAAGATTAAGTAAGATTAAAAACGCCGGGTGCCTGGCAGTACCGGGGAAGACAAAACTGCCACCACGGCGATAAGCCGATAACAATCTAAAAAGGAGCTGAACCCTATGGCAATTACCAAAACCGAATCCGAAAACCGCTTCCGCGTCCAGAAGTTCTTCCGTGGCGGCGTGGAAAGCTACGCACTGCTCGTCCCCTGTAAGACTGGCAAAGCCTGCCACATCGTAAGAGGGGATAGCCCTGACAACATCGTCCGCCTGCATGACAGCATTGTCAAAGCAATCGATGCCGGGCTGACACCAGAGTTTAAGGACTGCACTTTCGGTGAAATCACGACCGCAGCCAACGCCCGCCGCATCGAGCTGGCCATCATCACCTATGATAAAGTTATCGATGCCGAATCCTTTATCGATATTCTCTCCGCACTGCCCATCGGCAGTGTTTCTTAAAACCCATTTATGATACAAACAACCACCGAAACGGAGTGAACGAAAATGGAAGCACTCGTAAACACCGCCAAATTCCACGAAATGGAATTCCTGGATAGCATGCGCGACTGGTACATCAGTACATATCCCGATGATGAGCTTGGCGCTTACATCAATCAGGGAATCACTTTCGAGGACCTTTTCGACGCCCTGGATAACTACCAGGATGTATATAAGACCATCGGCGTCGACGACTCTATCGTAAGAGAACGACTCTTTTCTCGGCTCGCCTGGATCATCGGCACAGACTACGGCTATGTATATGGTCAGTGGATGAGTTATTAAGCCAACCCCCATGGTTTTAAGCCATGTTCTTTTCTCCTATTTCATTCTTTAAATCCTGGCAACAGGTTGGCTTTCGGGTGGAACAGTAACCCGTTCATGATGGGTTTTCGCCAAGCGGTAAGGCACGGGACTTTGACTCCCGCATACGCCGGTTCGATTCCGGCAAACCCAATACACGAAGCACCTATATATAAAGGAAGGAGCAAACCAATGAAAAGCCCGTACTTGAAAACGAAGCTCTGGAATGCCGTCCAGAAAGCCAATGTCCTGTATGAACTGGACTTGGAAGAATCCCTGCACAACATCTCCGTGAACGGCAGGAAAAGGGGATGCTGCGGTCACATCATCAATAAGCGCAATGGTAAATGCGTTTATCTGACGACCGAAGAGTCCTGCAGCGCCCGCCTTGCGAATAAGTCCATGATCCGCTACGCAAAAGACGCTAAGGACTTCTCGTCTATCGCTCTCGGTTGTGTTGGCCGCAATGTTTTCGTGGAAGACATCATGCTTCCTACACAAGTTATCTTAATGTTAAAGTGAGGTTTAAGTTATGGGTGTAATGGTTACTTTTAGTCACGATGAGATCCAGCGTGAAATCGCTTATGACCTTATCTGTGAAACGATGGAAAGCTCCCGTTGGAACACTGAGTACCGCCGTCGGAAGTTCAACGAGACGTTCACGCCAGAGGAACGCAAAGAGATTTCCTACTTCAAGCGCCTGGCGCACCTCTGGTATCTCGTCAAAGGCGTCCCGGAGACCGTCACGATGAAATATAAAACTTATCTTTTGTGGATTCGTTTGGGCGCTTTCTGCATGGATCTGTGAGGTGTTTCCAATGAATATGTCGCCGCAGGAACCAATTCGCATCATCAATAAGAACGATAAACCCGCTCATCGTGTAAAATTCATCCAGCATGGTAACCTCTATATCCTGGATGATTACATCACAATGACGGCAGACACCTATATTTTCCTGTACTTGGGAGGATTCGATATCCCGGTATTCATCGATAAGAATGCAAACTGCATCTGCTGATTTTTGTTACATAAGAATGGAGAATGAAAGATGGAGAACTTTAAAAAGGTAGTCAACCCGTGCCAGTGCCTGGTATGGAATCAGCGCGGCATGGGTCAGCATCTTGCGCAGGCATTTGCCGAAATTGAATATAAGGACGGTAAATTATCTATTTGCGGAGTTATTGGCCCTCGTTCAAATGGCAACGCAGATGGAAGCTGTGGTCAGTGCATTAGCGAAATCAGATCAGGAGAACCTAATAAAAATTGGACGGCAAAAGCGCTTCAAAAATTCTGTGATATCTGGTATAGGTGGCACTTGAATGATATGCGTCCTTACTGCCAGCATCAGAAAGATCTCGGCTGGGATAAGCTGGCTGGGAAGAAAGTCACGCTTTACAACTATCACCTGCGTGCGGAGGTTTTCTCTGAGCAACGCCATCTTCAGAATCGTATTAACAAATTGATTGGTGATACAGGCACCGCAGCCCTAACGAAAGAAGAAAAGGAATTATGGAACCTGCCTATCAGCAAGAAAACATGGGAACCCCTTGATGACCATCGGTATGAACCGCAGAAGAAATACAGTTGGAATAATGGAGCAACCGAAGAAAGTACGCTCGGCTGGTTAAGTCCAGAAGAGCACCCGGACGGTATCCTTGAAAAACCGTGCCCCGTATGTGGTTATAAATACGGTACCTCCTGGCTGAGGGAAGACGTCCCCGAAGATGTCCTGCAGTTCCTATACAACCTGCCTGACACTACAAGAGAACCAGTCTGGGTATGAGGTGAGAATTATGAAGTATCTCGTGACGCAGTCCTATATTCCTTCTGAAGATAGCAACCACTATCCTTGGGTGGTTAAGTCCACATTGTGCAATACATGGGAAGAAGCCAAATCCATTGTAAGCAAATGGATGGCTCGTGAGCAGGAAACTTATGAGAAAGACAATGACGCACAATGCTTCCGTTATGAAGATAAAAACGACTTCTATCTTGAGTGCTACGACGCTGTTGATTGGTGGCACATCTCTGAAATCAAGGAGTGAACCGAAATGACAACTGTAATTATCCGCCCGAATCCAACAGGCAGTAAGGTTTTCCCGTGGGAAGCGTGTGCTCTCACTCAACACTATCGTTCCGTATTTGAAACCAAAGAATACGCTAAGGCTACAATGGAAGCTCGCTTTGGCTCCTGCCGCTTCATTGAAAGGACGAAGTGATATGAATTACTTTAACAGTCTGAAAGTCTATAGTGATCGTAATTTCATGAAATCTTATATTTCCGATGAAACCGCCGCCAGTATCTGCAGCTACATGAACGACAATGATTTCTTCGACGGATATCAGGCCCCGCTGGAATACTACGTTTTTGATGGCCAGAACTATCCGTGGCTGTTCAGCTGCCATCCCTACCCGGATAAATACGCAAACCGCGTCCTGGAATTCCCTGCTAGCAATAATGTCGGCTTCACAATGGAATCCGATATCCGCGAGATGTCCTATCTTTTCCCGGATCTGATCTTCAAGCTGACTATATATTGTCTCGACAACGATGAATACACCAAGCTCTACTACAAAAACGGCAAAGTCAAAACCGCGCCGGGCGAAGTCAGAGTGACCCACCCGGATTTTGACGGTTTGAAATGGGAGGATGCAGAATGCTGAAGAGTAAACAGGATATTAAAGATGCGATTCAGGAACGCAAGAAGGAACTGAATTCTTATGAAGATCAGGGCTGTTACAATGCCGCCTGGTGTGCTGGTTATATTCATGCCATGAAAGAGATTCTTGTCAGCCTGTGTAATTTTTACGAAAGCCAGCAGCTTTCCTATGCCATCGATGATACCAAAGATCGTCTCCGGGAATTCTTCTCAGATGATGTCTGTATGAAATATGACGAGTGTGAAAAGCGTGTCCAGCAGGCCGTTGAAAACGGTACAGTAGAAAAAATCGCCCGCCGCTTCCTGCGAAATCACAGAAGCGATGTCGCCGAAAACGACCAGTATTACAGCATCATCCGTGATATGTTCCCGGACGAATCCGATGACGAAGACGAGGATGACTGATATGCAAAGAAAAGTAATTGGGTCCTATCCCATCTGCAACATCGCCTGTCTTGCCGTCTATGAAATCGACGAATCCAACGACCGTGTCCTCGTCGGTTTCAACAACAATCCGCCCCGCTGGTACAAGATCCGCGAAGCTTGCTATATGGGCACTGGTAAATGTGAAATGGGTTTCAACTACGGAGGCGCATTTATTCCGTTCTCCGATGTAATGAAGGTGGACTGAAATGAATTCTGTTATAAAATATTCAACAGTATGCCCATGGAATAGATACAAGGTAGAATTTAAATACATTTCTCCCTATAGCGGCAGAATTATAGATGAAATAGAAGTGAAAGTTGCTGCCAACGCCCAGGAAGCCGTCGATATGGTTCGTCGTGATTACGCTAATATGCAAGATGTTTGCATCGATCGTGTATATGCTGAAACCGCCACTTGGGATGTCACAAACGATTGGGATTAAGGATGATTTTCGCCGCACTGATGCTGTAAAGACCCGTTTTTCGGAGGTGTACTATGATTTCTCAAAAAATTCTGGATGCTCTGGCTGACAATAATTGGAAGACCTATATCGATACCGAAGATAATTCTATTGAACTTGAATGGTATTCCCCCGCAGGTGAGGATTTTTCACTGTCATTCGATGTAAATGACGACGACGATTTTCTCTCCCAGCTTTATGATGCCTATATAAACTTTGATACGGAACAGCACGCCGTCGAAAACTACGGTAAGCTTGGTGCTCCAGGCTTACGTATCCTTCTTGACGACGCCGACGTTATCGAAGATGAACTCAAACGACTTTGGTGCGCACTCAGCAAAGTAAAAATTCTCTTCCCAGTCTGCTACTGTCTTACGTGAACAATTCAAAATCTTCGCCACGGCATTCTGGGAAAGGTTGTTTTCTATCCGCCATGCATACAATTTTTCTCCAAAAGATGCTGTATAGTCGACCTTCATGCCCGTTACCTCCTTCACTCTGCGGTTGTTGTTAGAGTTGTATACTTGCTATTGGAATGATAACGCGGTATAATTGTTCTGTCAACAACTACCAGTTGTATTTTCCAATAAATGTATTGTCCCTGCTTGTTGTGTTTTCTATTATACGCTATTGTGTGTCCTATAATTCGGACTTTCGGAGGATTTTTCAGGATGATAAATAAGTTTTTTACTTCCAAAACTCAATTGGAAAAAGTAGGTTGGATGACAAGCAAAAAATTTGCAGAGTTTCTGCGCAGCAAAATCTCTGCCAGTAACCCGGCCATTTTCTACATACAACCTTGCCTTAATGGGCCTGTTACACTTAGTATGTCCTTTCCCTGTGTGGATATACAGTTTGCTTATGCAAGGCCGGATTACTGCTTCCTTTTAAAAGGGCAAGGGGACTCCAGTTACATAAACGCCCGCCATGCAGATCGTACTGTATCCAAGTACCTTTGCGGTAAGGATACAATGTACCATTTTTCTGCAGGCGGTATGGAATTCTGGGTTGGTGTAAATTGAGCGGTGGTTAAATGTAATATATAACAATAAAAAATATATTTTTTTTAAAAAACCTATTGACTTCTTACAAGTTATAGCCGTATACTCTAAGTACACCAACAAAACACTTGGAGATACAAAAGTATGAATACGAATAATTGTCGAAACATCGAACCGAAAGTGGGCGAAGTTTGGATGGTTACTATCCCCAATGCCATTGGTCACCAGCAGCGTGGCATACGCCCATTTGTTGTAACTTCCAATAATAAGCGGAATAAATTCAGCCCTACTATCAAGGGTATGACGCTTACCTCCAAAACGCACAAACCTTCGCCTGTGCATGTTTACCTTTCAAAGGACGCATGTTCCTTCCTTAAGATGGATAGTGTCGTCAACTGTGAGGAAGTGACAACTCTTAATAAGGATCAGTTCCTGGAACGCCTAGGCAAATTGTCAGACGAGCAAATGCGAAAAATCGCTATGGCACGTGTCACGGATGAACCGTTCCTGTACTCTGCCTTCCTTGATAATGTACAAGCATCACCGAAATTTCAAGAGTACAGCCTTTACTCTTGATTCTTCTTGAATATTTTCTTGATTTCTGGTATCCTTACATATAGTAAGAAAGGTGGTTTGCGCCATGCCGAAAGCACAACCAAGTACCAGAAGTAGTTTCATTCAAGAATATATCGCCAACGATTATCCTAACTACAGCAAGGGTTCTGCACAGACTCTGTATAGCGTATTAAATAAGGCCGAGCTTTACGCTGATAAAATCGGTAAACCTCTTTTGTCTTTTCAAAAAGATGAATTTATTGATATGTTTATTGAAAATGGCTGGTTCGGCGCACGCGGTACTTTTACTTCTGCAAGATCAAAACTCTTTCAATATTTTCAGTATCAGATCAGCCAGCTTGTCTTTGTGGATGAAAATACGCAGCGTGCCTTGTTTGATTTGCAGTCAGTTTCTCTGCAGGATTTTGGCAGTCATATCGATCTCATTTATTATTTCAAATCAGAAGATGATTTTCTATCTCACTTAGCCTATATCAAAAATGAACGTTACACGCAGGCAAAAATGATCTGCATTTTGTACTGGTATGGCTTCTCGCGCAAGGATATTACTACAATCGAAAAAGCAGAAGTGTCCCAAGAAAAAAGAATGGTACGCAATGCAGCTTTGTCAAAAGACGCTTTTTCGTATCTATACAGACTTTCTAATATGGATGATATTGAGTATATTGATTATGGTGGCCGTGTCCAAAGGCTTCATTACCCAAACTCAAAATATTTGATCCGCAAATCCATGCAAGCAACAAAATCCATAAAAGATGTAGATATGGTATCTCCTTTCTCTATATCAGAAGCAGTTCGTGACCTGTCAGCAGCCTTGTCTGAGCGCCCAGATTCTAAAAAGATTCACGCCACTTCTTTACAGACCAATAAAACATTCTGCGATTTGTATGATTACGAACAGCAGAATGCCATAGATATCACAGACACAACGTATCTAAAAGCAACGGATATCCCTTATGTTCCTCATAGTGAGGAAACTTCCTACCGGGATTTTAAAAGCCGGTATTTGCAATGGCGAAAGTTCTTCTATAATGCATAACCCATGGGGCTTCGGCCCCATGTATTTTGGGCTTCAAAGTGATACAATTAGCCACCGCACAAGTGCAAAGTGTGTGCATTACGCTTTTTCTTTTTTATTTTTCTTTTGTGTGATACAATCAACCACCGAATTATGGAGCAGTAGCACAATTGGTCAGTGCCCCCAGCTCATAACTGGGTAATGAGAACAATATCTCTATGTGGGTTCAAGCCCCACCTGTTCCATGCGGATATTAAATCCGCCATTTATCACTCCTATTCCTATCTGTTTCGGAAACCGTTAAGGACAAAAACGGAACCATTTCATAAGGCAGTTTGGTGGAATTGGCATACACAGCGGATTTAGGTTCCGCCGGGCAACCATATGGGTTCAAATCCCATAACTGCCACCACAAACAATCCGGCCTGGCCGGTTTATATATAAAAACAAAATCTATCAAGGAGGAAATCATGAAGCAACTTAAACTCTCACTCATTATCACAGCCGGTATTCTCGCTATCATCCTGGCTTGCATTTTCGGTGTAAACAGCTTTAAGAATAACGCCATCTCCCAGGAAGAGCGTGTCAATTCCGCCATGTCTGACATCAAGGTGTACGAGAAACGCCGTGCTGACCTCATTCCGAATCTGGTTGATACCGTAAAAGCCTATGATAAGCATGAATACGAAACTCTCATGGCCGTCGTCTCCGCTCGCGGTTCTGGCGATGAAAACATTCAGGAAGTCGTTACACAAATCAAAGCAGTAGCCGAGCAGTACCCGGAACTGAAATCCAGCGATAATTACCGCGAACTGATGAATGAGCTGTCTATGACCGAGAATTACTTAGCCGAATATCGAAGCAATTACAATCAGCAAGTCCGCAATTATCAGCGCTATATCCGTTCATTCCCGGCCAATATCTTCCTGTCACTAACCGGCTATGATCCAATTTCCGTAGAATACCTTGATTATGGAGCTTCGTCCGATGCGCCCACAAACTTATTCGGCTAATCGCCATACCATTTATGCCTTTGGTATCAATATAACCCTGCGGGAGATCCTTGCTAGTGTAACGATCATATCTTTCATGCTGCTCGCCGGTTTTCTTATTTCTGACAAAATCAATAATTCTATTCAGGATAAAAACGAGGAATACCAAAAGGCCGTTAAGCTGAATACTTCGCAAGAGTTTCTGTACGGTCTTCGTACCGATGTTGGCAACGCTTTCTGCTATGGTGAACTTTCCGCCGTTGATACAGTCACATACCCAGAAATTGATGGCGAATATATGTATGTAAGTAAAACCCGCGAAGAATATCGTATGCATACCCGCGAGGTAACAAAGACTCGCACTGGCCCAGATGGCAAAACGGAAACGTATACAGAAACAGAAATCTATTATAGCTGGGACACGATTTCTTCTGAGCGGCTTCATAGTAATGAGCTTACATTTAATGATGTGGTTTTCCCATACAGTAAATTCGATGTTCCGTCATCTCATTACATTACTACCATTTATAAATGGTCAGATGTCCGCTATGTCTACTATGGTACGGATACGGATTTTACCGGAACTCTTTATACCAAAATTTCTGATCACACCATTGCTGATCAAAGTCGATTTTTCCAGGACAAAACACCAGATGAAACCTTAGAGTCTCTTATTTCCTCTTCCGGCGCAGCACTCATATTCTTCTGGTTATTCTGGATTGTCATTATCGCCGGCATCATTTTCTATTTCTGCTCGCGTGAAAACGCCTGGCTGGAATAACCTGCTCTGTAGGTTTATATATAAACACTTTTCTGTAAAGGAGATGTATTTCATGTGTCTGTAACTATTACCTGTGCGCTTGTGGTTTTGGGTGCTTATTGGTTCTTTGAGCAACACAATCGTCCAAAGATCCCGTAAGCCAAGGAGGTTTTATGTTCCCACCGGCATTCCTACTTCTTGGCTGCGTTGTCATTGTTCTGTTCTGGTGTGATGCCAGTAAGCATTTCGATGAAGCAGGCCAAAAGATTATCGATTTCTTCAAACAATTCACGGAGGATGATACTTAAAAATGAAAAAAGCTCTTGGCGGTTTTTCTACCGCACTCGTTATTATCATTGCAGTCATTGCATTGATTTTCTGCACTGTCCGCATCCCGGCTGGTTATGTCGGCGTCATCTATAACATGAACGGCGGCATTTCTGACAAAACCCTTTCTCAGGGTTTTCATCTCATCAGCCCCACGCAGAAAGTGACTACATACTCCATCGGAATTGAGCAATCCTATCTTACTTCTGGTGAAGATGGCGATTCCGAAAACGATGAAAGCTTTGAGGTTCCGTCTAATGATGGCAAGGGCCTCACGGTGGATATGACTTTCACTTATCGCTATGACGCCGACAATGTCGCTAATACCTTCACTCGCTTCAAGGGACAGTCTGGCAAGGAAGTAAAAAATACCTTCATTAAGCCCAATATTATGTCCTGGACCAAAGAGGTAACCGCAAAGTATTCTGTTATTGACCTGCTTGGTGATAAGCGTGCTTCTCTTAATTCTGAATTGACCGATTATCTCAAAGAGAAATTTGAACCCTACGGCATTGTAATTGAATCCGTTTCCCTTATCAATATTGACCCGGATGATGAAACTCGTTCCGCCGTTCAGAAAAAGGTAAACGCACAGCAGGATCTGGAACTCGCCAAAATTGAGCAACAGACCGCTAATGTCAATGCTGAAAAGGAAAAGGAAGTCGCCATCACCAAGGCAAATCAGGAAAAGGAAACTGCTCAAATTGAAGCGGAAGCAAAACTCATTCAGGCTCAGGCAGAAGCCGAATCCAATCGTCTGATTGCTCAGTCCCTTACTCCTGAGCTAATCGAAAAGCAGAAGTATGAAAAGTGGGATGGCAAGCTGCCCACGGTTCAGACCGGCGGCGATTCCTCTATCATTGTCGATACCAGCAATGCGGCAGAGTGAGGTGATGTAAATGCTCATTAACGGTAAACGTGCTCTCGCTTACATCGTCACCATCGACGAAATCAAACCGATTCCTAATTACGATAGGGTAGAGCATGCCCGCACCAACGGCTGGTGGGTCATTATTAGCAAGAATGATTGTCTCAAAGTCGGCGATAAATGTGTCTACTTTGAAATCGACAGCCGCGTTCCGGCGGACGATGATCGATTTGCTTTCCTCGAAAAGCGCGATTTCAAAGTCCGTACCCTGCGTATGTGCAAAGTCCTCAGCCAGGGCTTGTTGATGCCTGTCTCTGTATTTGGTTTCGAGAGTCTTCCCGTAGGAACCGATGTCACAGACAAGCTAGGCATTACCTATGCAGTAGATGAAGATAATGCCCGTAAGGCCGAATCCAACAAGCAGGCCAAGTATATGGGTATGTATACTCGTCATAAGCGCCTGTTTAAGACTCGGCTTTTCAAATGGATCATGCGCCATGAGCGCGGTCGTGAATTCCTTTTCAAAATCTTCGGCAAAAAGACGGACGTCCCGCTGTCGTTCCCGGATTTTGTAAGCAAAACAGACGAGGAACGCATCGAAAATCTACCCTACAAACTCGGCACGGATGAAGAATATATCCTTACCGAAAAACTGGATGGTACTTCCGCCACTTACGTTCTTTCCCGCAACGGAAAAAAATATGATTTTGCCGTCTGTTCCCGTAATCTGCGTTTGCCGCGTCAGAAGGATGGCGATCCTAATATGGACGTCTATTGGGAGATGGCTTATAAGTACAATATTGAAAACGTACTTACAGAAATTCTGGAAAATAATCCTGGAAAGAACTGGGTTTGTCTACAAGGCGAAATCATTGGCCCCGGAATTCAAAAGAACCCGCTGGATATGTCTGATCATACGCTGAATCTATTCAATTTCATTGTAGATGGTGAACGCTGGCCTACAGATATTGGTTATAACTTCGCTAAAAATCGTGGTATTCCATGGGTTCCCATCCTTGGCTGCGATACACTCCCCAATACTATGGATGACATGAAAGCACAGGCGGATGGCAAATCTGCGCTGAACGAAAACAAACTTCGCGAGGGTATTGTCTATCGCTCTCTGGATGGTAAGGATTCTTTTAAGAATGTCTCCAATGAATACCTGCTCCATCAGGGCAAGCTAAAGCCAAAGAAGGTGCCTGCCAATGAATGATCTCAAAGAGAACGCCAAATTCAGTTTTGGCAAGGTGGAACTCGGTGTTATTCCAGAGGAAGCAGACATCAAAAAGATGTCAAAAAATGCTCATGCAGACCGTGTGAATACGGCACTTTGCAACAAAATGGATGCTGTAGATGCACTGGATGCCTTCAAGCATACGCTTGTCAGCAACCTGTCTAAAGCACAGTATGTCATCATCCGTAATTCCTTAGAGGAAATGGCTGATATTATCCGTGAGTATGAGGGTAAGCCATTTCCTAATCGTCCGCATGACCAAAACGCAAAAATAAATCAGCGCCGCAAACCGCGCAACAAACAGAAAGGTGGAGCAAAATGACTAAAGTAATCTGTAACTGCTGTGGTAGGGAGATCGGTTCCGTAGCTTTCCATATGGATGAAATCATGCCTTACGGTAGCGAACATGACGGTGATCTTTTCACACTAGACCTCTGTACCGACTGCATGGATAAGCTTGTCGAAACGATTCGTCCTCTGTGCAAAATCGATCCTCTGACCGAGTTCTAATTTTTTGTCTTCAATGTAATACAATCAACCACCGAATTGAAAAGTATTCAATTAAATTTTATACATAAAAGGAGTTTCTACATGGCAAATCGAATTTTTGACCTTCCTCAGCAGCGCGGTGCCTTCCAGATGCGCGGTATCGTTTCCGGCGTAGAGCGCAACAATTTCTATTCCGAGAAAAAGACCAAGCGCGGCGGTGATTTCCGCTCCGTCTTCTTTCAGTGCCGCACCGGTAAGGATGGTGCGCCGCACAATATCTCCATGAACGGTATGCCTCGTGATAAGGTCTACTTCTTCCGCAGCGAGGATAAGACCAAGGGTATCACTAAGGATAAAAAGGAAGTTGCTTTTAAGGACCGCAACACCTTTGTCTGCCCGGATGGTTATAGCCTGGTTGGTGTTCATCTTGGCCTGACCCAGAAGGAATCTGATGGCAGAATGCAGAATGAAAAGGTCACCATGGTCGAGTACGATGCCTGCAAGTACGTTGCTGATAATCTCAAGGATGATATGTCTGTCTTTGTTAAGGGCAACACGGAGTTCAGCAGCTACCAGGGTAAGCACCAGGTTCGCTTCACTCCCAACCAGATCAGTCTGTGCGCCAAGCCCATCGATTTCGATGCCGAGGATTTCAAGGAGTCCGCAAACTGGGAGCAGAACATGGTTTTTACCGGCATCCAGTTTGATAAGGAACTGGGCGAGGCTGTCATCTCTGCCAAAATCGTAGGCTACAACACCATCGAGGATGCAATCTTCTATCTGAACCCCAACGATAGCGACAAGGTCAAAAAGTTGATGCAGAACATCAAGAATAAGCTCAAGCCCTACACCAGCTTTACTGCATCCGGCTACATGAAGGGCATTGAAAAGGTCGATGAAGTTACCGAGGATGACGGCTGGGGCGAATCCAACGCCATGGAGCGTCAGTCTTCTCCTGTCGAGCGCAAGATGTACATTACCGGCATTGATCCCTCCACCTTCGATACCGAGACTTACACCGAGGGAAAGATTGCCGAAGCGCAAGCTAAGATCGTCGCCAACGAGCAGGCCAAGGCAGACTTCAATGGCAAGGCCAAGGACGAAAAGCCCCCCTTTGATATGGACGATTGGGGTTCTGCTGCCGCTGTTTCCGATGATGACGATTGGTCCTAATAGGGAAGGGAGTTGTAATACATGATTCGTAGTGCTTTTTCTACTCGTAAAAAAATCCGTATGCTCGTATATGGCGATCCGTTCACTGGTAAGTCTACCTGGGCTTCTCAGCTCGCCTATTTTAAGCGTGATGACGGCACGGACTTCCGCGTTCTGTACATTGATACTGAAGGTGGTTCTTTGGATAATCTCGTTGATGATTTGCAGGACAATGGCGTAAACGAAAAGAATTTCTGGATCGTCACCACGCAATCCCTGGCCGAGGTTCTTGATTATATCAAGAAGATCACTGATAACGAGGACTTCTATGATGATGATGGTGAGGTCATCTTGGATGCCTATGGTAAGCCGTTCCGCGTTGATGCTCTTGTTATCGATTCTGTCTCGATTCTGAATGTAACCGCACGTCAGGGTTTGGCTGAATTTTCTAAGCGTCGTGCAAAGGTAAAGGCCGAAGCCGCTGGCTTGGTTGGCGATGCTAAAGCAGTTAAGGTTGAAGGCGCCGGTATGGAACTGAAGGATTATAACACCCTCAACTTCAAGGGCCAGTCTCTGATCCTGGATCTGAACGCTTCTGGTGTCAACTATGTTGTCACCTGCCGTGAGAAGAATGAAACGGAAAGTGTAAAAGATTCCAATGGTTCTATTTCCAGCGTTGCTACCGGGCGCAAGATTCCCGACGGATTTAAGGGTCAGGATTATAACGTCGATACTGTGATCCGTTTGTATCGCAGCCCTGATGATGAGTCCATTGTTATGGGTTACTTCGTTAAGGATCGCACCAAGCTGCATGGCAATTGCGAAGTCGTCGAAAATCCCAGCCTGCTTGAATATCGTGAGATTCTTGATCGCAGCGCAAAGAATAAGGAAGTTATCATCAAAAACGGCCTGAATGACGCTGTTAAAAAGGAAATGGAACTGACAATGCGTGACCTGGGTATTGAAGACGAGGAACAGCAGGCAAAAAAGGAATCCGCTGAGGAGGCCGAGGCTTCTGCTGGTCCTACCGTAGATACCCTGCGCAATAAAGCCCGCCAGATGATCAATTCCTGCACCAGCCCTGTCAAGAAGGCTGCTATGCAGAAAGCCGTTAAGGATGCCGGTCTGCCCACCGCTCTTGCAAAGATCACTGATGCCGAGGTTATGGCAAAAGTCGTCGCTGTCATGGAGGAAGCCTCTGCCTGATGCTTAAACCCCGCAAGTGTAGATTCTGCGGGAAGTATATTCACATTCCACGGGACCGTGACATGGTAGTCAAGTTTGGCACATGGTTTGTGCATACAGATTGTTTTGCCAAATACCGTACCACAACCGGGAAAGCCCCCTGGTCCAAAGAAAAGCTGGGGGCTTTCCTTCCTCTTTTAAAGGAGGAAACGAATGTGAAAATTGAGGAACTGCTCGCCGCAGATGAAGAAAAAACAAAACAGGAAGCCATCGCTAAAAAACTAGCTAACGTGCAGGAAGAACGCCGTAAAGAATTCTTCGATTTCATCCGCGATACTTACGCCCCGGCGGTCGTGCCGGGAAAATTCTATGCTAAGCTGCAGCGCTATGTTTTCGGCACAGAACCTCGTTATGCAGGCTCTATCCCACCGGAACATTTTCTTGATATGTGGCGCCGCATGCTGCCAAAGCTGAACAAAATCGACGAAAATAATCGTGCCCACGATAAAATCATCCATAATCGCTGGGATTATGATTTAACCATTGTGCTTGCAAACTACCCCAGCTACCTTGCATGGCGTCAAAAGCAAGCATCTCAGGCACAGGCCATCCGCGACGCCGCCAATATCGCTCAGGAAAACAAAATCATCAAGGCCGCAAAGTCAACACCTAAACCCAGTCCGTCGGATGATATCGATATTTCTTCCATGCTTGATGAAATTTAAAAGGATGGTGATGAACGATCGAACCCATCAGCAATATCACCAACGAGATCCTGTTCGTAGGCGCTATCTATAAAAGGCCGGACATCTTAGTCGAATACAGCCAGTACGTCAAAAGTAAATACGACTTTTTCGATGAAGGTGTCAAGTTCTTTTACGATAACGCTGTCACCTTATACGAGACCCGTACACAAGAATTTACCAAAACCAGTATCCTCACCTATATGGCTGAGGATGAGTCCCGCATGCACCAGTACCGTGAGCTGAAGGGCTGGGCCACCATTGATGGCTACATGAAGCTCTCGAACCCGGATGATGTGAAGGGATATTTCGATGTATTAAAAAAGTATTCGCTCCTGCGTGAATATCAGCGCAGCGGATTCAATATCGAAGGCATCTGCAAACATCCGCGTTTTGAAAGCCTCAAGGCTCAGGACATCTATAAACTCATTCGCGGTAAAGCCGATAAAATCAACACGGTCATCCTAACGAATGATGAAGCCGAGATCCTGAATTCCGGCCTCGATGCTACCGTCAATGAACGCCTAAAAGTGCCGGATATGGGCATCTCGATACCCTTCCAGACCATGAACGAGCTGTTCAGAGGCTTCAAATTGGGCACCATGATGTGCTCCGGTATGCTCTCAAACGCTGGTAAAACACGCCTCTTGATGGCTCTGGTAGCCCATATAGCCCTCGTAGAGAAGCAGAAAACACTGGTTTTATTGAACGAAACTGACCTCGAAGCAGCCCGCTATTGCCTGCTTACGACCGTGATAAACAACCCTGAGTTCCAGGAGCTTCACGGTTTTCACTTACATAAGAATGAGCGCGAAATCACACTTGGCCTTTACAAGGATGCTAACGGCGAGTTTATCGAGCGCAAGCAGGATGAGCGCGGTGTCTTCACCGAAACATACGAAGAATACATGGCAAGAGTCGCCGCCAACAGCGAGGAATATAACCAGGTGATCTCCATCTGTAACTGGATCGATGAAGCCAGCCAGGGCCTTATCTTCGCTAAGAATGTCAGTACAGACTACACAGATAAAAGTCTGGAGTTCGAGATCCAAAAGGCCGTCCTCACCAAGGGTGTCAAGTATGTATTTTACGATACCCTAAAGAACGAAACGTCCTCGGTAGGCGAATGGTCTAGCTTCAAAATCACGACAACGAAATTGTCTCAGCTTGCCCAACGCTACAAGATTTTTCTGTACGGTTCTATCCAGTTGACTGATAGCGCCAATGATTACGAGTCGGACATGCTTAATAGTAATAATATTGCCGAGGCAAAAAGCATCAAACATGTCCTGGATACGCTGGTTCTCTATAAGGAGATTCCAAACGCCCAACTAAGTAAGTTCTACTATCTTACTTATAACGAGGATTGGGGCGAGCCTACCCCCACGGATCTTAATAAAAACAAACGCTACTATATCGGCAATATTGATAAGAACCGTTTTGGTTCCAAAAAGAAACTCTTGTTCGAGGTCGACCTCGATAAAAACGTCTGGACTGAACTGGGCGAAGTTTTAAGAAAGTGATAGCAGAGGGGGATTTATTTTGGTCAGCATCGTTGACCTCAAGACCTATATTCTTGAGGAAAACATGGTCGAGTCCGTGCTGGAAGGTATCGGCTGGCATCACATCAAACATAAATCCGGCTACTATCAGTGTGCAAATCCCGATGGTGATAATCAGACTGCCGTATGTGTTTATGAAAATGATAACCTTACGGTAGTCGATTACACCAGGGATATTGCTCCTGGTAAATCAAGCGCCGACATTATCACACTTGTGCAGTTCTTTACAGACCTATCGTTCCCCAAGGCGGTCAATCAAATCTGCTCCTGGGTCGGCCTTGATTATTATCACGACTTTGAAGCCGAACTTCCCCGCAGCGTTTCTCTAACAAAAGAACTGCTTGCACTGCAGGGCGATTCTGTTGCCGAGTATGAGGATAAGCCGGTAAAGCCAATACCAGAAAAGATCCTGTCCTACTACGCCAACCGCGTCAACCAGCCTTTTGCCGATGATGGGATTTCCTATCTCACTCAGCAAGAGTGGGAAATTGGTTTTGACGAATCCACAAACCGTATCACAATCCCTATCCGGGATGAAATCGGCACGCTTGTCGGTGTCAAGGGTCGTATGCTTGCGGCCCCGCAAACGGAAGATGAAAAGAAAATCAAATACCTGTATATCGAGCCATGCGCCCGCAACAGGATTTTGTATGGCCTTTTCAAAACCTGGGACGCTATCAAGTCTACCGGAAAAGTCTATGTGGGCGAGGCAGAAAAGTCTGTTTTGCAGATGTGGAATATGGGTGTCTATAACTGCGTAGCTACCGGCGGCAAAAAGGTATCGGCTCACCAAATCGAAATGCTGACCCGCCTTTGTGTGGATATTGTTTTCCTGTTTGACCAGGACGTTCAAAAAGAGGAACTGCTTTCTCTTGGCGAGCGTTTCACTATCGGCACAAAAGTGTATGCGGCAGTCGACGATAAGGGAATTCTTGCCGATAAACAGGCTCCTACCGATGACCCGCAAAAATTCAAACGCATGATCACTGAATGTGTAAGGAGGATTCATTGAGTTTACCAGTAAAGCTCTGGCAGGGGAGCGATAATGATTTTACCCATCCTGCAAAAACCGTATTACATAATCGCGGCATCGATGATTATAAACGATATATGAACCTCACGGACGACGCACTATATTCTCCGTATCTATTAAAGGATATTGAGCTGGCGGCAGATGTTTTTGCCAGCAGCGTAGACAGAAATGAGACAATTTCAATCCTGGTTGACTGTGATGTAGATGGATTTACTTCTGCTGCCATTATCTATAACTACATCAAAGATATGGGTTTCACTGGTATCATTCATACGTTGTTCCATACAAAGAAACAACATGGCCTAAGCGATCCAGAAATTAAAGTCCCAGAGGACACGGAATTGCTTATTATCCCTGACGCAGGGAGTAACGATGTTGAGCAGTGTCAAAGACTTCATAAATCTGGTATGGAAATCATAATTCTTGACCACCATATTATTGAGCAAAAAAATTCTGATGTAATTGTCGTTAATAGCCAGGACGGCAGCTACCCTAATAAGGAACTGTCCGGTGCCGGTGTTGTCTGGAAATTTTGTCAGGTAGTCGATGATATTCAGTGGACGGATTACGCCAATAAATACATCGATCTAGCTGCCGTCGGCAATATTGCAGACCTTATGGATATGCACAGCCTGGAAACTAAGCGTATCGCCATCAAGGGTCTTGCTCAAATCGTCAATCCGGCACTCAAATCCTATGTGGATTTTAATAGTTATAGCATCGGCAGTGATGAACCAACTTGTGTAGACATAGCCTTTTACGTTGTTCCGCTGATGAATGCTCTTATCCGCGTAGGCACGCAGGAACAAAAGCAGCGCCTCTTTGCCGCTATGACTGGCAGTAGTCAAACCTATGAATACACGCCTACTCGCGGTAAAAACAAAAGAGGATTTAAAATATCAAGATGTCTTTGTACGAATTGCCAATGACCGTGAAACTGCGGCAGAAATTTATGATGGCTGCTATTTTATGTCTGATGCCGAGATCCATGCAATTCTTGACAAACAGATCGGGTCAGACGCGGCAAGTCGATGCCTACAGACTACTGATGAAGTCGCCGACTTATGCGATGCAATATCCATGCCATGGCACGAACCGGAACTGCCAAAGATTCAGATTCCTCAGCAATACGCTTCGTCTGCTGCATATCTTCGCGCCCTGGTAAAGCAAGGTTTTGTTCGCCGTGGCTGTGATAAATTCGATGCTGAGAAACAGCGCATTTACAAGCAGCGTATTAAAGAGGAGCTTGAAGTTATTGAAAAAAAGGACTTTTGTGATTACTTTCTTATTCTTGTCGATTATATTTCTTGGTGCCGTCAGAATGGTATCATTGTTGGTCCTGGACGTGGTTCTGCATGTGGCTCTCTGGTCTGCTATCTGATTGGCATTACAGAGCTTGACTCCATCAAATACGACCTGGATTTCGGTCGTTTCCTTACGATTGAACGTAAAGACCTTCCTGATGTCGATGTCGATGTCAGCGACCGCGCCCCTGTTGTCGAATATCTTACCAATAAGTATGGCGAGGATCGCGTTGTTCAGGTCATGAACATCGTTTTTACTACGCCGGTTACCAGTATTCGTGACGCAGGCCGCATCCTTGGTTTTCCGTATGCAGAAATGCAAAAAATCAGTAAAGGCTTTATTCAAAAGACCTGGCAGGATTGTCTGGAGGCAAACCCAGACATTGCCGAAAATCCGCGTTATGCAGAGTTGCTTGACTATGCCGGGCGCATCACAGGTCGTCCTCGCGGGTATGGTATTCATGCAGGCGGTGTTATCGTCTGCCGTCAACCCTACTACGAGTATATCGGTATCCGCCATGGTCAGGAAGGCGAACACGTCATTTCCGTTGATAAAATCATGGACGAGCGTATCGGTCTGGTTAAATTCGATATTCTTGGTGTCGCTTCCCTGGTTGCTATCAACGAAGCCATGGAAGAAGACCATATCCCAGCATGGGAAATCAATATCAATAACCCAGCGTTTGAGCATGACAAGGCTTGCTGTCGTAAAGCATTATCTAAATCAATTCGATGGCGATATCAAAGAATTCCTGGTTCGCGTCTTCACCAAAAATCTTCCGCTTGGCGTAGAAGTAAAAACTGTCAATAAGGCGCTTGGCTTTACGCTGATTCCTGACTGGCAGGTCCAGCAAGCTTATGGATAATCTCATTCGCGAAAAAGGTTGCCAACATATTCGCATTGTTCCGCGCTTTTATAACGGCAAGGATACCAAAATGATTGCCGAATGGCTCGATTACGCTGTGGCTCATAATATGGAAGGCTGCATGGTAAACCTTAACGTTCCGTATCGCTGTACCCGTCACAACGGTATCCTCAAAGTTAAACGTTTCTATACGATGGATCTTCCCATCATCGCTGTCGAGGAAGGCTCCAACCGCCTGGCCGGTACACTCGGCGCTCTTGTCGTTGATTACAAAGGCAACGAGGTTCGTGTCGGTTCTGGTTTCGATGATGCCACTCGCAAAAAAGTCTGGGATGATCCCGACATGTATGTCGGGAAGTTAGCAGAAATCAAATATAAGGAAATCACTTCCGATAAAAAGACAGGCAAAGAAAGCCTTCAGTTCCCGACCTTCCAGCAGTTCCGTTTCGATAAGGATGATGTGAGCTTTGACTGATTGGACTAAACTGAAGATTCCGCCAAAGGAACACATCAACGTACAAATTTTACATAGTACAACACATCAAATCCTGCAAGTCATTACCTCTAAGGTGCGTGATATTCGCCCGGACAAAACACTGTACACTTTCAAGCTCTACGACGTTAATGCCGACGGAACGCTCACGCTATTAGAGAAAAATGACGAGGAGCCGAAATTCACGAAAGAGAGGTACGAATGAAGGCACACATCTCTGATAAGCAGCCCATGACCAAGGAGCGTTTGCTCAAAATGATGTCACAGGCCGTTCGCGTCAATAAAGACCTATGGTTTGTCGAAGGCGAAAAGGTCGCCCTTGATACTGCACGCATCATTGGCCGTAAAGACTGGATGAAAAAGAATCCCAAGTATAAAGAATTTGTGACATCCAGCGCCGATAAAGTCTTTACCGTCCACTTCGAGGAAAAGTACGCCAAAAATCACGTCCTAGCCTGCCTGACCGAGGATACAAGTGATCCAAAATGGCTTTTCTGGGTCGGTGATTTTAAGAGGGTAAAAGATGGAAAAGATACTTGACCGTTACGGCAACGAAATCCATATAGGGGATTATGTTGTGTCAACATTTTCATCTGGAAAATATTGGTCTGGATTTACATATGTTCATAAGGTGCTAGGGTTCGAATACAACGAACGTACTAAGGAATATCAAGTCGTTGTTGATTGTAACTATCCGCTTGACAAGCGCGGTACAACAACTGAGTTTGAAGCAGATAGATGCCTTGTGACTACGCTGCACAATTATATTCAAAGTCAAAAAAGTATTCTTCGTAGAATCCGTGACGAACGTATTCATCCTGATGAAAATGATAATTACACACCGCCCACAACAAGGGAACTGCACGGAATCTACAAAACGGCTGATTGGCAGCGACCGCACATACCAATGAGATACTATGATAAAAAATTAGGCTATTGGGTAAAAAATCATCCTCAGACACGCAAGCGCAAAGCTCGCAAAACAAACCGTTTCGTAATGGTAGAGCCTTCTTCCGGAACCAAAATTTACTCTTGGTTCGACGACTTTGAACATAAGAACTATAAGTTCACAGAGGTAGACAAATGAAAGTAACTCTTATCGCGCACACTCCTGACCCGGAAAAGGTCGTCGCCGCAGCTGCCAAGCTGTGCTATTCCAAGTCATCTATCACCGATTTGATGGATGGTTTGAACGATGAAAATGTAGCATCCTTTTTGGATAAACTCTCTGGTCTGGGGCATAGCTCGCCTCTTGAGCATGCCAGCTTTACCTTTGGCATTGAGGGCGTGTCCCGTTCATTCCTGGCTCAGATGACCCGTCATCGCATCGCCAGCTTCAGCGTACAGAGCCAGCGTTATGTCGATATGAGCGCGGCTGATATGGTCGTTCCGCCCGCTATTGCACAGGACGGCGAAGCGTCAGAGGCGTTTTCCCAGGCTATCAAGTCGGCTAAGTACGCCTATGATCATCTGCATCATGTGCTGGAAGACATCCATACCTACGAGCTGATGCTGGGTGATTCTAAGCTGACCGAAAAGCAGGCACGCAACAAGGCGTCCAAGATGGCTAACGAAGACGCACGGTTCGTTCTGCCGGAGGCCTGCCAGACTCGCATGTTGGTCACGATGAACGCCCGCGAGCTGAATAACTTCTTCAAGCTGCGTTGCTGCACCCGCGCCCAGTGGGAAATCCGTCAGGTGGCAGAGGAAATGCTCAAGCTCGTCTATCCCATTGCTCCGCATCTTTTCAAGGATGCTGGCCCCGGCTGCGTAGCAGGGAAGGGCTGTACCGAAGGTTCCATGACCTGTGGTCTTATGCCGCAGGTTCAAGATAAATACAAAAACATCAAGGAGGCATTGATTTGAGTATTGAACAGAACGTAAACCATCCTGCCTATTACGGAGGCAAGGATAATCCCTATGAGACCATCAAAGTCATCGAGGCATGGGGTCTGGACGACAATTTTGACCTCGGCAACACCGTCAAGTATATTTCCCGCGCAGGAAAGAAAGATAAAGCCTGCCTTTTGCAGGATCTCATGAAAGCCCAGTTTTATTTAAATCATGAGGTAGAAAAACTACATAAGTACGATGGAAATTATGAGAAGATGAAAGCCGATGAGCGCAAGGCCCGCCTTTTGGATGAGAAAAAGGAACTGGAAGAAGAATTGGACGATCTGGTATCCAGATTTGAGAAGTCTGATCCTATTCGTGGTGAAGGTGTCATTTATGACTATGTTAATTGCGATGATCTTATTAAAGCAATAAATAAATACAAGAAAGAACTTTCCGATAAAGAAAAAGAAATCTCCAACGCAGATGATTCTAATTCCTGTGATTGCGATCATGCCGAGGAATATGCTTGCGAGCCTGATGAGTGTAAAAAGTGCAAATATTCCGATTCCTCCGATGACGATTGCAGCGTACACACTATTGAAATTCCAGATGATGTTTGGGCAGCGATCAATACGGTGGCTGATTACTTCCTGGACAATGATTCTGACGATGATTACGAGATTGGCGTTACCGATGATGGCGCTCTTGTAATTGCTCCGTCGAGCTATGACTGGGAAGACTTGGAGGATTTCTAATGCAGAATGTTACTAAGCGCGATGGCACTGTCGTAGCTTTCGACCGTCAGAAAATTGTCACTGCTATTGAGAAAGCAGCCAACGAAGTTACCGGTCACATGGATGATTGCGACATCGAGAAGATTGCTGACTACATTTCCAATATCAGTAAAGACTTGGACGTAGAATCTATCCAGGAAATTGTTGAGGATCAGCTTATGGTAAACGGCCATACCGATGTAGCTCGCGCCTACATTAACTACCGCTACCTGCACGGTTTGGCTAGAAACGAATATAAGGACCTCATGGATGCAGTAGCTGAAAAGCTCTCCGGCAGCAATATCATGAACCAGAACGCCAATCTGGACGAGGCATCCTTTGGCGGTCGTCTCGGCGAGATGACCCGCCTGGTCGCAAAGCGTTACGCCTTAGACAACTGCATGTCCGAGATGGCTCGTAAGAACCACGAAAATAATGAAATTTACATTCATGACCTCGATAGCTACGCAGTTGGCATGCACAACTGCTTGAGTATTCCTTTCGATGACCTGCTCGCCAATGGCTTCAACACTCGCCAGACGGACGTGCGACCGGCACAATCCGTCAGCACGGCATTCCAATTAGTCGCCGTTATATTCCAAATTCAAAGTCTTCAGCAATTTGGCGGTGTAAGCGCAACTCACTTGGATTGGACCATGGTTCCGTATGTCAGAAAGAGCTTTTCTAAGCACTTTAAGGACGGCATCAAATATCTTCAGCCGGAAGATGATCCAAATAGAGTTCCCACAGAATTGTCGTTTGACGACCCAGAAGCCAATGATCCGAGAAATTCCAAAGTGTACCGGTACGCAATTGATATGACGGAACGTGAACTTCGTCAGGCGGTTGAAGGCATGTATCATAATTTGAATACACTCCAGTCGCGTTCTGGTAACCAGCTTCCATTCACTTCAATTAACTATGGCACTTGCACATTACCGGAAGGCCGTATGGTTACAAAAGCCCTGCTGGAAGCTTCTATCAAGGGCATCGGCAAGCTCCATAAAACCAGCATCTTCCCATGTGGCATTTTCCAGATGATGAAGGGTGTAAACCGTGCGCCAGGCGATCCAAATTACGATTTGTACCAGTTAGCATTGCGCTCTACCGCACAGCGCCTTTATCCTAATTACGCCAATGTTGATTGGTCTGGTAATGCAGGCTACGACAAGAACGATGTTAAAACCTATTTCAGCACTATGGGTTGTCGTACTGCTAATGGTTGGGACATTAACGGCTTTGGTCAGTTGAAGGATGGCCGTGGCAATATCTGCCCAGTAACTATTATCTTGCCTACATTGGCAATGGAAGCAAAAGAATATATTCTTAAATCTTCTACTGGCGAGGATCTTGAAGGGAAGACGGTTGATAGGTTCCTATTCGTTCTCGATCAGAAACTCCATGAAGCAAAAGATATGTTGATCGAACGCTTTGATTGGATTTGTTCTCAATCTCCTGATTCCGCAAAATTTATGTGGGAGAACGGTACGATGGCCGGTTATGATGGCGAGTCGATCCGCTCCGCACTGAAACATGGTACGTTGGCTGTCGGTCTGCTCGGTATGGCTGAAACTCTTCAAATTCTGATTGGTGACGACCATACTAGCGCCGAAGGCATGAAATTAGCAAAGCGCATCTGTCAACTCTATAAAGACCGCTGCGACGAGTTTAAAAAAGAGTACAAGCTCAACTTCGGTGTGTATTACACCCCTGCAGAAAACCTTTGTTACACCGCCATGCAGAACTTCAAGAAGAAATACGGCGTCATTCCTAATGTGTCCGACAAGGAGTTCTTTACCAATTCTGTCCATGTTCCCGTTTGGAAAGAAGTAACTCCGTTTGAGAAAATTGACATCGAATCTCAGCTGGATGGTTATTCCAGTGCTGGCTGTATTCTTTATGTAGAGCTAGATTCTACCGCAAAGAATAATATTCCCGCTTTGGAAACTATCGTCAATTATGCTATGGACCACGATGTTCCATACTTCGCTATCAATGTTCCGAACGACACTTGTATGAACTGCGGGTACTGCGATGAAATCGGTAATACCTGCCCGGAATGTGGTAGTGATAATATTCAGCGCCTGCGCCGCGTGACAGGCTACCTTACCGGAAATTACAAAACCGCTTTCAATCTCGGCAAACAACAGGAAGTTGAACTCCGTATTAAGCATAACCGGGTGATGCATAGATGAATTACGCCCAAATCAATAAGTTCGACATTGCCAATGGCCCTGGCATCCGCACAAGCCTCTTTACGCAAGGATGCGATATTCATTGTATACAGCAAGAAATCGTATATGCCTATGTTACTACTGAAATGCTTACAAACGGCTATGGTGGTGTACATGGCCACCAAGATTATATATGCTACGGCGTTCAGAACGGAGACAACATCCTCGATGAAGAAGACCGTATGGATTTAGTAACGATGCGAAAATCAGAAAAAGACCATAGTTATATAGAATACTACTACGAGCGCAGAATCTACGAGGACGGCACATACTATGACAGATATGACGGAGCTGCCTTGTATTTAACAGATGATATGTTAAAAAATCTGAGGACGAGCAACTAGAAAGAGGTATCAGAATGACACAACTTCAAGAAGCAATCCGCGATAAAATCACGAAATACAGCGATGCCTGTGGCATGTGTACGGACACAACAAAAGATTGCGACGCATGCAGCATTACATGTATGCTTGAAGATCTGAACGAGTTGCAGAGTTTGGCAAATAGACCGGACGCGGTACGACCTATAGCACATTGGGAGCCATGCGACCTGATTAAAGTTGAACACGGAGAATGTACCAGATATAAAGATGCAGGAATCAAATGCCCAAGATGCAAACACGCATATGATAAATTTGCGTTGTGGGATGGAATTTTTTGCCCCGGTTGCGGATCGCGAATGATTGACTGCGAGGATGGTGAACGCAAATGACTAACAAAACCTACGAACGAGCCTTTAACATCGCCATAAAATACGGCTTTTGCAGTGATTGCGTGCATGATTTCGACAAGGGTTACTGCCACGAATGCGATTGCTACCAGAACGCCGTCAAGGTAATTCGCGATGCGTTAGAAAAGCTGGATGCTATTGAAGCGTCTAAGGCAGCAGTATGGCACAATGCACAGAATGATCCGCCCAAAGAAAACGGAGAATACCTGTGTTACTACGAATACTTCCGTTACGGTAATTA
>OGPG01000619.1_pt1 | contig 32698 bp, 47 predicted proteins | sample 1552851 | NCBI WGS metagenome assembly OGPG01 (sample SAMEA2579909, study PRJEB22360) | human gut metagenome | biome: human gut; feature: human-associated habitat; material: faeces | place: Denmark | collected 2008/2010 | reverse complement strand
TAGGGAGCGTTTACTGTCTATGCAGATCTGTTGCAATCTCGCACCAGAAGAGATGAAGGAACGGGAACAAGAGGTATTCAATTTACTACCACCGCCAGGGACGTGCACAACCACTTGGAGTGTAAATTGGGATATTGAGCCAGTTCGATGTGCAGAGCAAGAAGGCTTTTGGCATTATATATGCTGGTTATAATTTTGCGTTTACGTTCTGGATAAAAATTTCTGAATAAATTAAATCAAAAAGGATTTGTAATGCTTTAATTGCTTCATCTGTATCAATATTGTACTTTTTAATAATATGAATTTCATCATTGCCAAACAGTTGAATGATTTTAGCGCAAACAGCCTTATATTGGTCACCTTGAATGTAATCAAGACGTCTTGCTAACTTCTTGTTTTCAATTTCTTGTTGAGGAATACCCTTAAAATTTATTAAATAATCCCATATAAGCCATTCTAAAGCCATTCTAACGCCAGGACCGACAAGGTGATTTAATTTAGTCGATTTGGCTTCCATTGCCTGCTCATAAATCTCACAAGCAGCAGGTGACAGATCTCTTACTTCTTGAGGAATAGAAACAATAGATTTTGATGGATATGTATGAATCGTAGACCCTGTAAGACAATCATAAATAGAAAGGACAGCCCCACCACAATGGATACAGTTTGCGATGATATAATAATCTTTTCCCCATTCAACAGGATAATATGTAGTTTCAAAAGAAAAATCTTTATCACAATAAGGACACTTATCAGGGAATTCGACATCGACTCGATGCATTTTATCGGTAACAACAGACTTTTTCATCTCTCATCACTCCTTGACAGATTTATTTAATCATAAATGGGAGGTTGAGGATCTCCCGGGAACAGCTCTTCGACAGTTGTTTGTAAGACTTGCGCAAGGCGAATGGCAACATATACGGAAGGGATATGCAAACCATATTCATAGCTTTGGTAATGGCTTTCCGAAATACCAATAGCATTTGCGATTTGCAATTGCGTTAATTTGAGTTCTTTTCTACGGGACGATAAATTATTTTTCATCACTCCTCCCGCAAAGGTAGTCGAGGGATACTTCGAAGAAATCGGCAAAAGTTAAGAGGACGGATAAAGTTGGTTCAGAAGTACCTTGTTCATAACGTATTAGTTGCCTAACGGATAAACCACAAGCAGTTGCAACTGTTATTTGCATAAGGTTTTTTAAGGTTCTTAGTTCTTTTAATCGCAATGCAAAAGTATTCATAAAAATTTTTCTAAAAAGTGCTTGACAAATGACATATATGTCAAGTATAATAAGAACATCAAATGACATATATGGCATTTGAAAATCTTAAAGGAGGTAAAATGACAACATTAAAACAAAAGAGGGTTGACTGTGGAATGACACAAAAAGCGGTCGCCAAACAAGCAGGCATCTCCGAAAGGCAGTACATAAGAATAGAAAACGGTGAGAGGTTGACTAATATCTTAACTGCCTATCGGATAGCCCGATGTTTTAACAGTACGATAGACGACTGTTTTCGTGATTATTTTACATCAAACTGACATTGTTGTCAACCAAAACAGAAAAATGACAGAAACAGCAAGAAAGAAAATGGCGGAGCGGCTCAGCAAAACTCTTCACAGAGAGTTCGTGGGAAACTCATGGAAATGGAGAGGGACGGAGTTTTTCAACTTCGGACACTACGGGATACAAGGAGCAGGCTGTCGGGTTGAGTTTCGTATCAAAATGCTTACGTTAACGGCAACCATTGAGAGTGAAGAGGCGTACAACGTACCTAACAGCGTGAGAATGTTTGTTGGTGATAATGCAATCGACGAGTGTATCGCGTGGACAGCCGAGAAACTGATACTACTGTATGAAACGGTATCAGCAAGGACTGCTCCGTATGAAGAAGGGTATGTAAAATACCAAAGAGCATTACAGGGGAAGTTAAGATGAAAATTTATGTGAAAAATAACCGAATCGTCTGTTCTTTGGAAAACAAAAACAGCAATTTTTGGTACGGGGCAGAGTATAAGTATTTCGTTGGCGGAGTGCGATACGATACACGTTACGCGCTCGTCCGATCAATGGATTATCAATACAAGACGCTCAGAGAAGCGAGCGACGATCTGAAAACCCTGACCGACATGCTGCGGGATGCCGAAAGGCATAACATAGAGATAGATGAAGCGGTATATGAATGGCGGAAACGGTTGCAGTCGAAAGTAAGCGAAATGCTCGTGATAGATCAGGCAGCCAAGGAAAAGATAAAGCGTCGGGAACAATGGGAATCGAGGTGCAAACATGGCTGCGGCGGATGCCCGAACCTTTGTTACTATGTGGACGACCCGATCTGCAAAGCGACGGGGAAGTCGTTGGAAACAAAGAACAAACCTTGTTACATGGACGGCACGTATTATTTGTTTAATTTTGTACCGTATCCCTCGGAGGATTGTCCTATGAACCCCAAGGAGGCAAGTTGTGGGTGAGCATGATTTAAAGAAGTTAAAAGAGTTAATGGAAAAAGCACGTCAGGCAGGTATCCACGGAGATTATCTCCGTCAAGATGAACAGATGAAAGAGATCGGCAAACTCATATACGGCAACGCCTATTGCGGCGGATTGCATATCAAAAACACGGATACATGGGAAGTGGAGGTCATCGAGATATGACAAAGTTCGAAGAAGTATTAAAAATTGACGTAAGCGGTAAAACGGAAAAGAAGGGAAATCTTACATATCTGTCTTGGGCATGGGCTTGGGCAGAGTTCAAGAAGGTATATCCGGATGCAAGTTATGAAGTAAAGAAATTTGACGGGTTTCCTTATGTGCACGATACGGATACGGGATACTTAGTTTATACGTCGGTCACGGCGGAGGGACAGACGTATGAAATGTGGTTGCCCGTGATGGACGCAAGAAACAAAGCCTTAATGAATGCGACCATGTTCGATATCAATAAAACGATCATGCGTTGTTTGACGAAGAACCTCGCAATGTTTGGATTAGGATTGTACATCTATGCAGGAGAGGATTTGCCTGAGGACGGTGAAAAGCCTTCGAAAACGGGCAACAGAGAGGCGAAAGGGCAAGCCTCGGGGAAACAGACGAGCGCAGGACAATCGTCGGCACAAAGCGCCGAGGAGAGGCTCAAAGCGGCAATGGAGACGGAAGTCACGATCAAGAATGTAAAATATAAAATCGGCACAATGTCGCAGGAGCAGTTGCTGTTTGTTAAGAACAATGCGAAAGTCGAGAAATACCAAGAGGCAGCGGCATTGGTATTAAAATATCGTTTCCAAAAGCAAATGCAGGAAAATGATGATGGAGAACTACCGTTCAAAGATGATGAAACTGGTGATTAAAGCGAAACTGCCGAGCCTGAACGAATATCAGGATGCGTGCCGTGCGAACAAGTTCCGCGGCGCGAAGATGAAGGCAGACGTCGATGAAACGATCGGATGGTTTATCCGTAGCGCAATGCAGAAAGGTTTGTTAAAGCCTACGGATAAACCTTGCCGATACGGGTTCGTCTGGCACGAGAGAACGTATCGCAGGGATCCCGACAATATCTGTTCCGCAAAGAAATTCATCTTCGATGCATTACAGAAACAGGGCGTGATACCCAAGGACAGCAGAAGGTACGTAAAAGGCTTTACAGACGATTTTGAGGACAGCGATATAGACTTCGTAGAGGTCGAGATAGAGGAGGTGTGAGGTGCGAGAAAGTTTCATATTTTACGGTAGTTATAGAAAGGCATTGAAAGCCCTTCCCGATGAAATGCGATTGAAGATTTTAGACAGCGTTTTAGACTATGCGTTGGAAGGAACGGAGCCTAATTTAGAAGGTGTGGATTTGGCTTTTTTTGAGTTGATAAGACCTCAAATCGACGCAAATAATCGCAAGTTTGATAATGGAAAAAAGGCTGCCGAGTATGGTTCACTGGGTGGAAGACCACGCAAAGAAAAACCCTCGGAAACCCCAGAAAAACCCCAAGAAAACCCCACGGAAACCCCAACCAATCCCCAAAATAACCCCAACAAAACCCCCAATGTAAATGATAATGTAAATGTAAATGAAAATGTTAATGTAAATGTGAATGTAAATGAAAAGGGGGTATGGGGGGAAAACAAAGCGAAAGGTAAGACGAGTGAATTACCCACACCTTTGGAAAGGTTTTTACAACGTTGGAAAATCAATTCCAACGCCATAGGAAATTACAGCGGAGGAAAACTCAGCGCTATCAACTGGGAAAAATTATCTAAAAAAGTTGAGCAATCTAAAAGATTTCTTCAAAAGCAGAAAGCGTTGAGTTTCTTTATCGAGCACTATGCCGAGATCATGGACGGAGCATACGACGATTGGGAGAAGGAAGAAACAGGGTACTCCCCGCAGGACTACGATGCCACGGGGTTGGGAGATATCGAATACGAGTAGGAGGAGAAAAGATGAAAAGACTTTGTAGGGAATGCCCTTATTTGAAATCAGCCAGATGCGGATTTATCAGCGAAAGATATTGGTGCGGATTAACGGGAGATGGCTATAACGGAAAGGCAATGGGCGTATATCCATGGAAAAGTAAACCGCATCCGAAGTGTCCGCTAAAGGAGAAAACATGACAGAACGGATATCTGACTTAGAACCGATAGGAAGCGGAATGGGGAAATTCTGGCGGCCGAACGACAAGGCGGCATATGCGAAACAACTTGCGAAGAACCGCGAGAACGTCTTTATCGGGCAGGACGGATTAGCTCGCTGTAAGATCTGCGAAGCACCGGTAATGTTCCTGCTTAAACAGGCGGACCGTTGGCTGACCTGTCCGTGCGAGTGCAGGAAACGTGAAGAAGAGAAGTTCGACAGGATCGCGGAATTAAAACAGTATTCGGGATTGGAAGGTATCTACCGTAAAGCAGATTTCGACAGTTACGTCGTATCGAAAGAAAACGAAGCGGTACATAGTTCCTGTCTGAATTTCGCCATACATTTCGACAAAGTGGAGAAGCAGGGCTACGGGATATACCTGTTCGGAGAAAGCACGGACGAGAAAGAACTATTGGCGGCATGCGTCGCGAATCTTCTTCTGGACGCGGGGAAGCAGGTTTTGTTTGCAAGTTTCGAGCAGATTCTGTCGGAGGTCAAGGAAGCGTACACCAAACGGATATCGGACCACGGCATCGTCATGAAATACATAAACGCGGAACTGTTGGTGCTGATCAATGTCGGAATGAAGAAGTATCCGAAGTCGGGGGACGCGGCAAACTTTGCGCAGGATAAACTGTATCAGATCGTAGACGGAAGATACATTCGTCAAAAGCCGACGATCTTCACAAGCAATTACACGTTGGAGCAACTTGTGACAGAACGGGGCATCATGCGGAACACGGTAGAGCGCATCGCCCAGATGTCTACGAGAAAGTTTGAACTGAAAGGCAAGAGCCATAGATTGGAACGGGTAGGGAGTATCCCGTTTTAGGAGGAGAAAACATGAACAAGGTATTTTTAATCGGCAACTTAACAAAAGACCCCGAATTGAAGGAAACGCAAAGCGGGATATCTGTGTGTAATTTCTGCATCGCGGTGAAACGGAGATATGCGAAGGACGGGGAACAGGAAACCGACTTCTTCAACTGCAAGGCATGGAGAGGGTTGGCGGATACCATAGCGCAGTACTGTTCGAAAGGGAAAAAAGTCGCAGTATCGGGACATATCGAAATGAGGCAGTACGAGGGCAATGACGGGGCGAAGAAGACGGCTACCGAAGTGGTTGTCGAGGAAGTAGAGTTCTTGTCACAGAAGGCGAATGACGAGCCGAAAAAGAAAGCGGCGATGGAAGCGTTCGACGATGACGGGGATATTCCGTTTTGAGGAGAATATGAAACAACAGAAAATCGAGTTATATAACGATCATTTCCAGAATTACAAAGTATACGGTATCCCCAAAGCACAGTTAGTGATAGCCGATATACCGTACAATCTGGATAACAATGCTTATGCCTCAAATCCAATGTGGTATGTTGGCGGGGATAATAAGAATGGAGAGAGCGAAAAAGCGGGCAAGGCGTTTTTCGATACCGATAAAGATTTTCGGATTGCAGAGTTTATGCACTTTTGTTCAAAGATGCTGATAAAGGAACCGAAAGAAAAAGGGAAGTCTCCGGCGATGATAGTCTTCTGTGCGTTTGAACAGTTGCAAAGCGTAATCGAATATGGGAAACAGTATGGATTTATGCACTATATTCCTCTAACGTTCATAAAAGACTATTCTGCACAGGTATTAAAAGCGAATATGAAGATCATAGGAGCAACAGAATATGGTTTGGTATTATACCGTGAAAAATTGCCTAAGTTCCATAACGAAGGAAAGATGATATTTAACTGGTTTCCATGGCAGAGGGATACAAGCGTGCCGAAGATCCATCCTACGCAAAAGCCGATCCCGTTATTAAAACGGCTAATAGAGATATTTACAGATGAAGGTGATATCGTGATAGACCCTGTAGCAGGTAGTGGAACGACGTTGCGGGCGAGTGCGGAAACAAACAGGAGCGCGTATGGATTTGAGATCAAGAAGGAATTTTATAAGGCTGCACAAGAACAAATGTTAAACGCATATCAGCTATCGTTTTTGTACGGAAACTGGGAACAAGGAGTCATGAGATAATGAAAGATTGTAAGTGTTGTGAAATGCCGATGCCCCAATGGGGAAGACAGGGATGGATATGCCCGAAGTGCGGAGCAGTAATGTCGCCGGGGACATCGTTCTGTCCGTTCTGCGCTCCCAAGACTAACTGTGTTACTTCTACCCCTGTGCCTGTTTCAACTGGTATTACGACGGCGGAACACCGCACGGAAGTGGCGGAGAGGGCTATAAAAATTTACAAAGAGAAATATGGCAATATTCGATTTTTTAATTTTGATATTGCTATTAAAGAAGCCGAAAAAGAACTCGCGGAGGGAAGGAAATGAGCAGAATAGAAGAATATTTTCAAGACCTTGTAAAAAATGGCGATTTACCGCAACTACCAGCAAATTACGACGCGATGACATTAAAAATTTACATAGATTATCTTGAAACCGAAAACGCCGAACTGCGTGAGAGGTTGGAGAAGTCGGTGGAGTTGCCTGTGAACATCGGAGATGTTAAATATTTGATATCTTCTGACAAGTCCTGCGTATTAGAGGAAAAAGTGATTGCAGTACAGGTAACTAAATACGAGTATAACGTCGAAGTTGATGAAATCGATACGAAAAACCAATACGGAACGATTGAGATTTTTAAAATAAAGCAATGGAACAGTAATATGTTCTTTAAAACGCGAGAAGAAGCCGAAGCGCGGCTCGCAGAACTGAAAGGAGAGGAGAGATGAAAGCAGTATTGATATCCATACAGCCGAGATGGTGCGAGCTGATCGCAAGCAGGAGAAAGACGATCGAGGTACGCAAAACGCGCCCGAAGATGGAAACTCCGTTTAAGTGCTATATCTATTGCACGGAAGGAAAAGATACAGTGTATTACATGGCTAAAATAGGACTTTGCGAAACGAGATATGATGGCAAAGTAATCGGTGAGTTCGTGTGCGATGACATAATCGTTGACGAGCGTGGCGAAAATGCAGACGTGTTTTCCAAATATGCACAGCTTTCACTCGTCGAACAGAAAAAGTACGGAGCGAATAAGCCGCTTTTCGGCTGGCACATCTCCAAATTGAAAATCTACTACAAGCCGAAAGAGTTGGGGAGAGTTTAAACAGATGAAGTCTATTCGCGGATATCATAAAAGAGACGAGAAAAAATTGGATGGAATAAATACTGAAAGACTAATGCATGGAACAAGAATTGTTTGCAAAGTATTAACCCGCCCGCCGCAGTCGTGGTGCTATGTAGAAGAATTGCTATGATTATCATAGCAAATCAGAGCAAAAGTTAGAGCAAATTATGGAGGCACAGATATGAAAGCAGTTAAGTGGATTGATAAAGATATTACTATTTCGGCAGAAAAATTTCCAGATAAAAAGCGTCCTGCTATTTGTATAACAAAAGGAAATTTCTGTACTGTATACGGCTATTTTAAAAATGAAATAGAGGCTGATTTATTTATAGAAGAACTTGGAATATTAGTTGGGGCTAAACAGGAGTAGAGAGATGAAAGCAGAATCGTTTGAATGTCCCTGCGGTCATAAGATGACGGGCAGGAAGATAACATTGGACAGCAAGGATAAGCTTGTGTGTCCGAAGTGCAAGAGAACGCATTACATAGACGCGGAGTTCGTGGATTGGAAGAAGGCGAACGAGAGCCGCAATACACATTGACGCAACACGGCGCGGCGGTTGTGAAATAAAAAACGGAGGTAACTCCCAAAAATCGGTAGAGGCTCGGCATCTCCGCGCGGGTGCCGGGTAGGAAAGGAGAAATATGACATACGAAGAAACCAAGAAGGCTCTCAACAGTTTGAGACAGAAGAAGCGTTTGTTAAAAAAGCAGGAAGAACAGATACGGCAGGCGAGAAGCCAAATAGATTGCCTGAAAGCCACGGATTACAGCAAGATAGCGGTTCAGGGCGGCAATAAAGAGTTTATTGCGGAAGTATTCGTCGAGCATATGGAACGGCTGCAAACGTGTTATGAAGAACTTTTAAGCGAGGTTTTTGAAATTGAGGATTACATAGCGGAACATACCAAGGATCTTACTGAAACAGAACGGTCAATCATAATAGACCGTTATATGCTCGGTAAACCTTGGAAAAGAATTCAACAAGAATACAATTACGCGGAACGTCAGCCTTATAGGATTGAAGGTTCAGCCATTAAAAAACTTTCCGAAAAAATTGATGATGACAGAAAATGACACATTCTCCTGTGCTATAATGGTAGCGTCAAAGAATATCAAATTCAGGCACTACCATTGACGGCGCGGGAAAGGCGTGGTATAATGATAGTGCTTTTCTTATGGGAGAAAAGCGATGTTTGAAGAGAGTAAACATCCAAGGGATAACGAAGGTAAATTCACAGACAAATTAAAGAGTGCGGTCAAGATCTATTCGGATGTGCCGGATAAAGATATTGCAGACATGGGATTGGAGAGAGAGAAAGATACATATTCATTGCCGGATGAGATTCTTCCAAGATCTTTAAGTGCCAAGTGGATCAATTATGAAATAGAGTTACCCAACGGAAAAAAAGCCCGATTCGCAGAAGGAAGTAAATTACAGGATAAAGAAGTTTTTGCCGGGAAAGGGTGTAAAAGAAAAATTGATGAGGAAGAGAGATTAGTGGAACAATACCATCAGCCGATGGGTAGTTGGATGAAGGTAAAGGCTCGGGCGGTATTGGTGGACGAAAGTGGCGAAGAGCATACCGCGGAAGTGCATTGGGATGAAACCAAAGCCGGCGGAAAGGAAGAAATAAAATTTAAGAAGTGGTTAAAATGAAAGTAAAGTATATCGGAGATTATTACAAAGTATCCTTGATACAAGGGAAAGTATATGAGGTCATGGAGATAGAAAGGGGATGGTATCGGATTGTTGATGAGACAGGAGAGGATTACCTATTTCCTCCCAATGAATTTGAAATCGTAGAAAAGTAAATTAGTAAGCACCAAGCGAAAGCGAGGTGCTTTTTTCATACAAAAAAAGGAGGCGGTAATGTGGCGAAGTTGACCGACCGTCAGCGGAAACAGATCATCGCTGAATATGTGGAGGGAGACGGAAAGGTATCACAGCAGAAACTTGCGGATAAATATCATGTTTCGCGTCAGGCAATATCTACGATATTGAAGCCGCAATTCGGCCATATAGCGCGGCAACCGGCGCAAAGCCTTGAAATTGCGCAATAAAAAAGAAGAAAATACGCTTTCCATGCTTGAGTATCTCGATAGCAGAAAGCAAACTGCGCAAGAACTCATGGAGAAGATCCTGGCGCTTTCAGCGGAAGATATAGCAAAGGCAAACCTTCGGGATAAAATGGGCGCGCTCAAAATATTGTCAGAGGTGTTTGCCGTGAAAAACGATACACCTTTGAACGGAAACGGGGTTACTGTTCAAATCAATGTAAAAGATTGCAGCGGAGAGGAAAAGCATGATTAACGTACCGATACAATATGCGCCGTTGTTTGACCCGAACGTATCGGAGATCGTGGAGCAAAGCGGACGAAATTCGGGGAAGAGTACCAATAATGAGGTTCTTGCAATATCGCTCATGCTTCAAAGCAAGTATAATAACGTATGGTACTGCCGTGCAGAATCGGGAGATATCCGAAGTACAATATACAGTTCGCTTATAAGCACGATACAACTTATGGGTGTAGAAAAACTGTTTGAATGGTCGTTAAGCCCGTTGAAGGTCACATGCCTGGCGACAGGTGCTATTTGTTATTTCAGCGGCATCAACGGAAAGACGGACGACGATGTGACCGCGACGAAAGGATTTACGCCCCAATATAAAACCTTGGCTCTTTGTATTCTGGATGAAGCAGATCAAGTCAAACATTATAATCATATCACGGGCTGGACCTCTACGGCGGCTCGTTTTTTATTGCCCCATGCAAAGACGATCTTTGCGTTTAACCCGCCGCTCAGCCGAAGCCATTGGGTATATAAGTTTTTCGGGGATAAGATCAAGAACGGAGCGACGCGCATCTATTCGACGTGGGAGGATATACGGGAACTGTTATCTTCGCGAGCGATCGCAGACATTGAGAAATTCAAGCGCGACGACCCCGAGTATTATCGGTACTGGTATCTTGGGGAACCCGTCAATTTCCGCGGCATGGTTTATCCACAGTTTAAGCGCGAAACGCATGTGGTAAATGTATTTCGTTTTATGGGAGAGCGCAGGAACGATGCCGTTGCCGAACTCGTACTCGGATTGGATGAAGGAACGGTGAACGACAGTACCTGTGTAACACCTCTGGCAATATTTCGCAGCGGCGTTGCCGTGGTGCTGGACTGCTTGGAGATAGACCCGCAAAAGATAGGGCAGCAATCCCCTGCACAGGCTTCAAGAATGTTGATACAGTTTTTGCAGACGCTTTTAAAAAAGTTTCCGTTTTTACAGTATGTTCCGCGGCGCTGGATATTTGAGTGCGCAGAGGGCGGGCAGATGCTTCGATTGCAGTTTGCGGAAGACAGCGGCGAGGATACGTGCCTCGTTAGGGAAAAGAGTATAATCGGCGATATCAAGCGTGTAAGGTCGATGCTATCCGAAAAGATCTTGTATTTTCATGTGGCCGAAAACGTAAATACGATTCAACTCATCGAAGATATCGAAAATTATGTGTTTGATGAAAAGACGGGAGACGTCAAGAAACAGCAGCGGGACGATACGATCGATAGTCTGGAATACGCAACAAAACTTTATTACAATACGCCGTTGTTTTCGGCTTAGGAGGGATAGATGGAATTATCAAACAGAGAAAGGGCATTAAAGAACGCGCCGTCGCGTGAGATCTTTGAGCCCATGTTCAAAGCGCGTTGGCAAAATATGCAAAATATAATAAACGACAGCGCGTTTATCGATATGATACCGACAGGATATAAGACATATTATATCGCTTATATTCGGGAGTGGCAGCAATGGTCGAGCGGATTCGTGTTAAATCTACATTCCCATGATTTCTTTTCCACAGGAATGGGATATACCGTCTGCGACATATTCACCAAAGAATGTATGAGCGGAGGTTTCCGGATACACTCGGATGACGAAAGTACGAATGCGTTCATGGAACAGTGGAATGCAGACGAGTTGAACAATGTGCTGAACCGAATGTTTTTCTACTCAAACTCGGTAGGCAACGCGATACTTGTCTTAACGCCCGCAGACGGGCAGATCTATGCATCGGTGTACCCGGTCAACCGCGTAGTGTTTCAAATCGGCAGGAGCGGAAAGATATCGCAGATCATGATCCTCAACCGTTTCGTGGCGGGAGATTCAGTTTACTATGCAAGGGATATCCGTATGATGCTGAACGGTGTGCCGTATTATAAAGTCGAGTTGGCGAAAGGCACGTTGGTCACGGCTCCGACTTGGGGCACGGCGGGAGAAAGAGAAGTGCCGAGCATTGTACGTGCGCAATGGGAATATTGCTATGGGGATATCCGTCCGGGGGTGTGGTACAGAATGCCTGAACGGATGCGGAATATCGGGTGTTACAACGTGCGAAACAAATCTGTCGCAGTTGCTCTTCAAGATCTGCCCGGTTACAGCGACAGTACGCTTCACACGGCACTCGACGTGTTATATTCCATCGATTATAACTATACGCAAGGACAGGTCGACCAGTATCTCGGAAAATCCCGCACGATCATACCGAAGCAGATGAATGGACGTATAGCGCTTGTTAATCAACCCGGTACGCTTGCGGACGGCTTCACCTTCCGCGAAGCAGTGAATACGAGAACTGTGCCGTTGGAAGATATTTTTTATACAGAGTTGCCTGATACGAATCTCAACGGCGAGATGGTCAAGCCGACGTTTATCCAACCCGATCTCAGAGGCGAGGCGCACAGATATATCCGCGACGCTGACCTTGAACTGCTTGCCTCGAAGGTGGGACTGAGTTCTTCCACATTGGCAAATCACCTTTCCTATAATTCGAGCGGTACCAAGACAGACGATGAGGTCGCTTCCGAAAACAGTACGACGGAAAAAAGCGTATCGAACAAACGCGAACTTGCCAATACGGCGATAAACGCAATGCTTTCCGATGTAGCCTATTTCTACGGCTTTACGGGAGAAGTCGGGATACAGTGGGGCAGAGCGTCCGCCAACAGCGCGAGGGAAAACCAGGAACTGTTGGAGGATTATCGTACAGGTACGCTGCCTTTGCGTGATTACCTGCGTAAGCGTTGGCCCGATCTCGGAGAAGAAGAGGTGGAGAACATGGCAACGGAAATAGAAAGGCAAGACCGGGAGAAATTCGATTACTCCGAAGAAGATTATGCGAGGGATCTGAGCAATGGTGATAGCGAACCGACCGCTCAATTTACAGGCGATAGCGCTGGAAGAAGCGGAAACAAAAATCAGGATGGTAGTGAAAGATGAGTACTTTGCACAAACGCCCAAGGCCGCCATAGACCGCAAGATCGCCGCGATCATACGTGAAGCGGAAAAACAGATAAAAATCCCCGCTCTTGCGCTTGCAGCCCGAAAGAGTTTGTTACGATTTTATAATGCACAATACAGGGAACTGCTCCGTTCTTTCGGCTGGCAGTTCTTTGTTTTATCGGCATTATTTCTTTTAAACGGCAAGACGCCGTATGGGCGCGAAATTAAGCCCACAGAGGAGCAAAAAGAGCGCGCAAGGCAAACACTCGAACAGGCGGGATATGACCGCTCAAGGCTGTTAGGAAGCCCGTTACAGAAGTTCTCAAAGGACTACATGGAACGGAACGTAAAGCCCGCGCTTGACCGATTGGCAGCACAGCAAGCACGCGATCCCGACGACGTGAGCGGGCGCAATACATTGCGAAACCGAGCGGAGATGGAGGTGCGGTATCAAGCGCATCAGGATGAGATTGCAGGGTTCAAAGCACGGGGAGTAAACCTTGTCATCTGTTCGACCCATGCGGACTGTTCCGCACGTTGCGCTCCATGGCAAGGGCGCGTGTATTCGTTGGACGGTACCTACGGCACGACGGACGACGGGCGCAGGTATGAACCGTTAGAGAATGCGACGGATATTTTGTACACGACAAAGGCGGGGAAAACCTATAAGAACGGCTTGCTTGGGTTCAACTGCCGACATTATCTTGTTCCGTATAAGTCAGGATATCGTTTCCCGAAGCCGAATGTTGTTGAAGAGCGCAGGGAATACGAGATCACGCAGGAGCAGAGGCGGCTGGAAGCCAATGTCCGACGGTGGAGAACGAAGGCTGTCGAACTGAAGGGGCAAGACCCGAAAGGGTATTCGGAGGCACGGAAGAAAGCCATCGAATGGAACCAAGCCTATATCGAGTTTTCAAAACTGAATAACCGCGCGTATTATCCGTCGCGGACAAAGTTATTGTAAGGAGATAAATCATGACATTTGGAGAAGCTTTTGAGCAGGTAAAAAAAGGAAAGGGTATGCGTTTGCCGCAGTGGTCACCAGAGGTGGTTATCCGTGCACAATATCCTGACGAAAACAGTAAGATGACTGCCCCGTACCTTTATGTTGAAAGTCGGTTCGGTCGCGTTCCATGGAAAGAAACCATGATTGAGCTGTTCAGCGACAAGTGGGGCGTAGTCGAATAATTGAATTGAAGCGTTTTCTTAATGGAGAACGCTTTTTTCATGCCATAAAGGAGGAAGCGGGCTATGGGATTATTTAGCTGGCGCAACAAAAATAAAAAGGAGGATTCCGAAAACATGACGGAAGACGAAAAGCAGGAAAGGAAAGCCGAAGAGGACATTTCCGAAAAGGGCAAAGACAGTCAGACGGAAAAAGACCGTATCGACGAGAGTGTAGGAGAACAGGAAAAGCGTGACGGCGATGAAAATTCGCAGGACGCAAAAGACCGCGTGGACGAATCGGAGGGCACTAAGAAAGCCGACGAAGAGCGTGCGGAGGATGAAGGCAAAAAGGAATCGGGCGACGGTTTGGCGGAACGTGTGGATAAACTCGTCGGGGCTGTCGAACGGCTTGTTTCTGCGTTTGAGCAGCATGCCGAAATGAAAGAAGAACGCCGTGAACGCACGGCGGAGAAGGCAACGAGCGAAGAAGCCGCGGAGTTGGCTCGGCTTGAAAACATTTACAACTAACAAATAAGGAGATTTAAAAGAATGTCGAAAGTTATCAGTACATATGGCGTAGCGTCCAAATTTACTACGGATGCGTTACTTGGTCTGGGCGCGACCCAGACGGACAAAAACGGGCGGTACTATTTGGACGGCTCGATGGTAAACGTAGAACTCTCCCGTGTGATCGCGGAGAGCATCTACATCGGAGAGATCTTCCGTGAGGGACAGTCAGTCACGGGGAAATATACGGCGAATCCCGAACGCGGAGGGGCGGTAAGAGTTATGCTCGATACGCCGCTGCCCTTCGGTTCCCGTACCCTGTCTTACGGCGGCAGACCCGGTACAGACGGCAATGCGGGCGTGATCAATGCGAATGCGCCTTTGCTTCCCGCAAACGATGAGTTCATGGTTTACACCAACCAGGTGAACGACCAGATGATGATCTTCCCCGATATCTCGAAAGAGTACGTTCCGATGGATATCATGGCGTCGAAGATCGCGTCTTATTCCAAGCGTGTGGCGATGGACAGATCGGGTTCTACGCTTGCGGAAGTCATTGCGTATGCCTTCTTCCGTTCCCTCAACGACGGCAACAACCTTGTGAACGAGGGCGATCTGACGCAGGATAACGCGTACGCAACCTTGTTCAATGACGTCAATGCTCTTATGGACAACGGCGACCAAGTCCGCGGGGCGTTCACGTACTCCACGCAGGGCAGAACCATTATCGGACGTCCTTCGTTCATCAACGGTATTTTCAACCGTAAATCGGGCGTTATTATGCTCGGCGGCGATCTCGCGCAGGAAATGCTGAAAAATTATGACCTCGACGCGCGGATGTCCGATCGCGACTATGTAGGCACGAATTACAAAGGCAACGCTATGGGCCTCAATTTCGTTGTTGCGCCCGATTATATCTGGACGTTGGCGGAGAAGTATCTCGGCTTTAAGGCGGGCGCGCTTGCAAACGTGGACGCCATCGCCGTGTCGTATGAAGCGACCGCAAAAGCGACGGGTATCGATCTCGGCGTTAAGATCATCGATTGCCCGAATCCCCGCGGTTCGCTTGCGCAGCCGCTCAACATTTGGGGGCATGAGGCTTTCAGAAAGTCCTATGTTATCGGTAAATCCACGCTCACGAACGATTATCTTACTTCCACGCTCGGTATGAATGCCGATACCCGTCTGCGCCCTGTCGCGCCTACGGAAGTGGAGAAACAGGAAGACAAGATCGCTCTGCCTATCTACGATGAGAACGGGGAGGTCATTGGATTCAAACAGGTTGCTTCCGTACCGAAACCCAATGGCGATAATATCCAGAGCGGTATTCCCCAGGTTGAGGACGTCAATGCAACGCCCGGCAGCAGTGCGGTGACTACTGGCACGAAAATCGTTCTTACGACCGGTACTACGGGTGCGGATATCTACTACACGGTAGACGGCACTACGCCGACGAGCAAATCTACGAAATACGTCGACAGCACGGCACAGCCTACCATCTCCGCCGCGACGACCGTAAAGGCCATCGCGCTTAAGGCGGGATGTGTTCCTTCCAACGTTTCTACGTTTGAATACACCGTCGCTGCGGATAAATCGTCGAAGTAAGCCCTCTGAGGGGTTCGGGCTTTACCGAGCCCCTTTCCAAAAATAATTAAAAGGAGATTTGAGATGCCTGAATTTACTTATCCGTATACCGACGATTTCATGGTGTTTGACGAACCGAGCGGACACTATATCCTTACGGAAAAAGCATTGATCGAAAAAGCGGGATTAGACGTGCGTGCGCGTATTCTTGCCACGTCTACCGTGAATCCCGAAACAGTAGTGGAAAAACTGAGGAAAACAACGAGCGACATGGTCTACCAGTATATCCATGAATTCAATGTGGATAATCTGCGTCAGGATTATTTGATCGCCAAAATTCCTGAACTTAGACCGATCATCATGAAGGCGATGCTCTATCAAGCCGAACATATCTGTTTTAACGGCAACGGCTACTTTTCGCCCGTGAAAGAGGATAGGCAGAACGCCATCAATGAATTGTGCAAGAGCGTATTAAATACCGTGATACCGTGCCTCGGCGCGTCTATCTTGTATACAGGGAGGCTTTAATATGATTTTCGATTCTCTCGATTTGATGAATCCAAGGGCGAAGTATACTGCCATAGGCAGTTATTACAAAGAAACGTTCGATTCCCCCGAGGAAGGAGCGCAGAAATTCAATTACGAATACGTAGACCCTTTGTCCCGTTCCTATCGCCGTCTGTTCGGCAATATTCAGTCTTTCGGTGCAGGAGAGACGGCTATCCGCACCAACGATCAGTTGGATTATAAGGTCGGAGGTACAGTCGTTACACAGGATGGAACGATATTCTTGATCCAACAGGTCGCCAAAGATTTTCAGGATGCGCCTAAGCAGGTTTTGCGGTTGTTTGGTACTCCCGTTTCCGTTTCGTATGTGTTACGGCTCTCGATAGACGACGAGAACCCTTGGGATTTAAAATGACCGAACAAGAACTATTTAACGTTTGTATCGAAACGGTAGAGGAACTGCGGCAATCTATCTTCATTCCGTGGGACACGGGAAATATGGCGTCGAATGCTCTCAAATACGAAATATTCAATGGGATATTCCACATTTACATGGATTTCGACGAAGCGCCGTATACGCCTTATACAAATGAGCCTTGGCTGTCGGAGAAATGGCACGGAAAGCAAAATCCGAACGAGGGTTGGTGGAACGAATGGTGCGAGACGTTCATGCAGCGTCTTGCGGTGAAATTGAAAGGAGATTTAAGAGAATGATCACGCTTGTACAACTTGCGGAAATATTTGAAAACGGCTTGAACGGGATACTCAACGATCCCGAAATACAATTTAAGATCTGGGCAACGGTCGGAAAGAAAGCTAAATCCGTGCGAAACGGCAATACGGTGATTTCGTATATTACGGGAATTTTGCAAACGAACTCCTCCGCGAACGAAGCAAATTTATTGGTCATGGGCGTGAACGGGCTTTCCTTGGAGTTTTCCGTTCCGACCAAAACCCCGAGGACGAATGCCGAACAAAAGGCGGCAGAATTGCAGGAAATTGAAAACGGTCAGTATAAATTCGTCGACAGGATCGTGAGCGCGATCAATAAATACTTTGAGAACGCGCAGACCTTTACGTTCATAGACGGTGAAATCGAATACGGTATCAGTTTCCGTGCGGGCACGTGTCTGACGGGTGACGTCGGCATGGCGTCGCAACTCGGGAAAAATGTTACCGTATCGGTCTATATCGAGTGCTATTTCCTGCAAGGCGGCGTGAATTCAAAAGATGTAATCGTTTCCGTGGACGGGGTTACTATTCCGTATCAAAACATTAAAATCGGGCGCAGTAACCGTCTTTCCAACGATGTGTATTCGGGCGACCTCATTGTCAAAAACATTTCCACGGCGAGTGCGCTGTCTATTGATTTCGCAATGCCTGCAAATAGCGATAATACCACGCAACAGGCGAAAGAGTTCCTTTTACACGGCGATCCCAATGTAGCGCATTTCGTTCGGGTGCAGTATGGGGATGGGAATATCGCCCAGTATCTCATGATGTTTGACAGCCTGATAACCGACGCGCAGGGGATAACCTTTGCGGGGATCACGGGCAGTTTGGTCGAAATGGTGGATAACCCTTTATTCGTAGGCGTGCCTGATTATTTTCAGGTCGGAAGATTCGCGTTCAGTACTTCCGACTATAAAAACATGACTTTTAACATTACGGAATGTACAGGGTATATCTGCGGGCAGGTGCGGGACATGAACGATGCGCAAGCGGTTTCATTATCCGAGCAGGATTTTGTGTACGACGAGGAAAGCGATCAGTATTATATCTATCTCATCACTTCAACGGCGGCAACGGTCACAAACTCTACTGCGACTTTTGAGGTGATAAAGGCGGCGAAAAATGGCTGAAAGCACTTACCATCTATATATTCATGCGGAGGATTTTACAGGCTCTAAGAGCGCCGTAGCGGGGCAAAACGGCGGCGCGGGAACATCTTCCAAACCACAGGGGGATAAGGGCGCAGAGGGCGCGTCAAAGGCTCTTATGGGGCTTGTTTCATACTCTTCCATAGCGGCGACCGCGGATAAACTGATTGGCTATGAAGTATCTCAAGTAGAACTGCGTACGGGCGCGAGGGAATACGAACAGAAACTGCAATTCGGTTATTCCATGGCAAAGAAAGGGGTAGGCATCGGTGCGGCTGTCGTGGGCGGTATCGCTACGGGAAATCTCCCCGCCGTTGCGATCGGTTTGGTTGCGGCAGGCATAAACAGCGTTATTAAAATTTCCCAGAATGCCAACACCTTGCGCACGCAGGAAAGCCTTGAAAATATCTCCATCGGCATGGCGAATGTTCGTGCCGGAACGGCAGGACGAAGGAGCCCGAACCAATAAAAAAGGACGGTCAATGCCGTCCTTTACGTTCTTGAATGTATATTATTTTTTATGGCTGTATCTAAAATATACCACAGAAACAAAGACAAATCCGCTTACAATGGTTAGCAAACTTAATACTTGTAATGTAATAGCTGAACTATTATAAAATATTTGCTCTTTATATTCGATTGCAAATACATTTAATCTTTTACATTTATACTCAGCAGAGTTCCCTGTTTCAGGGTTTCCTGTTTCTGGTTTAAAAGTGATTAATTGTTTTGCTGTATAATCTGAGTTATCAATAGAAATTTTCCCTTTATCGATTATTGAATTGTTTCCGTCTTTGTTTTCGCTAAGACAATAATTCGAACCTTTAAATTCAAATATTATTGTTTGTTCGTCGGTTTTAAATTTATAAGTCCCATTAAAAACTGCAGTATTTAATAAAAAAGTATTTAAAACGGCAATGATTAAAATCATAAGAGGAGGCAGAATAAACAATAATGTTTTTTTCATATTGACCCTCGTTTTTTATTCTATTCTAACATAAAAATTTTAAAAAAACAAGGAGATTTTATATATGGCTGTAAAAAATCAATACGCTGTTTACATTAATGGCATTAATATTACTAATTCTTGTGTGCTGCCGCTAAAATGGGCAAACCTTTTGGATGAACAATTAGATGAATGCTACTTATCGATTCGCCATTCATCTGTTAAAAACTTTAAGCCTCTAACGCCGGTAGAAATACATCTTAAAAATAGTTTGTATTACGGAAACCAAACTATTGATGAACAAAAAGTTATAAAAAGATTTGTTGTAGCAAATGATACAAACGTAACCGAAAATCCTATAGGATCTAATTTATGGGATCATGATATTTATCTGATAGAAATTACAAAAATCATGGAATGTATTGTGGTGGATACGATTACATTTACAAATGATTTAGGAAGATTATATTCGGGGAATATTAAACCAGTTGAAGGGGATGAGAAAGAGGAATATAATTTACCTGCTGTTACTCCAGAATCGTATCTTTCTCCGTTACCGTCTGGAACCTATTTTACATTCTTTAACGGACGTAAAATCTACCCTTATTTAACCCCTGGTCGTTTATTTGTTTATATTTGGACGCAAAAAATTATACATAACAATGAACAAATAGATTATAGAATCAGTATTATTGATGGTTCAACAGGTGAGTCTGGCGGCGATACTGATGATTTTAGAACGGTGCTTGAAGATGGGACATACGAGGCTTATTATGAATTAGAGATTAGGCAAACGGTCGGGAGTGAAACTGTTGTTTATAAAAATACAATTACTTATAGCATTATTGTTGTAACAAATAGGTTCCCCTTAAAGAAATGGACTATAACAGATGTAATTAGACGCACCTTAGATCTTTGTGAGCCTATACGTCAAGGAGAAAAACCGCGTTTTAGATTACAGGGGGTAAACGAGGAAGGCGTAATTCAAGAAGGGTCGCAAGCGGCAAAGTTTGACCAAATACTTGCTCCTCAGTTTTCATTTACTAAACAGACTTTGCGCGAGTGTTTACAAGAGTGCGGCAAGGTGATACACGGGGAGCCGCGACTCGATATAAAAAAAGACAGCGATGGGAAGTTTTATTATGAGGTATCTTTTGACCTATATGGTCAGGCAGAAAAAAGCCATGTATTTCATAAAAAATATATAAAAAATACAGTTTCGCAGGTTATTGATAGTTATGCTTCACATTTAGACAGCAATGCTGAAAATCTTGTAAACCAAACAGATAAATTGACTGGTGTAATAATAGAACCATATAGGGGTGGATATAAGTCTGTTAGGACAGAAATGATGTATGTACGTATAACGGATGCAAATATGCTTATCCCTACACAATATCCTATTTATAGTATCGAGAAACTTGAATGTGGATATATAACGGGCTTTTTAAATGAAGGGCAAAACATTGATTTAACAGCATGGGTATTTGAATCTTCGGTATATAATTCACAGTTATCTTCGTTTGATTCAAAATATCCGTATTCAAAAGCATATGGACTTTCATATACACAAGGGCAAAAGAATATCACGGCTTTGAATTTTAAACCTGAAAATCCTATAGATTCTGTTTTTGAAAACTATGCGATTATAAATATTTTAAGGCAAGCTACAGGTAATCCTAAAATAAATCTTTATGAGTATAATTATAATCCCAATGATCCAGAGAGTACCCAATATTCACAATTTCCTCTGTTGGCGTTCAGAGTGACCTATACACCGTTTTATAACGCGCGTGTGGGGCAAACAAAGACCTATTACCCTGACTATCCGTACGGTGCTGCGCTTATTTACAATCAGCAATCGAATGTGATCGAAAGCCGTTATTACGGAGAGAACTTAAAGGGCGTAATCGCCCGTATCGGGAATGTGGAAAAGTCCATAACGTATAATCTTGCAAGGCTTGCAGATATCCCTAAAGCAGGGCAAATGTACAACGATGACTATTATATCTCTGCGGTTTCCGTGGAGTATCTGCCGACCTATATCAAGTGTACGATAGGGTTGTCAAAGGACTTCAACAGGTTGTCGCAATATATTGGCATCTCCTCGGTCAAACGTTTTTCGGAAGTATCGCAAAACCAAGCAATAGAAAGAAATTTATTATTTCGTGAGTACATAGTTGTTGGCAAGGAAGAAGATCCTGATAGCGATAGCTTAATTGGAGATAATTTTTTAAGTGCTATTTCAAATACGTTTATTCAGGAAGGAGATACCAAATCTTTAACAAATATAGTAGCATGGGGCAGTTCTTATAAAAATTATAATTTACCTGTTGCTCAATATTCCGTTATTTCATCTGCATTTGGTAATTCCATTTCATTTGCATGGCGACATGAAGATAACTATTCCGCTGGTTCCACCTCACAGTATAAAGAAAATACATTTTATTCAGTTATTCATGGCAAAGATTTGACTGTAAGTGGTTATTTTCAAAATAATTATCAATACACTGATTATTATGGAAAAAGTTATTACTACAATTTTGATTTACAAGAAGAAGGAGAACAATCTAATGCAGGGAACCAAGATAGAATAGCGTTAGGTTTACCTCAATCAAAAATAGCAACATCTTCGAGCGGCTATTTTTCGACGGTTGGGCTAACACCGTATATCCTCCGTAAAGACAACCGAGAGGCATTGCAGGGGAATATCCAGATAGACTTCGTAACGAACGTGCAGAACCTCATTATCGGCTCGGCATTGGCGGCGTACTGCCCGTTAGTGCGCGGGGTAGATAAATCCCTCGCGGCAAAACTTTACGTGTTTGACGAGCCTTTAAATAAGTTTATCAACCACGTGCAGGGAAGCCTTGACGTCGACCTTTCCACGTTGCCGAGCATGGATATTGCTATCAATTCAGGCTCGGGCAAGTTCAGCGTAACTGCGGGGAATTTCCCCGCAAACGGTAAGGCTTGGGCGATCGTGACGCAGCAGTCTTTGGGAAAAGAAGAAAAAGTTGAGGACGAAGAGGGAAACGTATTCACGCAGAGTGAGGTCAAAGGCGGAGACGTGTTGATCGCGCAAAACATGGAAATATCGGCGGGACAGCAGTTCACGCCGATTTATTTTACCAAAAAAAGAAAGATATTCAAGGAGGACGTATGGACGGAGATCAGATGACGGGCGAGCAGGAGAACGTATTGCTCGAACTCGGCTCAATGCTCATGTACAACAACAAAATGGAAGCGGATGCAGTGAAAGGTTACACGGAACAGTTGAACCTGATCCGAAAGGCGAAAGAGATATGTTCTGATTTGCCCGAGTTTATGGAACTGTTGGAGAAACTGGAAGCGGAGACGGAAGAGAAGACGCAGGACGAACTGAACCACGGTCATTCGCTGTTTGAGGAATACACGGAATTAACGGGCATACAACCCAAGGAGGATTAAAGCATGATATTTTTTGTGGACAACGACGGCACAATCATCAAGAATCTGCCGTCGCCTGTTTACCAAGGCGCGGCGAATACGAACACGATTTATCTCATCGCGCCGTTTGCGAGCGGACTTACGGCTTCCGTGGCGTTTCAGTTGCCCAACGGTATCGTGGTTCCCGCTGAACCCATGACGCAGCAGAATTCCTTGCAGGGCATCATAAACAAAGAAACGGGCGAAGAGTATTCGGGTTGGACGTATGCCGTTCCGTCGGAGATCACGGAGTACTACGGCACGGTCACGGCACAATTCTATTTCTATACGGAAGTAGACGGCATGATCACAGCCACGAGCGCGACGTCGTTTCAGGTCGCCAAAGGAGTGCCTGCCGTACTCCCAGATGAACCAAGCGCAGACGTGTACGAGCAAATATTGAGTGTTATCGCGTCGTTGCAGAAGCAGTTGAATAACGGGGCTTTTGCCGCCCGTGCTATCTACGCTTGGAACTCAGCCTACACATACGGCGCGAACGAAATCACATTTTATCCTGTCGGGGAGTTCGGAGCATTTGTCAAGTCTATCCGGACGAACAATAAAGAAGAACCTTATATCGACGGGAAACTCAATTCCGAATACTGGGAGGAAGTCGTCAGTTTTGACGAGATCTCCGAGGCTTACTTTCAGAAACTGAAAGACTTGGCGGACGCGGCGGCAGACTCTGCGGAAGAGGCTGCAAAGAGTGCGGAGGAAGCGGCGAAGTCCGCAAGCGATCTGGCAAGTTTAGCAAACCGAATCATCAAATTCGTGCCCGAACTTCCCGAGGTCGGAGATCCCGATTATATCTACGCCATCGTATCGAATCAGGACAGCAATCTGTTCGAACTCTGGGCGTGGATAGACGGGGTAAAAACATACCTCGGAAGCGCGAACCTCATCACGGACGTAGATAAACTCTATTTCCGCACGTTACCCGCAGACGGTTGGGCAAACAATAAGCAAATCGTGAAGATACAAGACCTGACGGCAGAGCAGGACGTGAGTATCTATCCCATGGACGTAAGCGCGGCGGATTACATCAACTGCGGCATCACCGCCCAAATCGTCACGGATCCCGAAACAGCAATCGAGTTCTCGTGCACAACGGTGCCGGCTACATCACTCGGGATATTCATTCAGGTCACGTTTCGCAATGAACTGCCTACGTTAAGCGGATACTATACCAAAGTAGAGATAGACAGGGAAACGGGTCATTCTTTGGAACTGACGATAGACCCGAGTACCTATATCGTAACGTTAAAACTGATAAGCAAAGACGGAACGGTGTTGTCGACAGGCTCAATAGATTTGCCGTTGGAATCGGTGGTAGTCGGCGGTTCGTATGATGCGGAAACAAAGTCCATCATCCTGACGTTGAACAACGGTCAAACGATAAGCATACCCGTAGCGGACTTAATAGACGGGCTTGCGAGTCAGACGGCGTTGGATGCGGAAATCACGGCGAGACAACAGGCGGATACGGCTTTACAGACGAAGATAAACGACGAGACTGCGGCAAGGGAACAGGCAGACGGTGCGCTGAGCGAGCGTATAGACGAACTTTCTTCCAATACAGTCAAGATTACCGCACAAACTTTAACTGCTGAACAGCAACAACAGGCGCGGGAAAATATTGATGCCGTAGGAACAACGGATTTGGGCGTTATACAGCCAAAGTCCGATCCGCTCAGCCCTCCGACGGAAACATCTCCGTATGTGATTTTTAATAATACAGATAAGTCGGCGTATGTTCGGAAGGTTTATCAGACGGCTGAAAATACCATTTATCCGCCTGAGGCGGGATATGAATGGTATTATATTGTTCAGAAGCAAGAGCCTGAATCGCAGTATGTAATCATTTGGACGAAGACGGAAATAACTAAATGTATTGCGGGAGAAGGAAGCGATTATTATGAATATAACCTATCAGTAATAAGTAGGGAAACATATATTAGTAGTGTTTATGATTCCATAGAGGCATGTGAAACGGCAATTAAAAGTAACGCAACAACCTATAATTTATATACGACTATCTATTATGAATATTTAAAAACGGAACAAGACAAGTATTACGATTTGCCTTTTCCGATAAAGCGTTCTAATTCAGCGACGAAAATTCACTATCCTCGTACACGGTATAGTAACGGTACGCTAAATTATTATGATAGAAGGGCAAATGAGTACGGAACAATCGACGGTGTAATTGATGACGGCAGTAATCACAATTATTATAAAAAACTGCTCGATGAAAATGACACCTCCGGAACCTATCCCGAAATGACAGTAGGCAATGCGACTAACGCAAAAAACGACGGCATAGGGAATCAGATCGATACCTACTATCAACCTAAACTACGCATGGGAGAAGGGATTTCTATAAGTTCTGACAATACCATTTCCGCAGAAAAACAGGTATATTTTGTCGAGATAAACTTGAGCGAGGAGCAGACAGAACAGTTAGCAAATGGCGAGTCAGTACGTATAGACTTAACAAGCGAACAGGGTGCGGCGGCTATATCTGAAAAAACAGATTGCATGTTTCGAATCGGCTTATTCGGTAGTGAAGAAAAACTTGAGATTCCGCGTGTTGTATTGAACGTAAACGACAGTATGGGAAATTCAACCGCCGTATTTTTAGATGAGATAGGTAAATACGGAAATGAAACGGAGACTTATGCCCGAATCAGTATTGTTGTAGGTACGAGTTCTTCTTCCGCAAACTATACCTGTTTCGTAAGCATAAAACCTGTAAATATAGCGGAAACAAACGGAACTTACCCTGAAATGACGGTGGGTAACGCCACAAATGCGAATAAAGCATTGAGTGCGGATACGGCGGCAAATGCGGATAATGCAATCCATGCAACCAATGCGGATAATGCGACCAACGCGGATAATGCAACGACAGCAAACAAGGTTGCCAATAAATTATCATTCGGCAGTAAAACCTATGACGGCTCTGCGGCGCAAACGATCGCGAAAAGCGATATCGGTCTCGGGAACGTGGATAACACTTCGGACGCGAACAAGCCCGTTTCTACCGCCCAACAGGCGGCTCTTGACCTGAAACAGAACGTCAACGATAATTCCCTTACGACGACCGCAAAGACTATTGTAGGCGCGATAAACGAAGCGGTTGCAGGTATTGCAACTTTGGAATCTGATTTGAATTCTCTTGAAAGTAATACTGTAAAACTGTCGGGGCAGTCAAATCAGACAATAGCCGGGAATATCGGTATCGAAGGCAATCTGACTGTGAGCGGGACGACGATAACAAACGATACGGAGACGCTTGCCGTAAAGGATAATATAATCGTCACCAACAGCGAGGGGGCGGATCTTGTCGCTAACAGCGGTTTGGCAATACGGGTCGATACTTCGGATAGTTACGGGATCGTATATACTCCTGCGGATCATGCAGTAAAACTTGGGCTCGGGAAACTGAATGCAAGCAATGAGTTTGATTTCAATGCAAACGAAGGGAATCCAATCGCGGTTCGGAGCGAAGATACTGAATTGACAGAGGGCCATCTTATCGCTTGGGATAGCGTTGAGAGAAGATTAGTAGACGGTGGAGCGAAACCGACCGCCTTACCCAATCCTCAGGCATTGTCGATCAATGGCTCGGTGTATAATGGGAGTGCTGCTGTAAACGTTACCATCAACAAGACGACCCTTGGGTTGAATAATGTGGATAATACTTCAGATGCCAATAAACCCATCTCTATAGCGACGCGAAACGCGCTCGATGCGGAAACAGCGGCGCGGGAACAAGAAGATATTATTCTTCAAAACAGCATCAATAATGAAATCACCAACCGAACAGCGGCAGATACTGCGTTAGGGAAACGAATTGACGGAGTGATTGACGGAACTACGCCTGTTGAACAAGCCGATACTGCGACCAAAGCGACGACCGCAGACAAAGTTGCGAATGCTTTGAAACTAACGATAGATGGTGTAGAGAAGACTTATACGGGCGCGGCAGAGGTTGCTGTTACGATCAATACGTCGAGTTCGAACGATCCGAATGCAGTTCATTTTACGGCTCAAACGCTTACAGCGGCACAACAGAAACAGGCGAGGACGAATATCGGGGCCGCGTCTTCTTCCGATACGGCTATCTCCATTGCGACGACGAAATGGTCAAGCAATGCGGTAACTTTGACGGCTTCGGATTATGCCGCGATAGGAAACGTAACTGCAAGCAGCCATGTGGAACTGTTTTCAAGCGACGCAAGCGCGGCGGCGTTCATAACGAACAACATCCGTCTGACGGCGCAAGCGGCGGGAAGTATAACGATCTCCTGTGCAAGCACGCCGACAGCGGCAATCACGGCAAATTTATTGATATTAAATTAAGGAGGACAAAATGGCAATACAAACACCGGCAACAACAAAAATGGTGCAAAATATTATAGACGGAACAACGGTTCCGCAGAAAGCCAAAAAATTAGAAACGGCGCGAACGGTAAGGACGAATCTTGCAAGCACAAACGCGGCATCTTTCGACGGTACGGCAAATATTACCCCTGGCGTATCAGGCACTTTGCCTGTTGCGAATGGCGGTACAGGGGCGACCAGTCTTGACGGGGCGAATATCGTTACGAAAAATACACAACAAACGATTACAGGGCAGAAAAAATTTAATGATTATGCTTTGGTATTGAATGATCATGCAGATTTTATAGCAAATGATATCGATATAAATTCAAATCCGACGAGCGAAAAGTTTGCATATTTTAATGGAAAGGATAAGAACGGGAACCTGTTGGGCGCGATCGGCTTTTATCAGGACCCCACGGGGAATACAGGGGCATATTTACAAGCAAATCACGGTGCCACTTGGGGAGGAAATTTAGGTATTAAGACGAAAGCGGGCACGTCAGATGTGTTCGCCTATGCGCCTAATCCTCCTGTTGAGTCTAACATCAACCAGATAGCGACTACATATTGGTTTGATCAAAAAGTAAATCGAAAGTACATGATAGAAGCGTGGAATCCTATAACAAGTGGACAAAAGACTGCAAATTTACTGGGATATTCTCTTCTGGTATTTTTATTGACAATAGGCGAAGAACGCTATCCGTTTTATATGCCTAAATCTGTTTTTGCTGGTTTAAACGGTTCAGCTAATAAACTCGTTCTATGCATAAATAATAGTGATTATAATCGATATATTAGCTTACATTATGTGAATGATAACGCTATTTATATTGATAATGTTGTCAGTGTTACTAGATTAATACTATACGGATTCTAAGGAGGAATTATGAAATACGAAATCGAAAAAAGATATCCATTAACGGAATTAGAATCCATCCGCGAATGGTGGAAAACGCATAGGCAGTATGACATTAACGAATATGAGGATGGCGTTGAGATTGTCAGACGAGATACCGAAATAGTAGCCGATGATATAAGGGAAAGGCGTAAATCTGAATGTTTCCCTATAATCAACCGCGGCCAGTTATGGTATAACAAACTGACCGAAGCGCAGAAAAGTGAACTCGACGCATGGTATCAGGCATGGCTGGATGCGCCTGAGACACTGACAGAGCCCGAAACACCCGCATGGTTAAAGGAGTAAAACATGAAAACGATAATTTTAAAACAAAACGGCATGGGGCGGTACGGAGACGTATCGCCCTTTCCTATGGGGGATTTGGAGATCGAATTGCAGGGTATTCCTACTTACAGCGGTGAGTTCCGTTTCCTTGCGTATTGCAACAACGTGAAGTGCTCCGAAAACACAGTAACGGCGACAAATAACCGCGTAAGCATTCCCCGTGAGAAACTCGTCGCGGGGCGCTTTTCGTGCGTTGTAATCCATTACAGCAAGGGTATAGAGGTCAAGCGTTTTCCCGTGGAAGATTTGCTCGTCACCCAATTGGAAACGGGCTTTCAGGCTTTCCCCGAACTGGCGCAGATGGAACAGAGGATCTCTGCTTTGGAGCGCGGACTTAACGAAGAGCATGAGAGCAGAATTGCATATGTGAAAGAAACGGAAGAACGCATGACCGCGCTCGTAGAGGAACGCGCTGCGAAAGAGCGCAAACTCACGCTCGCGCTTATGAAGTTCGCTTACAAAGATTACCGTGAAAACGTCTATCTCGAAAGCGGTTCGTTCGAGGACTTCCTGAACGGTTTCGGATTCGATAAAACCGCGCTATCCGACGAAGAGATCAAATTTATCAAAGGAGAATGAACATGAAAAGACTGATCGTATTGACGCTCGTAATATTGCTTTCCGCGCTCTGTTTCGGGGGCGTGTGCGGGGCTTACGCCGAGGAAACCTTGCCGCCCGAACAAGTTACCGAAGGAGAAGAGAACACGCCTCAAAACCCCGATAACGAAGCCGAAGAGGGGAACGATATTCAGAAACTCGTTGACAGTTTCGTCGCATATCTCAAAGACAAATACGGCGAGGATTACGAACTATATTATAATAGGATAATCGAGGAGTGGGGCAGCGTGGAAGCGTATCTTCTTTCGCTCGGAGAGAATCTGCCCGAAGAATATAAAAACGGTTGGGAGAAATTCGTAGCATGGTTGGGCGAGTATGCTTCCGTATGGGCGCCCGCTCTTGCTGTCGTGCTCGTGATCGTCGCGGCATTGTTCGGTAAAAAACTCGTACATAGAATCGCGGAATTGTTTAAAAAACTGTTTCAGGGAAGTAACCAGCAGTCCGTGGCATTAATCGCGGTCATCCGTGCTCAGAAGGCTCTGATGGGTACGAACGAAAAGTTTTCGGAGAACGTCAAGGAATTGGAAGAGGCTGAAAAGAGGTTGGAACAATGAGCGGGTATAAGAGTTATCGCAAAGAAAAATGGCTGTATTTCGTGTTTTGCGTGCTCGCGTATTTTTTGCCGTTCATCATAGTGACGTCGGTGTTCTTTCCGATGATAGAAGCGGCGAAAGGGTTTAAAATAGCGATAGGGCTGGGGATCGTGTTCATCAACGCGATTCCCTTTTTAATGGGGATATTCCGCGCCTTCTTTGCGCATTTCCCCATGTTCAATATACTCGCCGTAGTGTTCGTGGCGCTTGCCGCTTTCTTCACGTTCGACGTGTTCCAGAGTTATGCGTATATGTTCTGTTGGATCGAGGGAGCGGCGGCGCTCGGAAGCGTCGTGAGTTGTATCCTGTGGGCGCAGCACAGAAAGTATGCGAGATGGAGCGAGAGTATCAAAGCCAACGTCAGGAGCGGAGCGTTCGTCATGAAGGAGGATAAGGAATGATCGAGATCGATAACGAAAAAATTCCTTTAAGAAAGAACCGCGCATTCTCCGATTTTATCGACGGCATTACGCTGACCGTCGTGGCGGTACTGCTCGTCGTCATCTTCATGGTGTACATGACGCAGGTCTCTTTCAATTCCTCCGTGAGTTGGAAAGACGTGGGATTCGAGGGCGTGCTGATGTACGCTTGTACCGTATCGATATATTTACTGTTGCGCTCGTTCAGCCGGAGGAAGGGAAAGCAGTCTGAGAAATACAATCTCGCGAGGGAGCGTATAGAACGGAACAACGCCCGAATCGTGTCGGAAGGGTTTGCGAGGCGTACGGCGGAGTATTGCCGCGCATGGGAAGATCAGGAACTGGATACGGCGCGCAGTCACGTGTTGTCGGACGCGGGAATCAAACTCAACGAATTCAACGAAGAATTTTGCAAGTACGGAAAAAAGGAAATCCGCACAAGGTTTCCCGATCTGTCCGAGTTTCAAATACAGACAATTTTTCGGGCGAAAAAGATAAAGCGTTTGAAATACGATGAAAGTTATCTCTCCGTATACGACAGGAACGGTCGCCGCATATCTCCTTCGGGAGGAATCAAGACAAAGACGGTGGTGCGGCTGCAAACGGTGCAGACGCTGTTCACGACAGCATTGACGTCTGTATTCTCCGTGTCGATGGCGTTGGATATCATTGCAGACCCGTCGTTTGCGACGGTGGTGACGTGCCTTGTAAAAATCGTGATCATCTTAGGCTTCGGGGCTTGGGGCATGGTAGGCGGCTATAACATGTCCGCCGTGCGGGAAACAGACGAACTCGGTGCCAAAGCCGACGAGCAGGAACGCTTCATGAAATGGTGCGAAACAACGCCTGATAAAAAGAAAACACCCGCCTCCGAATAGAGGCGGGATTTTTTATGTGTAATAATTTTTAATTAGTTCGCTAAGATGCAAAATATCTTCAGGACTCAATCTCCCTAATTTTTGCAAAAAGTCATTATAAATAAGATTATATTTTTGACTTACTCTAATTACAGATGGCTTAACTAGTCCTGCGGCTTTCCAGTTTTTAATAGAGTACTCACCGTAATAAAATTTTCTTGGTTCATGGGTTGTTATTTTTAGTGCTATACATATCAATGGCTCTACTGAAATTATAACAACAGGTCTTTTTTTGCTTTGGGAAGGGTCATCTTCATAATATACTTTAGCAAACCATACTTCCCATTTATTCATATTCCTCATCATCATCCTCTTCTCTAGGTATAATATAATGCCCTTTACTATTTCTGTAGCCTACGGTTTCGATTTTTGAAAAGTCAAAATCAAAAGAAGATGATAAGGGAGGCTGCTTCTTAAAAAAATCTTTTATAACTTTATTTGGTATTACAACATTTCGTTCACAATCATTATAATACATTGCCCAAGGAGTACCCTTTTGATGCGTCATGTCTCTTAATGCAGTTGCTGTATAAATACCGTATGTTTTATATATATCAATTAAAAATTCTATTTGTTGAGTTGTAAATTTTGATAAATAATCGTTGTTGCTAGTTTTTTCTATTTTACGATATTCGTTATCTTTAAAAGTATTATAAACACAAGGTTCTACTGGACCATATTGCCAGGCTTGAATATCGTCGCCAAATATAGTAGCATCATATTTTGCTAAATTCCAACCTTGAGCAAAATAAACTAATTTATTTACTTTGAGGTTAGTAATATCATCTTCTGGAGAACTATTTGCTAAAGAAATAAAAAAATTAGCAACATCTACGGCAGAAATTTTAGACATATCAAAACCTCCTTTTTAATAAAAACTTGTTTAATAAAAAACAAGGGCGCACATAGCGACCTCGTTGCTCCTCCTACATCATGGTAGGTGAGTGTAAAGACTAACCGCCCCCCTGTGCCATCAGAAGGCGATTACTCTACATACAGGCTCACGCGTTAAGCCTTATCTCTTAACTTTATTGTAATACATTTTACTTAAAAAGTCAATGGTTTGTGTCTAAATTTAATCTTATTGCTTGCATAATCGGAAGACATATGTTAAAATAAACCTACCACCGAAAGGTGGTAGGTACAGAGGGGTAACCTGAGGCGGTTAGCACTTCCTGCGGAAACGCAAAGGAGGTGATGTCAATGGAGTACATAATTTTGTTGCTCTGCTTGCTCGTTGTGTATAAAATACTCAAAGACAAGGACATAAAAAAATAACCGCCCCCGACCAAGGATTGCGGTTATTTTTATAACGGATCTTGGCTAACCGTTAAACGGTGTTACCCTTTCTGTATCTTTATTTTATATCATTTTATTGTAATTGTCAATAGTTTGTGTCTAAATATATTTTATAAAGGATAGAAATCGA